>Ga0208410_1000109_pt1 | contig 49927 bp, 28 predicted proteins | sample ETN02SmetaG_3_FD_185787 | JGI IMG/M metagenome (GOLD analysis project Ga0208410, IMG submission 185787) | Marine microbial and viral communities from oxygen minimum zone, Eastern Pacific Ocean - ETNP2014F10-02SV257 (SPAdes) (version 2) | ecosystem: Environmental > Aquatic > Marine > Oceanic ... | reverse complement strand
CCGCGCCCGGGGCGCCCGGGGCGCCCGGGGCGCGGTCGTCTCGAGACGCGTCGACGTCGACGTCGACGTCGACGACCGCGCGTTCGCGGCGACGGACGCGCGCGCGGACGCGCGCTCGAGGACCGCGCGCGCGAGGCGTCGCGTCGACATGATGGACGACGGACGACGACGGACGACGACGCGCGCGTCGCGCACTCGGGGGGCCATGGCGATGATGCATCGAATGATTCCTGGGAGACCCACACGTCCTTGAGTCATGAACGGTCACAAAAGGCGCAGGCGCGCGCGACCACCGCACCCAATGGGCGGGAATTCGCGTCGCGACGCGTCCGCGGAGAGCGATGCGCGAACGCCTCGGGCTCGTTCGGAGCGGGAACGCGCCGAAGAAACGCGCGACCGACGTCGAGGGCGCGAACGAGGTCGCGTTCGATTCGAGAAGGGGAGCGCTGGCGGATGAGGATTTCTTCGGGAAACGGCCCGAACCAACACCCAGGACGGACCGACGGGCGGTGCGCGGTGGATCGGACGCGAGCTCGAGCGATGGATCGGACGAAAGCGCGCGCGTGAACGCGGAGGGTGCGTCCTCGCGAAGGGGTGGGGATGGGAACGTGAACGATAGCGCGGGGTCGGACGAGGGCGTCGCGGGGCGCGGCGGCGGGGAGAAACCGAAGACGCGCGCGCAAAAGATGATGGACGCCATGCGACGGGTGAAGGATCGGGCGAAGGCTGGGATCGTGAACGTACCGAAAGGGAGCGCGACGCGGGCGAAGCATGGAATGGCGAAGAGCGTAAAGGACCTGCGTAAGGAGAAGGAGGAGAAGGAAAGCCAACGCCTCGATAATCAGCGTTTGGCCGAGTTGGCGAGCGTGCTCAAATCGCAGAAGCAACAGTTTGACGTCACGCAATTGGATGATTTCTTGGAGAAGGAGGACCATGGGTTTACGTTGTTCGGTGACTATGACGACGACGAGGATGAAATAGCGGAGACGACCAAGTACGAGGACGACGACGAGTATCGGTCGATTTTCGTCATGCACCCGACCACGAAGTTGAGACAGTATTGGGATTTTTTGCAAGTCTTTCTGTTGCTCTACATCGCCATCGCCGTGCCGTATCGATTAGGATTTTCCGAACCCTCCTACGGAGCGTGGTACGTGGTGGACTTTTTCGTCGACATTTACTTTTATGTGGACATGGTGTTCAACTTTTTCACCGCCTACTGGGAAACGAGCACCGACGACGATGATTTCCACTACGTGACGAATTTATGGAAGATTCAGAAGCACTATCTTAAGGGTTGGTTCACGCTCGACGCCATCTCGCTACTCCCGATCGATTACATCGCGAGAAGCATCGACGGCACGTCGGCGTGCTCGTGGGAGTCCGAGTCGGCGTGTGGCGCCGCCGCGACGACGACGAAAGTTCCGGAGGGCCTGCGACTGTTGAAAATGTTGCGTCTGTTGCGCGTCGTTCGCACGACTCGCATCTTGGAGCGTTATCAAGAGACGCTCATGCGTGTTTATAAACTCGTCACCATCGGGCGCTTGCTCGCGCTCCTCGTGCTCCTCTCGCACTGGATGGCGTGTCTGTACGCGTACGTGTACAATTTTCAACGCGAAGACGCGAGCGGTGTTGACGGGAAGAAGAATCACATGTACATCGCTGCGCTGTTTTGGTCGGTGCAGACGCTCACGACGGTCGGTTACGGGAACGTTGTCCCGACGACTGTGTCCGAACGCGTCATCGCCATCATCGTGATGATCACCGGGGGCTTCGTGTTTTCCGCAATCATCTCCGGCGTGAACATGTCCATGGATGAGGACTCTCCCGGTAATCGTTTCGCCGTTCTCATGAACCACGTGCGCGAACTTCTCGCCGAACACAAGATGCCCAGTGGGTTAAAGTCGCGCGTTCGGTCGCACTACAAGCAATCATTGCAACCGCAAAAGTTGGTCAACAGAGACATCATCAATCCGTTGCCAGAGGCGATACGCGCCGACGTCAACTTTTACATTTACGGTCAAGCCATGGCGAAGGGTCTGCGAGGGCGCGGTAGCATCGTACCCCAGGGAATCATCATCGAGATTTTATGTCGAACAATGGACACGCACATGTTCGCGCGTGGGACGCGATTGTGTTACCCGTACGAGTTGGCGGAGAAACTCATCATTACTCTGAACGGAAGGGTGACATACTCGGCGGACGAAGCCTCTGGTTTTCATCACAACGACGTCATGAAGATTAAGCGCAAAACCTTGCGCGCACAACAGATAGAATTAGCCGAAGAGAAAGGGGCGCTTCGCGGTCCTGGCACCGTCATAAATCCCGGTTTGTTATCCGGCTTTCACAAGGGCATCCTGTGCGCGATGCCCTTCGACAAAAAAGTCGAGGCGCTCACGATGGATAGCGGCGCGTTTTACGACATGTGCGCGCAGCATCAGCCAGAACTCCTGCGCAACTTCCAGGATGAGTTCTTACACTCGCTCTCCGAACTCAATAAACCCAAGATGGCGCGCATTGCGCTCAGCGAGTGCGACATGCGAAAGTTTTTAGAACCGACGACGCGCACCGTGTGTTCCAACTGGCGCGAGATCTTGGAGGAGGAACGGAAGGGTGAGGACATGAAGAAACGCGAACGAGACCAAGTTGGCGCGCTGAACGTCGTTCAATCCGGAGGTATGAAGGATTTCGAAACGACGACGGGGACGTCCACCGGAGCCACGGTGAGCGCCATCAAACTCGCGTTGCAGCAAATGCACACCGATATCGTGCACGTCTCCGAACAGATCGCGCAGGTGATGGTGGTGTGTAAGGATACCTTCAGCGCGAGCGAATCTGCGGGTAGTAACGTTGCGCGATTGCTCATCTCCAGCGACTCCATCGAGGAGAAGCAACTCAACATGGAGCTCAACGTCGAGGCGGTGTACCAAGCGCTACAAAACATCGTCGCTCGCGACGGCGGCGCGGGCATGGAAGCCATGGGTTGGCACGATACGAGCGCTCAGGGCGGTGGTCGAGGCAGGAACGAGAAACAAGTGTACGATTTCACCAAAGACGGCGGCGGCGCCGGCACCTCGAAGGGCGTCGCTCCGTTTAGCGCGTTACAATCCGACGCCATTCGAGCTCGCATCGAAGAGGCCGCCAAACGAGGCACGAAACTCTCCGTCACCTCTCACGTCGATACCGCCGAGGAAACGTGGGAACGCGAGCGCAAACCCACCGTCGGCATCCAGGGCATACGCCCCGGCGGCGTCGGCCCGCCGCCGCAACGCGACGAGAGCAAGGCGCGCAACCAGCACATCCTCGACGACGCGCTGTGACGCCCTCGACCCGCGATAGCCTCACGACGCGAATAACGAACGCACACTCACGCACACGACATCTCTCCCGCACCCCATCTCTCCCGCACCCCCTCCATCGCACCCATCGCTTCCTTTCGTTCCCTTCCCGCCGCGCGCAGTCTCTCGCCGTCCCAATGTCGTCGCGCGTCCCCGCGTCAGACGCCGGCGCGTCTCCCTCGTCATGGGATGCGCGTCCTCCGCCGCCGACGCGTCCGACGCGTCGAGTAAACCCCTCCCGACCTCCGCGCGCGCGTCCACGGCGTCGTCGTCGGCCGCGCCCGCGTCGGTGAGTTACCAAGTGCGTCTTCGCGGCGGTCCGTTATCGCAGGATGATTACAACGCGAGACTCTCCGGCGTCGTCGGCGCGCGCAGCGCGAGCGTGCGGTTCACCTCGGACGCCGGTGGGTCGCAATCGTACGTCGTGCGATACGCGACGTGCTCGCAACGTGGGTATTACCCAGAGGCGCCGGAGAAGATGAATCAAGACGCGTACGTGGCGACGTCGAGGTTTCGAGAGCGCGACGACGAACACCTGTTCGGTGTGTTCGATGGACACGGGGAATTCGGGACGGAGTGCGCGGGATTCGCGGCGGAGAGAGTGCCGATGGAGCTGGCGTCGAGAGAATTTGGGAACGTCGAGGCGTACGAGGAGGCGTTTCGCGCGACAAACGCGGCGCTGCGGGCGAGCGAGATTGATGATTCGTTGAGCGGGACCACGGGGGTGATCGCGCACGTCAAAGGTCGAGAGGTGTGCGTGGTGAACGTCGGGGACTCGAGGGCGACGATGGGGATCAATAAGAGGAACGATGCCGGTGAGGTGGTGGGGATTGATACGGTGGATTTGAGCTCGGATCAGACGCCGTTTCGCCCCGACGAGTGCGAGCGCGTGAAAGAGGCGGGCGCGCGCGTGTTGACGCTCGATCAGTTGGAAGGGTTTAAGGATCCCGCAGTGCAATGTTGGGGGACGGAGCAAGACGACGACGGTGATCCTCCGCGATTGTGGGCGAAGAACGGTATGTATCCGGGGACGGCGTTTACGCGTTCCATCGGCGACGGCGTCGCCGAATGCATAGGTGTCATACCCAAGCCAGAGGTTGAGCGGATTCGTTTGAACAATGACACAAAGGCTATCGTCATCGCGTCTGACGGCGTGTTCGAGTTCATTCCGTCGGAGAACGTGATACAAGCGGCGCTGGCGACGAGCGATCCTCAACAGAGCGCCATCGCGCTCGTCGTCGAATCGTACAAACTGTGGCTTCAATACGAGACGCGCACGGACGACATCACCGTCATCGTCATTCTCATCGAGGATTTCCCGGACGAACCAGAGGAATTTACGACGCCACTGAAGTCTGTCGCGAGCGTCGGCGCTCTATTCAACTTTCCGGACCGTGCCAACGCGCTCACGTCGCCGTTGCCCACCGCGGCTCGTCCGAGACGTCGCGTCATGCCGACGTTCACCATGCAGACGAGACGAAGCTATCGCGTCGTACATCCGTATGGATTACCGTCCGATTTATCCCTCAAAGAGACGGGCTCTTTGGAGCAGCAGATGGGTGATTTATGCATATCGAGCTTGGAGCACAAGGCGTCGGTGCGAGCGGTGCTCAAGACGTCCTTCTTGTTTAGCGGTGTATCTGACGCCGTTCTCGACGACATCATGAACGCAATGTACAAGAAACGAGTGTACGAAAGAGATATCGTCGTCACTCAAAACGATAGGCACTCTCTGCGCGCCTTTTACGTGGTCGAGAGTGGGACTCTGACTGGGCGGGACAACGTCAAGTGGGTGGAGAACGAGGGCGATAGTAAATCAGAGGTCGAGACGAAACACGCTGTCAAGGTGCGATCGTACGGTAAAGGCGGTGATCGCATGTGTTTCAACGAACAATGCATGGCGCACGCGCAGATGCCGCACGAGACAGTCACGGCGGAAGAGGACGGAAGTCTCTGGGTGCTCGACTATGCGTCATACGCTCGCATCGTGCGCGACGCCTCGGAATCGAACGTCAACGAATTAACTCGCGCATTGCGGGACGTCGATGCGCTCAAGACTGTAAGTTTGAGCGACTTGAGACGCATAGCGAGCAGAGTCGTGGATAACCGCGGCAAGACGCTCATCCGGGTGAGAAGAGACGAACTCATCGCGCGTCAAGGACAGCTTCTCAAGGCGCTTCACGTCATCAGCGCCGGTAATGTCGCGTGCACGGTGCGCGCGAACGCGCGCGACGAGAGTGAACAACCGAGGATCGTTCTCAAGTTGCGAAAGGGTCAACACTTCGGCGAACGTGCGCTTTTGTCCTCGGGAAGCGGCACGCCGTGCGCGACGAACATTAAAGCTATCGACAACGACGTACAAGTTTGGCGAGTGAGTTTGGCCGACGTCACGGTGGTAACTGGTCTCGGGGGCATCTCGCGAACTACCAGCGCGAGTTTCGATCGCGCGGGCTCGCAGGTCATGTCTGCGTCTTCGGTCTCTCGTGCGTCAGACCCGCACGAGCGTCGGTTGAGTTTCGGCGACGACGACAGGGCGTCTCGCGAGGCGTTATACATGACACTCCTGGGACACATGCGCGAGATGAAGGGCGCTCTGAAGGAGGCTACGGTGCAAATATCGCTCGCGAGAGCGGAATCGCTCGCGCGCGTCGACGGCGTTCTCCGCGAGCGCGCCATCATCACCAAGCTCACGAGCTCGCGGGATTGTCCGGAATTCATCCCGACACCGTCCATACCCTCCAAGGATGCCAGTTTCATTTCGATTCCGTACCCGTTTGTGCCCAGGTGCGCGCTCGAAGCCGTGATCGCGTGCGGCGGTGGATCGAAAGTCGAAGTCGTTCGATACTACGTCGCCTCGCTGACGCTCGTCCTCGAGTACCTGCACTCGATGGACGTCATATTCAGAGGCATGGATCCCGAGACGATGCCGATCGACGAACACGGCGCGCTGCGATTGACGGATTTCCGTTTCGCCAAACACCTCGACGTGAACGATTCGACGCCCGGTCGAACGTACACGGTGTGCGGCGTTGCCGCGTACATGGCTCCCGAAGTCGCGCAAAGCACCGGCCACGACGAACGCGCCGACTGGTTCTCGCTCGGGGTCTTCATCGCGCACCTCTTACGAGGAACGCCGCCGTTCGGCATGCGCGTCGCGCACAAGACGTACGAAGCGATCTGCGCGTGCGATCTCACGGACACGTTCCGCGAGGGCGCCGATCCCCGAGCGACGGCGTTGGCGCGAGACTTGCTCGTCGTCGATCCGGAGGCGCGTCTGCATACCGCCAAGGCGGTGAAACAATCCGCCCTGTTGCGCGACATCGATTTGGACACGTTGGACACGAGTCGACCACCGGCGGAGGTGGAAAAACTCACGCGATCCGCCTATCGAGGCCGAGGCGTGCCGCCCATTCGCGACGCCACCGAACCGACGGTGTTCGACACGTCGTGGGTCGACACCTTCATGGCTCTGGACACCATCGCGCCCTGATCTCATCCGCGCACCGCTTATAAAGAAAACCCGATCAACGAAACCCGCGCGCGTGGCCTCGCCGTCCGACCGTCCATCGTCCGCGCGTTCCCATTCGCGAGCGCGCCCCCGCCGCCGCCGCCGTCGCCGCACACCGCGGCGCGTCATCCATCCATCATGGCCACCCGCGTCGGTCTCCTCGATTCCGACAGCGACGCCTCCGACGTCGACGACGACACCCCCCTCGGCGTCGGCGTCGCGCGTCGACGCCTCAAGTCCCCCCTCGTCGACGACGAAGACACCGCCGTGGACATGGTCGAGGACACCGAGCGCGCGACCGATGAAGACGCCGCCGCCGACGACGACGCGCTCACCGCCGTCGCCTCGGACGCCCTTCGCGCGCACGAGCGCGTCCTTCGCTCGATCCCCGACGAGCGCGCGGACGCGTTCGGCGCCTTCTTAGCCGTCGACGGCGACGCGAACGCCGCGACGCGGATGGATTCAAACGGGGACGACGACGACGAATTCGTCCCGTCTCGACCGCGCGCGCCGCCGTATCGCGCCGCGCTCGAGGTGGCGACGCGCGCGAGGATGACATCGAGCGCGCCGACGCGCGCGAGGGCGCCGATGACGCTCGAGACGACGATGGGCGCGGTGGACGCGTACGCGTCGCGCGCGGGGACGCGCGGCGCGAGTTTCGCGCCGGCGGGCGCGTTCGCGGCGCCCGCTCGGGAAGGTGACGCTCGCGTGGTGACCGGACGCGTGCGGTCGGGAACGAGTCTGGAGATGTTGCTCGGGGCGCTGCGGGTGTCGTCGGAACAGACGGTGATTCGAGCGGGAGGTGGACTCCGTCGGGCGTGTTCGCGCGCGTCGACGGAGACGCCGCGCGGCGTCGCTGCGGCGTGTTTGCGATACTTGGAGGCGGTGGTGGAGACGTTGGCGAATGGTGCGGGAGGTGGGAACGAGCGCGCGGCGGCGGAGGTGAGCGCGTGGGCGCTCGTGAGCGAGTTGTTCGCCGAGGATAAACGCGGGGCGTCGCGCGGGACGGCGGCGGAGGCGCATCGTCGGCGCGCAGGCGTGAGCGCGTGGTTGCGGGAACAAGTGGCGCGCGTCGAGCCGGGAGAGGAGGATTTGCGAGGTCGAAATGCCGCGTTGACGCACGTCGCGGGTGGTCGAACCGTGAGCGCGACGCGCGCGGCGGCGGCGCACGGTGATCCTCGTTTGGCGACGTGTCTGGCGCAAATCGGTTCGAGTACAAACGTCGCCTTTTACGCGAAACGACAGCTCACCCGCTGGCGCGCGGGATCGGTGGGCAAGTACATCGACGAACACAGCGAAGCGGCGTTCAAGCTTCTCGCCGGTGAGGTCGAGCGCGACGCCGACGGCATGGGATGGTATCAGAATTTGGGATTACACATGTGGCTGGCGTCCGGACCGACGGCGCCGCTGCGAGACGTGGTGCGAAACTATCTCGACGCCGTCGCGAGACAGCGCGCGGCGAATCCGTCGCCGCCGATCGCGAGTTACGAGACGCTCGAAACGAATCAAGCGACGCACCTGCGCGACGTCGCGTTTAACATTCTCGCCCTGGCCGCGACGACGGAAGGCGAGGACGCGTCGCCGAGCGTCGACGAGGCGCGCGTCGCGTTTCATCCGCTCACGTACTCCGACGACGTCTTAAACGCCTCGTTGGCGTGGCACTTGTTCACGATGATGAACGCGATCGGCGCGATCGACGGCGACGGCATGGACGCGCTGGCGGATGAGATCACAGTGGCGTTCGCGACGCAGCTCTTGGGTATGCGCGAGCGCGCGTGCTGCGAGTGGGCCGTCTTCGTCGCACAACACTTGTGCGACGACGCGCGACGAACGAAGACGGTCGGTCACATCTTGCGCGAGCGTTTCAACGATTGGAACGGGGACGACGCGAAGATCACGTTCATGAAGGACGCGTGCGCGGTGCCGCAAGAGACGTTGGACGAGGCGAGGGCGCTCTGGGACGCGTACTCGACGCCTCGGCCGTGAGAATACGCCAGAAGATCACATAGCACGTCAAACGAAACGAATCGTGTAGTATTCAACAAAGCCTAATTAAAGTCGATCACGGAGACTCGGTTGTTCGAGAAACACGCGGCGATCTTGCTACCGTCCTTGTTCCAGCAAACCTCGAAGATTCCTCCCTCACCCTTGTACGTGCGCATCAAACTTCCATCCTTGACGTTCCAAATGTGAAGGTGCTTGTCGAAAGAACCACTGGCGAGGTACTTGCCGTCGGGACTAAAAGCGACGGAATACACCGGATCGGTGTGACCCTCGAGCGTGTGCAAACACTTGCCGGAATCCACGTCCCACAGCTTGATGGTGGCGTCGTAGGACGCCGTCGCGAGGATGAGCGGAAGGTCGGGATTGTCGGAACCGGGACCGGTCGGACTCCACTTGATGGTGTAAATCTCCTTTTCGTGATCGCTGAAGCTGTGCACGCACGCGTCCTTCTTCAAGTTCCAGACCTTTGCGGTGAAGTCGTCGGAGCACGAGGCGAGGAGCGTGCCGCTCGGATCCCACTTGATGGCGTTGACTTCGTCGGTGTGCCCCTTGAAAGCCTTCACCGGCTTGTCGTCGCCGAGCTTGCAGACGTAGATGGAGTGGTCCATGGAAGACGTGGCGAAAGAGTCCGCGGTTCTCCAGTCGACGTCGAGCGTCGGCGCGGAGTGGAAGGCGAATTGCTGCTTCATTTTACCAGTCTTGACGTCCCACACGATGGCCGTCTTGTCCACGGAACCACTGAGCAAGCTGTCGCCCGTCTTGTTCCACTTGAGAGAGAAAATCGGGCCCTTGTGTTGCTTCAACGTCATCACGAGCTTACCGTTCGTATCCCAGATGCGCGCGTGACCGTCGTACGAACCAGTCGCGAGCATCGTACCGTCGGCGTTCCAATCGAGGGTCGTGACGTCCTTCTGTTTACCTCTCGCCGCCACTTCTCCGTTCTTATCCTCTTCACCCGTCTCCATCGCCTCGGGTCCATCGCCACCCTCACTCTTATGCTCGAGAATTTTCGGTTTGGCGAGTTTAGCCTGCGCATCGCGTCCAGACGGACCCGCGGGCACGGCCCAGACGCGCGCCGTGCTGTCGCCGCTCCCGCTGGCGAGCATCTCCTTCGCTGGATTCCACGCGCAAATAAACACTTCGCTCGTGTGCCCATCTAAGATGGTCACATCCTCGGCTTTGATTTCTTTCTCGACATCATTTTCAACCTTGATCCCGTTCGCCTCCGCCTTGGCGCGAATTTCCTTCTCCGTCTCCTCGCGCAACGCCTTGCGTTCCTCCTCCGTCATGTTTCTCCGTTGCGCCACGAGCTCCTTCAGCTCATCCACGCTTCGCGAGAGCAAATCTCTCGCGCTCAACACGCTAAAATCGGCGTCCACATCCGTGCCGTCCTGTATCATCGTCAAAACCGCGTCACGCATTCGTCAGTCTCGAGCCTCTTCGCCGCGCATTTCAATTCTCAAAAATTAATTTTTAACATTTCCAAAATCGCACGCTCGCGATCCAGTCGCCCTCCCCCGCGCGACCGTCCCGCGGGCGATCGAGCGAGACGGATCGATCCATCGATATCATCCACAACGCTCACCTCGTTCAAATTCGCCTCGAGCTCGCAGTATTGCAACCCTTTTTGCACGAATGAAATCAACGCCCCCGGAGGGATCGCCGTCGCCTCGCGCTTTTGACCACCACCGTCGACGCGCGATTCGTGTCCAAAGGCGAACGCGCTGTGCGTGAAACCGCTCTCGAGGAGATATCTATACACGAGATAATTCATCTCATCGCTCGCGAGCGACATGGCGCGCTCGCGCTCGCGCTCGCGCTCCCACGCGCGCGCGCGCGATCCGCGCGAATTGCCGTAGGGTTCGGGTGCGCGCGCGAATCGATCCCACGCGCGATCGATTCGAACGGAACGACGCGACGACGACGGACGACCGACCGCGCGCGCGCGACGACGCGCGTTTTTTCTCTTCGCCCGCCCCCGTGTCCTCGACGACGGTCGGTCGCGCAGTGACGCCTCGCGCGAGGACGACCGCGCGCGTCCCGCGTCCCCGCGAGAAGTCACACTGGTGGCGTGGACGATCGTGTCGATGGTGATTCGACGAGTCACGACTCACCGTGTGTGGGTCCATCGCGTCTCGCGCGCGTCCTCGACGGCGACCGCAGACGTCGTCGACGACGCGCGCGCGTCTCGCGCGTCTCCCGCGGTCCGCGCGACGTTCGTCGTCGCTCGGGACGGCGTTCGCGCGCGCGTCATGGGCGGTCTCGCGCGTCTTCGCGACGAACGCGGGAACGGCACGGACTTTTGGGCGTCCGCCAATCGCGCGGCGCCGTGGACGTCGCTCGCGCGCGAGAGAGCGAGACGTCGAGGCGAGACGTCCGTCGACGCGCGTGTCGCGTCATCCGCGCGCGAGGGAGACGGTGCGCGCGGTGAGGGCGGAGAAGGCGCGCGAGCTGTGCCCGCGGCTTTTCTTTCTAACGACCGGGCGGATGACGACGACGACGACGACGGCGACGACGCAGAGGAGGACGCGTCGTTGGAACACGCGCCGACGGTTTTCATCGGGTACCCGCACGCGTCGCTCCTGTGTCCGCGGTGTCGAGACGTCATGGCGTCCCCGGTGTGCGCGCGCGACGGGACGACGTATTGCGCGCGATGCGCGCCGAGCGCGCTCGACGGCGGCGCGAACGAACCGAACGCGGAGATCGAGGACGCGATTCAGTCCCTTCCCGTGCTGTGCAGACGAGGTCTGACGATGCGAAAGAGCTCGAGCGGGGCGGCGGAGTGGGTGTGGCGGGCGGACGGGTGTCGAGCGAAGGGGGTGCGGTTGCGTCTGCGAGACGTGCACGACGGCGAGTGCGATTTCGCGCTGAGGAGGTGTTATCGTCCGTACTCGAGCGCGAGAGAGGTCAAGTCCCGAGGGGGGAAGGTTGGTAGAGATTATTGCGGCGCCTTGGTGCGTAAGAATGCGTACGCGACGCACGCGGCGACGTGTGAATGGCGCGCGGTGACGTGCGACGAGCCGGGGTGCGAAGACGTCGTGCCCCTCTGTCGAATGAAATTGCACGCGCTCACGTGTTCACACGCGCGCATGACGTGTCCGAACGAGTGTTCGTGGGAGGGAAAACGAATGGACGCGAGTGCGCACGCGCGAGAGTGCCCGAGAGAGTACGTCAAGTGCGGGTTCATAGATTTAGAACACGAAGACGCCGAGGGATGTCTCTACGGGTGCGAACGCGCACGCGTCGACGAACACAGATCCGAGTGCGATTTCAGACCGTGGACGTGTCCAAACTGCGAAAAGGTCGTCAACGCAATGCGTGCGGCGAAACACGCGATGACGTGCGCCGAGGCGCGTCGACGGTGTCCGAGATGTCGCGCGCAGGTGCGCGTCGGGAGGTTCGACGCGCACGTCAAACGCTTTTGCACGAGCGCCAGTCGCAAGTGCGCGTTCGCGACGTTCGGATGTCTCGAACAAGGATCGGAGGAGGAGTTGCGCGTGCACGAGACGGAATCCGCGGCGAGACATCTACGTCTCGTCGTTCGAGCGCTCGACGACGAGCGAGAAAACGGGCGGAAAAAGGGTGAAATCATCCGACGCATGGACGAGGCGTTGCGACGATTCGGCGACGAGTACGCGCGTCTCACCGCCGAGGCGACGGAACGCGTGCGTTTCGTGGAGATGAAAGCCATCGAGGAGGTCGAGCGCGTCAAGGCGCGATTAGAATCGAGCACGATGGCGTACGACGCTCACGTGACGGCGCTCAAGGAAGAAATTCAAGAGCTGCGAGCCGATCGAGACGCGGCGACGGACGCCGACGCGCACTTGGCCAAACTCGACGTCGCGTTGACCCAGGAACAGGCGCAGACGCTCATTGACGCCGCGCGCGTCGAGCTCGACGCGTGTAACGCCCAGATGGCGACGTTGAACCTCGCCATCGAATCTCGAGACAGACAGTGGCGAGAGGACGTCGCGGACGAACGCGCGAGGGAACGAGACGTCGCCGCCGCGTGTCGAAAAGAGGCGCTCGCCGCGCTCTCGTCCTCGAACGAGGATGAAACGCTCGCGGCACGCATGGACGCGCTCTCCACGGACATTCGAGAGATCAGTCGAACGCTCAATTTGGAGCTGCTCGAACTGTCGGAAAAACAAAACGAGCTCGACACTCTTTGGCGAGACGCCAACGCGAATCCGCGTTTCGCGCCCGCCGAACCAATCGCCGACGAACGCGTCGTCACCGCCGCCACCACCGACGACGACGTCCTCGTCTCCCCGCGTCGTCGGTTCAAACACGCGTCGGCGTCCGAACGCTCGCGTTCGTCCTCCGGTCGTCGATTCGGTCCCGCGGCGCTTCGCGGCGCCGCCGCCGCCGCCGCCGCCGCCGCCGACGCGTCGTCCATCGACGTTCGCGTCCCACCACCGCCTTCGTTCATCGACACCACCACCACCTCGTCCGAGACCACCGCGGAGGACGCGTTCGAGTCCTCCAACGTCGTCGGCGTTCCTCGTCGTCCGCCGTGGACCGAAGACGACGCGTGACGTGTAACAAACCCGCTCGCGTCACTCATCCCCTCTCCTCGTCGGTCCTCATGCCCCCCTGCGTCATCGGCGTCGACGGCGGCACGGGGGGCATACGCGCCGGGGTGTTCGACCTGCGCGGCGTCGCCCTCGCCTTCGCCGACGTCCCGTACGCGACCCATTTCCCTCGACCGGGACGCGCCGAACAAACACCGAGCGATTGGATGACGAATCTACGCCTCGCCGTGCGCCGGGCGCTCGATGCGTCGCGCGCGAACCCGAAAGATGTCATCGGGATGTGTGTCGACACGACGTGCTGCACGGTCGTCGCCCTCGACGGAGGAGGGGACGCGTTGATGCCGTCCATCATCTGGATGGATGTGCGCGCGGCTGAGGAAACCGTCGAGACGGCGGCCACCGGGGACGAGGCGTTGCGAGTGAATTGCGACGGGAGAGGACCGGTGAGCGCGGAATGGATGGTACCCAAGGCGATGTGGTTGAAGAAACATCGACCAGAGGTGTACGAACGGGCGGTGATGGTGTGTGAGTATCAGGATTACGTCAATTTAAAACTCACGGGGCGGTACTGCGGGTCGAGAAACAACGTCGGCGCGCGGTGGCATTTTGATGGGGAGACGCCGCCGAGGACGATGTTGGCGCGATTGGGGATGGAGGAGTTATTGGATAAGTGGCCGAAGGATATATTGAAGATGGGGGAGGTGATCGGTGGGTTAACGGCGGAGAACGCGCGCGCGTGCGGGTTGCCCGAGGGACTTCCGGTGACGCAGGGCGGCGCCGACGCCTTCGTCGGCATGGTGGGATTGGGGGTCATCGAACCCGGGCAATTGGCGCTCATCACCGGGTCCTCGCACTTACATCTCGGCGTTACCGATCGCGCGTTTCACGCGCCGGGGATTTTCGGGACGTATCGGGACATTCTCGTGGACGGAGCGCCGTTCGTCGTCGAGGGCGGACAGACGAGCACGGGTTCCGTCGTTCGATGGTTTAAAGAGACGTGCGGCGGCGGTGATGATGATGATTTTTACGACGTCATGAATCGAGAGGCGAGTGCGATTCCACCGGGGTGCGAGGGCGTCACCGCGTTGGATCATTTTCAGGGGAATAGAACTCCGCACGTGGACGCGCGTAGTCGAGGCGCGATTTCGGGATTGACGCTGAAACACACGCGCGCGCACGTCTATCGCGCAATTCTCGAGAGCGTGTGTTGCGGCACGCGATTAATTTTTGAAACCATGGCGCGCGCGGGGTACGCACCGACAGAGGTCGTCATCGCCGGCGGGTCGACGCGTTCTGAGTTGTGGTTACAACTGCACGCCGACGTCACGGGCGTGCCGCACGTCGTCACCGAGTGCACCGACGCGCCGGCGCTCGGAGCGGCGGTGCTCGCCGCCGTCGGCGCGGGTGCGTTCGACAACGCGCGCGATGCCGTCGGCGCTATGGTTCGACGCACGCGCGTCATCACGCCCGATCCAGACGCGCACGCAATTTACACGAGAGAGGTGTATCCCGCGTACCTTCGCGTGTACCCGGGATTGAAGGGCTCGTGGGGATGTCGCCGCGCGCCGAGACGCGCGTCTCGTCGACGTGCCATCGTCTGTCCTTCGCTCTTGGCCGCGGATCAGGGCGCGCTCGCGGACGAGGTCAATCGCATGCTCGATGAGGGCGCGGATTGGTTGCATGTGGACATCATGGACGGCCACTTCGTCGAGAATTTAACCGTGGGTCCATCCGTCGTGGCGGATTTAGCTCGACGCGCGGGACCGCGAGACGTCTTTTTCGATTGTCACCTCTCGGTGACGAATCCAGCCGCGCTCGTTCCCGCGCTCGAGCGCGCGGGGGCGTCGAGCGTCACGTTTCACGTCGAAGTCGCGTCGGGCGCCGACGCCGTCGCGCTGTGCGAATCGATTCGATCTCGCGGCATGCGCGCCGCCGTCGCGTGCGCGCCATCGACGCCATGCGACGCCCCCGGCGGCGTGTACGATCTCTGCGACGCCGGTCTCGTCGACATGGTCCTGTGCCTGAGCGTCGAACCGGGATTCGGCGGTCAAACGTTCAATCCCGCCGCGTGCGACAAAGTCGCGGCGCTTCGCGCGAGATATCCCGACCTCGACATTCAGATGGACGGCGGCATCAATCCCCACACCGCCCCGCTCTGCGCCGCCGCGGGCGCGAACGTTCTCGTCGCCGGGTCCGCAATTTTCGGCGCTGAATCACCCGCCGAGGTGATCGAGGCGTTACGCGCCGCCGTCGACGACGCGCCCGCGCCGTCGTGTGATACAAAATGAATGCCTCAGTCTCATCCGCACTCTCCCGCGCGCCTCGTCATGGACGTCCGACTCGTCGCGACGCGATTCGTCGAGGCGTACAACGCCACGCTCGCCGTCGCGCGCGACGTCTTGCCCGAACGTCTCGCCGTCGACGACGCCGACGCGCGCGCGCGCGCGCTCGTCGCGCTGGTGACGATCCTGTGTCTCTTCATCGCCTCGCGCGTCGTCTTCGGTGGTGGGCGACGGAGGAAGAAGCGAGGGAAACCCGCGGTCGTCGTCGTCGGATGCGCGGGGAGCGGGAAGACGGCGCTGTGGCAGGCGCTGACGTACGGTGAGCAGCGGTTCCCGACGGTGGCGAGCGCGGCGCCGAACGAACGGGACGGGCTCGCGGTGAAGGGGAAGACCAGAGGAGGAAGGGAGAGGACGAAACACGGTGTGTGTGTCGTCGATGTTCCTGGACATGGGAGTCTCAGGGCTGAGGCGATGGAGCAATTGCAGCGCGCGAAGGCGGTGGTGTACGTCGTGGATAGCGTGACGTTCGCGACGAATCGGAAAGAAGTCGCCAAGTTTCTGTACGAAATTTTATGCGATGAGCACGTGCAACGGAGAGGGATGCCGATCATGGTGGCGTGTAACAAGTGCGAGAAACTCACGGCACATCCGCCGGATTTCATTCGCAAGCGACTCGAGCGAGAAATCGAAGCCACGCGCGTCGCCGACGCCGGCGCGCCGCCGCCCCTGGGCATCACCCCCGCACAGAAGAGAGCGAACGCCATAGCCGTGAAAAAACGCGCGCGGGCGCGCAGTTTCGGTCAACGACCCGGGGAGGCGTTCACGTTCGCGGCCTTCTCCAAGTTTTGCCGCGCGCCGCCCGTCGTCTTCGACCGCGCGTCGGCGACGAAGCTCCAAACCGTCGCCGTCGGCGACTTTATCGTTCGACTCTGAGTCGCGTAGACACGTCGCGAGAGACGACACGCTCTCGCGCGGTAGCATTCCATCACTCACTCTTTTAATCCATCGCAGTAGACGTAGCGCGACGCCCGTTCCGCGCCTCGGCCGGGCCTCCTCTCGACCGCGACCACGTGACTCACCATGTGACTCATTGTTTACCCATACCCTCGAATCACAACTCTCCGATGAGTCCTCCCCCTCTCGACCACCAATGACGTCTCGCGTCGTCTTCGCGGCACTCGACGACTCGAAAGATGTTCGCCGCCACCGCGACGAACGCCCTCGCCGCGCGCTCCGCGCGCTTCAACTCGAACACCGTTTCTCAGAAGGTGCGTTCCGTCGTCTCGAGCGACGGCGCGATTCGCGCGCGCGTGGAGACGCGCGCGAAGGCGTCGTGGAGAAGCCCTAGGTTTAGCCGCCGCGATGGGGGGGCGCGACGGCGACGCGCGTGGAGACGCGCGCGACGTCGATACGAGCGCGTGTGAGCGTCAATGACGCGCGATAAAATGCGTGTCGTCGAACGCGGGACTCGGTGATGGCGCGAGACGTCGCGAGGGATCTTGACGGCGCGCACTCTGCGCGTGGAGACTGACCAATTGCCGCCGCCCGCCTTTCCCGCGCGCAGCGAGTGTCCCCGGTCCCCGCCCCGGGCCGTTCGACGATGGAGATCGTCGCCAAAAAGAAGTGGGAGAAGCAAGCCCTCACCAAGCGCGGGCTTCCGGTGCGCATCCCGATGCACGTGAAGACGGGCGACAAGGTTGTCGTCATCGCCGGCGCCGATAAGGGCAAGGTCACGGACGTCGTGGAGGTGAACACGAAGGAGGGTACCCTGCTGTGCCGTGACGTGAACATCAAGACGAAGCACGTCAAGCCGCGTGGTGAGGGTGAGCAAGGACAAATCATTCAGCGAGAGTTCCCGATCCACCACTCGAACGTTAGCCACTATAGCGAGGCCCAGGGCGTGCGCTCTCGCATTGGTTCGAAGATGGTCGACGGCAAGAAGGTTCGAGTGCTGCGCAAGACTGGCGAAGTGCTCGCGAACTAGATTACCCCCACTTAGATAGATGTTTAAATACAGCTTGATTCATTCATTCATATCAGCGTCGGCGCGTCGACGACGACGGGTCGTGGTTGCAATAACAGAGCAATGTTTCATTAATAAGGTTACTACAGGTGGGACGACGTCCCAAGAAAGAATGGAATAGAACAATCTCGCAGGCGGTGTGGTCATGCGAGCCCGAAGCCGTGCTTCGTGGCCGCGTCCCAGGTCATATCTATACGAGTGTGGTCGATCGCACCGACTTCGTGGAACTGCCAGTCTTCGAGCGCGTGCAACAGCGCCCCCGCGTGGCAGGCGTGCACTTGGCCCCGCGGAAGCGTCATCTCGCACGAACGGAAGTCCTTCGCCCCCTTGGGAAGCTTGAACGCCGGAAGATCGGTGTACACGCAATCACCGCGCGTCTCTGGAATCGGTGGTACGACGAACTGATGGAACGTCGCGCCGCGCGGCGCCCAACGTTGATCCTTCTCTCCGCAGTGCTTGCCGATGACCCAGTCCTTGATCTTCGCCCCGTCCTCCAAGCTCGTCGATTGCGTGATGAGATACTGGTCCTTCTTCGCCGCTTCGGAACGGATTTTCTCAAACCGCTCCTCACTCGTTGTGTACATCACCACCTTGATGCCCCGCTCCGCGCAGTATAGAGCGATCGCTCTGCCGAGCTTGGACGTGGCTCCGGTGAGGAAAATTTCCTTGCAGTCGCTGGGAATTTTCTTTAAAATCGCCGCCGCCGTGAGCGTGTTTCCGTGCACAACTCTGGTTTTCAAAGACTTACCGAGCTTGTCGACGAAGAGCGCCCCACCACCATTCAGCGTTTCATTCTTATTGAGCGCCCCCAACCCAATGACTCGAACGCCCGCCGCGTCCGCGTCCAAAATCGCCTCTTCAATTTTCTTGTTGATGTGATTAAACTCACTCTTGATGAAGAATTGAAATCCCCACGCGGGCGTCACCCACGTTTCACAGTTGAGCTTCTCCAATCTGTGTCGGTCGGCGACGAAAGATTTGCCGAACAACCGCAATAACAACACAAAAGGCACGCACAACGGCCAAAATGGCTTGAGCCACCACGACGAGACGAAAGGGCGAGACGAAAAGCTTCTCAACATGAAGGGCAAATGGAACACACTCAACAACTCCGTTCCGTGAGCCATGAACACCACATCCGGTGCCTTGACCGGAACCGCCTTTCCGGTGATCGCCTTTTCGTACAGCTCATCGCTCGTCACGTCCGCCGTGCCGTACGCGTAGTCGTACAACGGCATGAAGAGGCAAAAGTTTGTGTGCACGCGCGAGTGATGCAACGAGTGGTAGCTCGGCGTGTAGATTAAGTACTTCATCCCCGGCAAACGCATGAACCACCTCGGAATGAACTCAAAGTTACAGTGACCGATGGCGTTCAACACGTCGAAACCGATGAGATAAATATAAAACATCGCGATGGACGCGCCGCCCATCGCCCACGTGCCGACGAGCGGAATGGCAAAGTTGGCCGTGTACATTAAGTGCTCCATGAATGGATGCACGCTGCCGGTAATTGGCTCGGTGACGAAACTCGCGTGGTGATGCGAGTGGTACGCGCTGTACAATTTGTGATGATGCAACGCGCGATGGAGCCAGTAATACACAAACTCCGTCGGTCCCGCGTGCAAAAGCGCGAGCTGCGCCAAGCCTCTCCCGTTCCACGCCGGGAAGGAATCAAACCCCAACTTTGGCATCCAGTGCACCGCCGATATCACCAGCGTTTGCAACAAAATGTAATCATCCCAGTGATCCTCCCGATCCACCTGCTTGAAATCGATTCCCTTGGCCTGTATCCGCGTTTTCCTCGTCAGCGCGTGCACCCTCGACAAGCTTATCCACAGTTGCGCGTTCGCGTACCGCAACGCCCCGATCGCCAACAAGTGCCAACAAAACGAATCCGCATCGTCTTTACCGAGCGCCACGCACGCCACGAACGGCACCAACACCGCATATTTCAACGACCCCGCGTTCGCCCACGGAAAATCGTACCACACGCCCGGTTTCGTCGCCATGGCTCGCCCTCTCGCGCGCGTCGGCGTCGGCGTCTGAACGCTTTTCCCACCGATCGCGTCGACGTCTCCCCCCACGCGACGCCTCCGGACGACCCTTTCGCGGCCGTGACGTCAATCTACCGACGGATACCCCTCCCGTCTCGTGTTCCCACCGCTCACTCGCCCCGTGAACGTCACGCACGCGTCACGCGCACGCGCGATCGTCCCTCGCGATGGACCTCGACGCGCGCGTGCCCCGGCCGCCGCCCGCGCGCGCGATGACGCGATGGGCGGCCGCGTCGACTCGCGCGACGTCCACCGCGCGGTCTCGACGAAATAAATCGACGCGATGAATTATTCCACGCGCGTCGGGTGCGCGCGCGCGAGCGGACGCGGTGTGACGACGACGCGCGCGCGCGCGATCGAGACGGACGCGATGACGTCGCGAAGGGGACGAAATGGTCCGGGTGTGACGTGGGGTGAGACTGGCGGGACGAATGACGAATGACGACGCGCGCCGTGACAAGGCTAGTACCTGAGAGCGCTCGAACGGAGGGCGAGGTGCTTGTCGAGCTCGTCCCAGAAGAACTCGAACGAGGCGCGATCGCCGTGGCGGCGAGTGCGACTGATGACGATCTCCTTGACGTTCCAGGATTTGACGACGTCGTTTTCGGGATCGCCGTCGAAGCGGGCGTGGAAACCTTTAATTTTGGTGAATGCTTCCACGAGATCGCCGTCCTCGACGCCGCGGAAGGGCCAGTCTTTGAATTGCCACTTGGCGCCGAGGACGAAGACGGCGGCGACGCGAGCCCAGTCTTCGGAACGCTTGTGAGGAGCCTTTTCGGTGACTTCGTATTTGATTTTTTGGCCGTCGCGCTTGTACGTGCGCGAAATGTACACGGCGCTCGATTTCTTCGCACCCGCCTTGCGAACGACGTCCCACTGCTCGAATTTGCCATTCTGTAAGAATTCCTTGGCGTTGAACATGTTGAGAACGACTTTTTGGTTGAAACCGGCGGGAACGATGATGATGGGGACGCCGCCGGGTTTCCCAGACGTCTTGCGAGGCGCCTTGGCGGGCGCCGCCGCCGAGCTTCGTCTCGTCGACGTCGACGGACCGCTCGGCGGCGGCGGCCGGGCGGGAGGCTCGGGGACGCGCGCGTCGTTCATCATCGCGTCCTCTCGCGCGTCGTTCGCGCTCGGTTTCGGACCCGTCAAGAAGGACGCGTTGGTGTCCAAATTCATCATGTCAAAGTCGCTCCCGACGTGTTCTCTCCAAAACACCTGCTCCTTCACGTCGCGGTACCTCTGGTTTTTGATACCCTTTGCTAATTCTGCCGCCTTTTGTTTCTCTTTCTCGATGCGTTCCTTCTCCTCTTCCGGCGCTATGAAGAAGTTCAGCACGCCCGACATGTCCTTGGGCGCTCGCAACATTGAATTTCTATCTCTCAGCACGCGCTCTCTCGCGCCGACATCCCCCTCCTCCTCTCGAGCTCGCTTATCCGCCCCACCTACCCCCTCTTCGTCCATCACCACCGGCACGGTGACATCGATTCGATCGCTCGTCGCGCTCTTCCCCGTCAAATACGCGATCAAATCGCTTCTATCGAGCATCGACAGCGTCGCGAAACCATCCGCGATCGCCGCCTTCATGTACTTGGTGTGTTGCACGTCCGGATTCGCGACGTGAAACTTGATGAAATACCATATCTGCTCCACTTTCAGCAATTTATTTCCAACCTTTGATTTATAATTCGTCTCCGTCGATCGTCGCAGCGCCGCGTCCTCGTCTTTGAGGTGCACGTGCGTGGCGTCGTGCGTCGAACTGCGCGCGGGTTCGCGTCCCATCGTCCGCGTCATGATCCGTCAGTCTCTTCGCGCTCTTCTCCACTCGCGCGCGCGTCGAACGCGTCTTCCCGCGCCGTATCCCACGCACCTCGCGATGCGACCATCGATCGTGTGATCTCGAATCAAACGCAGAGGATCCATGTCTCGTCGTCTCTACGTCGCGCGCGGTGCTCTCGGGGGGTGATTTCCGCGCGGCGTGACGCGACGCTCGTTCGCGCGCGCGACGCCGGGCGCTCTCGCGACGCGAGAGGCGTGGGAATGACGTCAGGGCGCGCGCGCGGGTGGGCGGCTGTGTACCCTAAGGGGACGACGACGCGCGGGACGCGCGGGACGCGCGGGCGACGGGACGACTCGACGCGCGAGGACGATGGGCGTGATGATGACGATGATGATGATGAGTGTGTGATAAAAAAGGTTTAGTGCGTCGCGGCGTCGCGACAGAGCTTGGTGAGTCGATGTCTCGCCGCGCGCGCCGTCGCCGGGTCGCGAGAGACGACGCGAAAGAGCTCCTCGTCGCCGTGTTGCGCGTGCGCGATGGTGCACCATTCCGGACAGGTTCTGGCGAGGATGCGCACGCCGTCGGTGAGTTCGTGGGCGGAGACGGAGGCGCGGGCGTTCGTGCGCGTGAGCTCGTCGAGAAGGGCGTCGAGTTCCATCACGCGGCGCTTGCTCGACGCGAAGGAGGAGCGAATGGCGTCGAAGAGACGCGGAAGACCGCCGTACAGTCTGCGACGCTCGCGATCGGCCACCGCGGCTGGGTCGTTGTACGCCTCGACTTCGACTTGGCGTTCGAGCACGGTCTGCACGGCGCGCGCGGAGAGACCGTTGCCTTCGGGACCTAAATCAGACATGACGCGCGCGAGCTCGCCTTCGCTCAGACCGCCTCTCCCGTCGTCCGGCGCGCCCAACAGCGGCGCGCTCACCGACGTCGCCAATCTCGGCTCCGCTCGCACGACTTCTTCTAAAAATTCAATCTCGACCGGTTCCGGCGGAGACACGCGCTCTGGATCGAATCCCTCGCGCCAACTCTCCGGCGGCGCCGACCCGGGCGAGTACGCGTCTCCGTCGTGCGCTCTCATCAGCGTCTCGGTCAATTTCTCTCGAATCCCACGCAACATCTCTCGCATCGCCACCACCCCCAACTTATCCCCACTCCGCATCGCGCTCGCACTCACCACCGCGCGCGCATCCACCCCCTCCACGTCTTCAAACGCCACGTCCACGCGCACGTTTTTCAAATCGTCCGCGCGACTCGTCCGCGCGCGAAACGTCACCGCCCCCCTCGGCGCGCACGCCGCCACCGCGCGCAGCGTCTCCAGCGTGCACCGCCTCCCCGTCGACCTCTCCACGTTCGCACACATCGCATCCGCCGTCGCGCGCTGTTTCCTCGCCCGCATGAACCTCGCCACCTCGAGCGTCGCCTCGCACGCCGCGTAGACGCTTTGAAACCTCCTCGGCCACGTCTTCATCGTCTCCACGTTCGTCGTCGTCGTCGACGTCGACGCGCGTTCGCGCGTCTCCACGGGCGGTTCTCGCACACTTTCGCGCGACGTCCGTCGTCGGCGTCGTCTCGCGTCGTCCTCGGTCTCGGCGTCGGCGGGCGCGCGCGCGCGACATTTCAAATCGGTCGCGCGCCCGTGCCCGTTCCCGTTCCCATTCCCGTTCGTCGTCGTCGTCGTCGCGCGCGCGTCGGTCGCATCGCGACGCGCGTTGGTATCCATCGGCGCGAGCGCCGCGCGCGCGAGCGCCGCGCCTCGAGACATGTCGTCGTCCGTCGTCGCGAGCGTCGTCGTCGTCTGTCGTCTGTCGTCGCGAGCGTCGAGTCGGGTCGATGGCTCGGGTGTGATGGGTCGTGACTCGTCGATTGTGCATGACACCGCGCGCGCGACGGCGACTACGCGGGGGGGTCGAGACACGGCGCGCACGCGTCGCGACGCGCGCCGGTGCCGTACACGACGATGTTTTTACCCGGGAATGGAAGCTCGCGCGCGTGGACGTCGACGGCGAACGCGCGCTCGATGAGATGGTCGACGAGGTCTCGGTGCGTGGAGACGCGCGCGCCCGAGCGGAGACGGCGGTGAGGGAAGTCTTTCGAGTAGACGCAACAGGGGACGATGGCGAACGGAAGACGGCGTTCGATGGCGAATTCGATGACGGCGTCGGTGGCTTGGTCTGGGTGCATGGCGATGACGTGCGTGCATCGCTCGAGGACGTCGAGGAGGGCGGCGCGCGTCTCCTCCGCCGATACATCGGGCTCTTCGTCGTCGTCGTCGTCGTCGTCTGTATCGCCGTTTTTATCGTCGTCCTCATCGTCGTCCTCGTTCGACCGCTGGTAGTTCCGATCGCGTATCGGCGCGAAGACACCCTCGTTCGTGACCTTGACGCGCGAGGCTTCGTTCGCGCCGACCTCGTACGTCCCGCCGCCGTCCGCCACCAATCCTTTCACGCACCACCGACTCTTCCTCGCCAACTCGTACGACGCTCGCACGCTCGCCTCGTCCCCTTCCCACACCGCGCGCGTGAAATACACCCGCACGTGTTTCGGTTCTCGAACCTCCCTCCCGCGCGCGCGCTCGCCCTCGCCCTCGCCGGCGTCGGCGTCGCGCCGCGCTCTGTCCAGTCTGTCCCGCCACCGCCGTCGCAACCGTCCCCTTCGCATCCGTCTCGGATCGATCACGCACACCTCCGCCGCCTCCGTGCGCTGCAACACATCGTACGCGAGCGTCCCTTTCCCCCCCGCGACGTCCACGACGCGCGCGTCGCGCAAATCAAACGTCTCGCGCAACCAGTCGGTGAACGCGCGCACTTTTTCGTGCGACGCGCGTCGTCGCCTCCTCGCGCGCGCCCTCGACCTCGGCGCGTCCGACGTCGCGCATGCGTCGTGCGAGAACCGACACGCGTCACCGTACCGACAGAATCCACCTCGCGCGAAGTGTTTACACGGAGGCGCGCGCGGCGCGTCGGCATCCATCGAGGTGGAGGCTCGGAATGGGGACATCGATCGAGGGACACGTGACGAGTCGTGACCCTCCAAAGTATCCTCCGTCGAGACGCGTCGAATCGAATCGAATCGAATCGAATCGAATCGAATCGGTCGTCGACCGCACACGTCGTCGCGCGCGAGACGACGAGAGGCGACGACGACGACGATGGCGATGACGATGATGGCGACGATGGGGATGCCGACGCGCGCGCGGGCGAGGACGCCGCCGGTGAGGGGGACGCGACCGACGCGACCGATGATGATTCGCGCGCGGGCGACGACGACGACGACGGGGAAGGCGACGACGACGATGACGGGGAAGGCGGCGGCGACGCGCGATGTGGCGTCTCGCGCGACGCGCGGGGCGATGGTCGCGGTTCGCGCGTCGTCGTTGGACGACGACGTCGTGGTCGTGCCGGGTGATTACCGCGTCGGCGGCGCGCTGTTGGGCGTCGCGTTGGCGACGGGACCGTTGTTTCATCTCTGGACGCAGTCTCTCGTGCACGGCGTTCTCGGTGGGTTCCTCGCGTTCCAAGCGTCGAGAGTGAGGTTTCGTTTCACTCGCGACGCGCTCGAGGTCGTGTTCATCGAACCGGGCGCGGACGATTCGACGGCGGTCGGCGCGGATGTCGAGTCGAGCGGCGATAACAAGTTGCAAGGCGGCGGCGCGAACAGTTGGAAGTACGACAGCATCACGAACTGGGAGTTCTGGTGGCCTGGATTCCCGTGTTTAGTCTATTTCAAGGAGACGCAGACCAAGAGCGACGGTCAACCGCACTTTTTCCCGATCATCATGGACGGAAAGATGTTGTACGAGGTCATGTTGCAACGCCTTCCGGCGAGCGCGAACGACAAGCCGTCTCCGAGCGCGTGGAGCTTGGATTTGGCGCTCGAGCAAACGAGCATCGGTCGACAAATTAAGGAAAACTTATCCGAGGAGCAATTGAAGCAAGTCAAGGAGATGAAGGGTTTCCCCGGGCTCGACGACAAGTAATCGAAAACAAAGAAAGTGAGCTCTGCGCACGTTTCGATAACAAGCAATTGAAGGTCCCCGCCGCGCCGCGACGATAATGCGTTGTAATCTATATGTCACTTTTGCACGCTAAATTCGCTCGGTGCTATACCGAGCGCGACTACGTAGATCAAAGAATTTTACTTTTTCGCGAACGACGTCCCGTCCATCGCGAGTTTGCCTTGCGACACGAGACCCACTAAGAAAGCCTCGAGCTCGTCGACAGACTTATCGTACACGGGTTCGACGACGAACATTTTGAGCATGTTGTGAATGCGATCGAGGGGAAGACTCGGGAAGTTTGTGAGCATACCCATGACGTACTGCTCGTACACCATCATGCCCGCCGCCGCCGTCTCCTCGGCGCTCGCCACGCCGCTGGCCGGTTCGTCTTCGTCGTGCACGCCGCCCATGTCATCGACTTCACCCGACGCTTCACTGAGCGCGTATACCATCTCGTGTCCCTCCTTGCGTTCGACTAAAACGCCGTGATTCATCCAAACGACGATTCGCTTGCGCAACGCGTCGACGCTCACGCCGAGTGCTTCGGCTAAATCTTTCGCACGCCAGGTTTTCGATCGCTGAAAGTAGTGCAAAATGGACGCCTGCACCGGATTGACGCTCACTTCGAACGTGCGGTCGTTGTGCGTTACGTCCATGACCACCGTACCGAGCGCTGGCTTCCATTCCATTTTTCGCGGAGCTTTGATTTGGTGGTACCGTCTCGCGTACGCGTCCATGTGCTCTTGAATCTCCGGAGGAAGTTTGAAGTCGGTCACATCGTTCGAGAACGTCGGCCAGAAGAGCGCGGATACGATCGTCGCCTCCACGGGTGTTTGCGCTAAAATGTCGCTCGTGCGTTTATCCTTCGACGTCGGCGTGCCTCCCACCGGTCGTGTCTTGATGTTCGCGTTTGCGCGCTTACTGTCGGCGAAATCCTTCAACATCACCTCGCAGTTGTGCAGACTCACCTCGCCGAAACGGAGTTTGAGGAGCTCAAGCGCGTGCATCTCTCGATCCGTGTCGTAATTCGCCTTGCCGAGAAGTTTCTCGGCGAGCATCGTGCGATACTCGTTGATGAAGAGTTCCTTGGAGCCGTAAATGCCGACGAGAAGACCGATGATGTCGCCGGTTTTCCTGCGTCTACCGCGACTCGCGGCAGCCTCCGTCTCCACCGGTTCGGGTTCCCACGCGTCCCAACCGGACATGATTTGTTGTTGCACCGTCGGCTCATCCTCGTGCACGTCGTCGACGTTCATCTCCGACGCGATGGCGACCATCTCAGCGGTGATGCTATCCATTCTGTCCAAGTTGTCCATCGCGCCCGCACCGGCGTTGGGATTCGGGGCGGGCACGCTCGATTCCCCGTTCTCCGTGATTTCACCACTCGCCAGACGTCCTAATTCTACGTATAAAGCCCCCTCCCCGTCGCCGTCGCCGTCGCCGCCGTCATCCGTCATCATCGTCACGACGCAGCGAATGGTGTCCTTGCGCTCGCGCAAATATTCCTTCACCGGCGGGCTGACGAGCTCCAACACGACGCCCGAAGGATCGAGTTCGAGCAAAGTCTTGATCGTCCCGATGTATTGCTGAACGATGTCGACAGTCGACGCGCCGGCGTGGAGTAATCTCGATCGCGTCGCGTCGACGAACGAATCGACCAGTTCTGCATGGAGCGTCGTGTTCTGCAAACACGTGCGCAAATCCGTAATCGCGGGCATGGAATCGGGATACTCCACGATGACGTCGAACAACTCGTGAATGCGCAGCGCTCCGAGATGTTCGTGCACGGCATATTCCAAACGTCCGCGCCACGATTCGATCGCCGCGCCATCACCTCTCTTTAGCGCGAGCGCCGTCTTGAAGTATTCGAGCGGCACCGCGCGCACCCATCGCAGCGTCGGCCGAAGTTTGGGTGAATCGAACACGCCATGACACCTCCTGACGACGTGCTGTTTCACACACTCGCCCACAGCTCTCGCGGCGGCGTTTTCTGCCACTCGTCCCAGCGATTTGTGACACCCTTGACACGCGAAGAGCATTCCGCGCGTCTCCGCGCTCCACTCGCGTCCCATCACCTCCACGCACCCGGCGATGTCCGCCCCGATCGACGTTTGTCTCTCCAACACGCTCGTCTCCATCGCGTCGTTTTCCTCGTCGTCGCTCGTCTCCCCCCACCGCTTTCGCACCGCTCGATCGAACTCTCTCGCTCTCGCTCGATACCACGCGCTCAAAATCGCCGAAAGCCTCGACGGACCCCGCGCGTTACACATCGCACCCACAACCTCCTGAAACTCCCGATCGAACGCGCGCACGCGCGCATCCTCTACATCCTCCGTTCCTCGCACGCGCATACAGAAATTTCGCGCTTTCACTCGCGCCATCGACACCCACTCCGCGAACGCGAGCGTCGCCGGCGCCGCCGACGTTCTCGTCCACGCGTCCACCCTCTCTCGCGCCTCCGCCGTCTCCGCCTCCTCCCCGTCGTCCTCCAGCGAATCCACGCTCACGGGTACCGCGCACCCGTCTCGCCATCTCGGCAGCGCGTCCGCGTCCAGCGCGCGTTCGAACGAACGCAAAAACGCACGCTCGAGCAAATCTTCACACGACGATTCTCGCAGCGCCTCGAGCGCGACGACGACGTCATCGACGACGTCCACCGCGCGCGCGTCGAACGGATCGTACGCGCGTCGCGCCCTCGTCCACGGGTCGCTCGACATGACCGCGAGCGACGCGCGCGAGGCGCGGAGTGCGGGTCGATTTCGAACGAGCGGTGCCACCGACGGACAGCTGCGTCGACGCGTTTGAAACGCGCCGCGGGCGCGCGGGCGCGACGAGAGCGCGGTGTGAGGCGTGAATGCGGCACGAAAAGGCGTGAAAACGCGCATCGGCGCGCACGGTGTGACGTGTCTACGGCTAGCGTTACAAAGGAATGTTTTTCTCGGATAAGAGCGGTTTCGAGCCGGACGCGGGTTCGCGCTCGCCGGCGAAGGAGACGTGTTTCAACGCCGCGGGGGCGAGGATCAAGAGGATCCCGAACCACTGCACGGCGTTGAGCGGAGAGCTGAAGATGTAACAGCTGATCAGAACGCTGATGAATTGGCGGAAGGTCATCACGGAGGCTAAGATGACGGCTGAGTAACTCTTGATGGTGTACGCGATGCTGAATTGCGCCACGGTGGAGGCGACGTTGAGGAGTAAAATGTCCAATCCGACGCCTCTGTGCTCCATCACGAATCGTATGGACGGTGCGAGTTGTCCGGTGACGAGAAGCCACGCGAAGGCGAATACGGTGGTGAAGAAGGAGGTGAAGAAGACTTGCGCGGTCACGGTGACGCCGTCTCGACGGTACATTTTTTGTTGATACGTCGAGGTGAAACCGTCGAAGACAAAGTACACAGCCAAGATGATGAAACCTATGTTGGTCACCCACTCCATGCTAGTGTTTTCGTACTGTCCTTCGTATCGTTTCTGCACCGTGCTTCGCCAACCTCGATTCGATACGAAGACGAAACAACCGAACGTCACCAAAAATGCTTCCACGTACTCACGTTTGGAAAACTTCTTCTGACCTAAAATTTGAACCCAAATCATCACCGGCACCACCTTCATCGTCTTCGCCAGCGTGCTCACGCTAAACGTTAAATATTTCAGCACCTCGTACTGACACACCGTGGCGACGAGATTGCTAAACGACACCGCCGCATAATCTTTCGATCCTCCCGCCGGCGTCTCGTCGCCCCAACCCGTCGCCGTCGCGAGCAAACCGGAGACGATGAGCGCCATCCATCGATTCACGAAGACTAAAAACATGCTGCTCGAGAAGAGATCTTGCTTTTCTCTCCCTTCGCGCGCCTCGTTCGTCAGCGCCTGGTTGCTCGCCGCGAACACGTCCCTCAACACCCCCCTCCACGCGGCGAATCCCGTCTCGCCCGTCGGGACCCCATCGGTCGTCCACGCGCGCCGTTCGTACGGTATCGTCATCACGCGTTCCTGGAGCACACCGTACGCGATGAGAGACACGATCGTGGCTCCCGCGACGAGGATGAAGTGTCCCGTGTCTCGCACGCTCGGCGGTAAAATCTTCCCCATCTCCGTCGCCTTGGACGCGTCGCTCGACCTCGGACTCCTCGAACTCGAGTGCGGTGACCCAGATCTCGACATGATTCGAGAGAGACGACGCGCGAGCGCGCGTGAGCGTGCGCGCGGTGCGTTCTGAGGGTGACGGAAGTTTCGTGTGAAAGAATGAAGAGGCTTTGTGTTACACGTCGACGTCGACGATACTACCGCGTTGGTCGGCCGTACGCGCGCGCGCGCGCGATTTAACGCAGGAGCGGATCGGGGCTCAATGCATTTCTCACGAGCTCGCCGCCGAAGTGCGAGGATACGACGAGGAGGATGACGAAGACGGCGAGGAACTCGGCGCTCGCGTTGACGACGACTTCTTTGCGCCCGTCGTCCATCTCTCTGATATCGATCGCGAACCACTCGCGCAAGGCGGAGGATAACGCGCTGAACACACCATCGGGTTCGTCGTCTCGTCCCTGTCTCGCGCTCGGTTCGCGCGACGAGGCGTTTGGATCGTCGAAAGACGCGCCCTCGGACGCGTCTCGCGACTGCGCTCGCTCTCGAAGTCTCTGTTGAATCTCCGCGTCCGCCGCGTCCGCCGCGTCGTCGATGGCGTCGCCCATCCACGACATGACCGCGAATAAACTCTCGACGACGCCGTATCCCTCTTCTCGCGTCAAACGCTCGAACATGGCGCTCGCCGTCTTCGCCTGCGCGGCGGTGCTCGCCGTGACGAAATCCTTCATCCCCTCAATCTCTGGTTCTCGCTCGATCGCCGCTCGCATCGCGCGCATCATCGCACGCGCCTCCGTCTCCTTTCTTCTGGTTCTCTTCTCCTTAGACGCGCGCCTCGCGGCGTCCGCTCTTTCATCCCTAGACGCCGCGTCCGCCCTCCCGAACGCCTTCGTGCTCCCAAACCGTCTCGCGTTCGACGTCGCCGACCCGCGCGACGACGACGACGACGACGACGACGACGGCGGCGGCGGCGACAACCGCTCGATCGCCCGCCGACGCTCCTCCTCGCTCGCGAACCGAGGTTTCGAGTCCCCATCACCGCGCTCGTTCGATCCCGCGCGCGCGACGACCGCGCCGCGTCGGTCGCGACGCGCGCGGCGCGGCACCGCCGAGGACGACGCCGAGGACGAGGCCGACGCCGCGCGCGTCGTCCTCACCGTCGGCGCCGCGCGCGTCCATCGCGCGACGTCCATGACGCGCGCGCGCGTCAATGACTTCAGATTTCGTCGTGGGCACCGAACCGACCATGCGACCGACGGTCGCGCGCTCGACGAGGCCGACCCCGGCGGCGGCGCGCGCGCCGCGGACGACGCGGCCGTTCTCGCGCGTCTCCCGCGCGCGCGGCGCGACGACGACGCCGCGAGCGACGCCGCGAGGGGAGGATGAGGGACGCTGTCAGCGATCCGTCGCGCCGCGCGCGCCGGCGTCGTTCGCGTCGACGACGCGCGGCGGATCGAGGCGCGGACGATCGAGGCGCGGCGACGCGCAAGTCGCGCGGTTTCTGAAACGCCTGCTCAGCCGCGACGAGGACGACGGCGCGGACGAGGAGAGAGAGGGTGAAGAGGGCGCAGAGGAGAAACCCGAAGAGGTCGTCGACGCGACGAGCGCTCCGGCGCAGGCGACGAGCGCGACCGCGTCATCGTCGTCGTCGTTGCCCAAGGTGGACATGAAGACGACGTTGAGCGATCTGGACGCGCTGTTGGGGATCGACACGGAGGCGGAGGCAGCGAAGAAGGCGGCAGAAGAGGAGGCGTTTCGCGCGGCGCTGCGACCGCCGTCGACGGACGAGGGCGACGCGTCCTCGGACGCGCCGGCGAGCGATGAAGGGATGTCCATCAGTCCGCAGGCGCTCGAGGCGTTGAAGGCGGCGGAGGCGGAGCGGCGGGGTATGGGACAGGATAAAAGCGCCGAGTTGGAGAAGATGTTGAAGGAATTGGGCGACAAGGCGAGCCAAAACAAGGCGTTGGGGAAAAGCGTGAGCGACGACCCGGAGCTTCAAGCGTCGTTCAATAAATTGGTTACTATGTTAGAGGAGCCCGAGGAAGAGGTGATCTCGCCTGAAAATGTGGAGCGAATCAAGAAGGAAATATTCGGTATGCAAACATTTTATGTCACTTCGGTGGAAAATTTGGGCGCCGAGATGAACGGGGCGGGAGTCTTGTTCAAGGGTAATTTGCGAACAGAGCGCGCGGTAGTTTGGGAAACGTTACAGGCGGAACTCAAACGCATGTTCAAGGACGAGTACACCGCGTTCATGCTAGAAGAACCGCTCTCGGAGGAAGGTCCGAGCGGAGACGCGGCGATCGACTCCAAGTACGGACCACGCGTGAGTTTCCTCATCGTGCCAAGCGATCGCGCGGGTCCGAGTCCGGACACCTCGGGCTGGCAGTACCTTCTCGCGCTCGCGCTCATGGCTCTCACGGTGGGTTCCGCCGTTCAGCTGGGCTTGGTGGCGGAAATCTCCAAGCTTCCGCCGGAAACCATGTCGTGGTTGCAACAAGCCGGCGACGTCGATTTGCCCGAAGGCGTGTTACCGCCGGGTTTGGAAGATTTTGACTCCGTCACGTACGTCGAAGCCGCGCTTCCGATTACGATTGGTGTCATGGCGGCGAGCGTGGGACACGAGATCGGTCATCAAATCGCCGCGTTTATGCGCAAGATTAAAATCGGCGTTCCATTCTTGATTCCGAACTCGCAGCTCGGGACGTTCGGCACGCTGACGCAGATCAAGAGCACACCTGAGACGCGCGCCGATTTGTTCGACGTTGCCGCCGCGGGCCCACTCGCTGGAAGTATGGTGGGGTTGAACCTGTTCGTGTATGGTTTGACGCTCTCCGTCGGTGGGGATAATCCGGATTTGATCCCCATCCCCGACTCGTTGTTTAACACCAGCCTCTTGCTCGGCGGCATTTCGCAGCTCTTCTTGGACGCAAGCACAAAGGGCGTGCTCGTACACCCGTATTTCATCGCTGGATGGTGCGCGCTGACGACGCAAGCGCTCAACTTGCTCCCCGTCGGCTCCATCGACGGAGGCCGCATGGCGCAAACCGCGTTCGGCCGTCGCGTCCTCGGCGCCACCTCCCTCGGCACGTACATCAGCCTCAGTTTCGGCATCATCGCCAGCTCACTCGCCTTACCGTGGGCCATTTACATCGTATTGACGCAACGGACGCCCGAATTCTCACCCAAGGACGACGTCACGCAAGTCGACGACGCGCGCGCGACGCTCGCGTTCGCCATGATCGCCGTCGCTTTTTTGATCCTCCTTCCGGGTCCCGTGGACGTGAGCGACGCCACCTCCAACATGCCACCGTTTTAATCCAATCACACGCGCTGAATCGCATCGAAGCGTCGCTTCACACCCTCCAAGTCACACTCACCCTCCTCGTCCCTCGATCGCTTTCGCCTTTTTCCGACACGATCACGCCGATAAGATACGCGATCTCGCCATCTCGCCTGTCGCGAGATCTTACGCCTTGTACACTTTTAAAGACCATCAGGCGATGCTTTCAGACTATTTTTAAGATATCGGGCGTTCATAAATATACACATCGGACAAATCAACTATAATGAACACACAATGTACATATCTAAAAATAGATCACGCTAACCGTGTCGGATACCGCACCAGGGCGTCCTCTCGCGCTCGCGCGCGCTCGCGCGCGGCACTCTGCGTCGACTCGCGAGCACTCGCGGCGCGCGCACGTCCCCGTCGACGCGACACAGCGCGACACGCGTTTTCACCGTCGACTCCACTCGTCGGGAAACCCACGCGACGAGCACACGCGTCGTTCCACGACGCGATCCGCCCAGGGGAAGCACGCCACCCGCACCGAGCTCGAGACTCTACGAGCGCCATGTCCGCGACGACGACGCGCGCCGCGACCGCCGCGCCGTGCGTCCGCGCGGCGCATCGGACGACGAATAAAACCGTCGCCCAATCGCACCGCGCGCGACGCTTCACCGTCGCTCGCGCCGTCGTCGACAGCGAGAACACCGCCGCCGACCGCGGGACGGATGCGCCCGCGCGACCCGACGTGCAACTGCGTCCGGCGGGCGTGAGCGACGCCGTCGTGGACAGCGCCAAGGCGCTCGAGGCGCTCGCCGCGCTCGGAGGAAATCGTGCGTACATCGATGCGTTCGCTCGCGCGTCTCGATCGCGGTACACGACGTCGCGGGGGACGAGGGAACGAGACGATGATGACGCGTCCGATCGCGACTCGGCAAGATACGCCGGGAGGGCGCTTATCCAGAGGATGCGTGTGAATGAATGAATGAAATGAACGCGCGAGGAGAGGCGAGGAGGCGTGGATGGTGTGGGAAAAAGAGAAGAGGAAGACGAGAAAATGGTGAGGAAATCACGCGCGCGATGACTGACGAGTGATTTGATTTTTTACCGCGCAGCGTACGAGAGCGAACGCAAGTCGTCCATCGTCACCGTCGGGTTGAGCATTCACAATTGCCCGGTGGAGATTCGGGAAAAGATGGCGGTGCCCGCCGAGGCGTGGGGTGAAGCCGTGAAGGATCTCACGTCGTATCCGCACATTGAAGAGGCTGGTATCTTGTCCACGTGTAACCGTATGGAGATTTACGTCGTCGCGTTGAGCTACGAGCGCGGACTCAAAGAAGTCGAGGATTGGATGGTGAAGCACTCGGGCGTGGCTGTGGAGGAGTTGCGAGAACACTTGTTCGTGCTCAAGGATCGCGAGTCTACTAGTCACTTGTTGAAGGTTTCCGGTGGTTTGGATTCCGTGGTGATGGGTGAGGGTCAGATTTTGGCTCAGGTCAAGTCTGTGTTCGCCATGGGTGAAAAGGAAAAGCCGTTTGGTAGACACTTGACGGGATTGTTCAAGGCGGCCATCACCGCGGGTAAGCGCGTGAGGAGCGAAACTTCCATCGCGTCTGGAGCGGTGTCCGTGTCTTCGGCGGCGGCGGAACTCGTGCAGATGAAGTTACCGTCCCAATCCTTTGAAGGGGTCAAGGTGCTCATCGTCGGCGCGGGTACGATGTCCAAGCTCTTGGTCAAGCACTTGGCGTCCAAGAGATGCTCCGAGATGACCATCGTCAACCGTACCAGACCGCGCGCGGAGGCGCTCGCCGAGGAGTTTCCGGAGGTCAACATGCGCATCGAACTCATGGATCAGTTCTTGACGCTCGCTGGCGAACACGACGTGATTTTCACCGCGTCCAGCGCCGTCGATCCCATCATTTGCAAGGACGACTTGGCCGCCATGGACGTCTGCGGCGACATCGTCGAAGGTAAAAGACGTTTGGTGGACATTGCGGTGCCGCGTAACGTGCACGCCAACTGCAGCGAAGATGCGAATACGGTAGTTTACAACGTCGATGACTTGAAGGAGCTCGCGGAGCTCAACAAGGCGAAGCGCGAAGCCGCGGCCAAAGAGGCGGAGGCTCTTTTATTAGAGGAGCAACGCACCTTTGAGGCGTGGAGGGACAGTCTGGAAACCGTTCCGACCATCAAGCGTTTGCGTCAAAAGGCTGAAAACATTCGCAGCGCAGAGTTAGACAAGGCGGTGGCCAAGCTCGGGGATGGTTTGACCAACAAGCAAAAGAAGGCCGTCGAAGAGCTCTCGAGAGGCATCGTCAACAAGCTGTTGCACGGCCCGATGGCCGCGCTTCGCTCGGACGGTTCCGACCCGACGGCGGTCGCCATGACGCTCGTGAACATGCACGCACTCGAGCGCATGTTTGATCTGCGAAATGTCGAGGAAAAATAATTATTCCGCGCGCACCGCTCTTCACAATACATCGACTTTGATTGCTTTAGTTGGCGTCGTCTCCCCGTTTGGAGGCGTCGCGTTCGCGGCCGATCGCGGTCGCGACGAAAGGTTTATTCGGATATCGCGCGATATCCACACACGTTCTCATTTCTTCAAGTCGCTTTAAGATTGAACTTGTACAATAGCACACACACACTCACATTAAAACGGCATCCCCGCGCTTCGCTCCCGCCCGATTTCGTCGACGCGAAGTCCAGGGCAGTCTTCGATTGGATCACGATGGCGCGCCACACGTTGTCGTTCGTGCGTCCGTCGACGACGCGCGCGTTCGATCGATCGAAAGAGCGACCCCGCGCGCGTCTCGTGCGTCTCGAGTCCGTCATGCGAGACGACGGCGCGCGCGCGGCGCCCTTTTCGACGCCGTTCGAAGCTGTTCGAACGACTCTCTCGCGCGTCGCGAGTCGCGCGAACGGTGCTCTCGCGAGCGCGTCGGCGTCCACGGCGCGACGCGCGAGAGATGGTGCGAGCGCGCGGCGACGACCGGTGCGTCGGGTCGCGGACGTGGCGCGCGCGACCAAGGAGGAGAAAGGATCGGCGGATGCCGGCGCGGCCAAGGGCGGCAAATTCACCGCGGACGGCGCGGACGTCGAGAGCATGGACGACGACAAGCCGTTGTTGATCTGTGCGTTTGACGTCGTGGGGGCGACGCCGGAACAGGAGGCGCAGATCCGCGAGGTGATGACGCTCAAGTCGAACTATTCGTATCGAGCGCGCGAGGTGGCGGCGGAGTGCAAAGTGATTCAAAGCATCGGCATTTATAAAGAGGTTCGCGCGCGAGCCAAGGATACGAGAGACGGTCTTCGAGTGACGTTTGAGGTGGTGCCGTTCGAGACGCTGCGCGGGGTCGAGTTGCACGGCTTGGAGAGCGTGCCGGTGACGATCGTAGAGGAGGCGTTTCGGCCGATGTTCGGCAAGCCCATCAATCACAACGAGTTGTTACAAACGTTGGACTCTTTCCGAGTGTACTTATCGCAGCAAAAGGGAGCGACACCGTTCGAGGACTGTCGAATGATCGAAGACACGAGCGATGGGGTGCTGAGACTCGGGTTCATCGACGCCGTCGTCGACGAGGTGAAGATCGACATCGAACCGTCCATCGACGCCAAGACTGGAAAGGAGAACAAAGTCATGAGTAAGATTGAGAGCGTGTTGCCGTACTTTGAGAGCATCAAAAACGCGAAAACACTGAACGCGTATCGTGTGCGCGAAGCTTTGGATAGATTCAAGGCGCAAAACCCGCGATTCGGTGATCCGCAAGTGAGCTTGGCCATGCCCCAGCGCGGAGGCGCCGCCATCAACAAGCGAACGCTCATGTTGTCTCTCAGAGAAAAGTCGATGAAGGGGGTGACGTGTGGTGGGGGTATGAGTGCCAGAGGGTTGTCTGAAGGGATATTTAGCGGCGTTGCCGGTCACTTCAGCGCCTTCCACACCAACTTGTTCGGGGAGGGCAAAATGCTCAACCTCGGCGTCGAGGCGACGCCGAGAAAGGGCGGCCGCGGTCTCACGGTCGTGCGTCCTCAAGCCAACGTGCAGTATCAAGATCCATGGGTGGGATTCGGACCGACGCGAACATCTCGAGTGATCAGCGTCAGAAGTGAGGATAGCAGCGTGAGATCGACGCACGGCGTCGGCGCGAGCAACGTCGACGGCGGCCAACCCGACATCACCTCCCCCGGTCTCAGCGAGATGTCGCTGCAAAGACTCGGGACCGGCATTGAACACTCGCGCCCTCTATTGAACGGTTGGAACGGTACGTTTTCTATCGACTTCAAGCGCAACTCTTTGCTCGACAACGACGGCAACCATTCGCTCTTCGACGCGTACGGCGCGCCGGTGACTTTCAGCGGCACCAAGCACGACACCGCGCTCTCCTCGCACCTTCGTTTCACGTATAGCGGCTCGAACGCGGCGCAGCTGATGTTGAGCGCGGAGCAGGCGTTCCCCCTGCAACCGCAATGGCTCAACTACACGCGCATGATTGCCAAGGCGAAGCGATCCTTCAATCTGCTCTCCACCGATCCGCTTCCTGGCCCCGTGCAGCTAGTCTTGAGCTCCAAGGGTGGTAGCGTCATCGGTGATTTGCCCCCTTGCGAAGCGTTCGCCATCGGTGGGACCACGAGCGTGCGCGGGTACAACGACGGCGCCATCGGTACCGGACGCAAGTACGTGGTGGGGAGCGCGGAGGCTCGCGTTCCGATCACTCCCATGTTCACGGCAGCCGCATTCTTCGACTACGGCAGCGACTTGCACTCTGGCAGTTCCGTCCTCGGTGATCCCGCGGGAACGCGCGGCAAGCCCGGTAGCGGATACAGCTACGGCGTCGCCGGCATGTTGGAAACCGGTGGCCTTCCGATTCGCATCGATTACGCCAGGAACGACCAAGGCAATGCCCGATTCCACTTCAGTCTCGCGCGCGACTTCAACTAAATATCCACTTCTAGCAGCAGCAAAGATACTGTACCATAGTCAGTATTTTAAGACAGAATATCGTGCGATCGAAAGCCGTGTTCTACAACATCATACTGTACAAATTACAACTCTTCTACTCATCTATCGTGCGTCTCCCACAGCGTTGGAGAACCGTTGCGTCTCGCCGGCTCTTCTTTTGCTACACTTTGACTCCACGCCTCCGCGGGAATCGCACTGTAACGGGAACTCGCACTCGCACGGCCCGTGTCGTCGCTCGCGAAACGTATACGACAATCTCACCTCACCTCGAGGCGTGCACGCGCCCTCGACGTCGTCGAATTTCCTATGCGGAATGTAGTGTTGCCATCGATACCTCGCGTCGGAGTGCATAACGAGCAGAGATCGTCTCGGCAGAAACAGCGCTCGATGTTCTTCCCCCCTCGACCGAAACTCCATCACCGCGTCGCCGAGCAGGGACAACGACAAGATCGTCGGTCCGAAGGCGCTGTGCGTGTCCACGTGCGGCGCCAATCCGACGCCTCGCGGATACTCATTCACCGTAACCTGGTCGCACCGCATCGCGCTCTCGTACCCGGGCGTCTCCTTCGGTAACCGCCGCAACACACGCATCATCAACTCCGGTATCGCCTCCACCGCCACGTTCGCATCCCTGGTGCCGTAATCGAACGCGTAACCGAAATGTTTCACCCGTCGTCTCGCCAGACGCGTCTCGTCGCCCGCCGCCGCCGCCAACGCCGCCAATTCCTTCTCCTCCTCCTCGCTCACGAAATCAATCAACAGACTCAATCCACGCACGTCCAATCGCTCCACCGATCGCCTCGCCGTCGTCGGCGTCGGTTCATCCGCCCTCGTCATCGCTCGTTCGCTGAACCCGCACGTCCACGTCGCGTCGCCTCGCGCGACGTCGCGTCCCAGCGTCTCCGCGCGCGTCTCCGCCCGAAGCCCCTCGCACGCGCGCGCGCACGCCGACGTCGACGCGAACGCGTACGTCACCGCTCGCCGCGTCTCGTCGTACGAGTCCACCTCGGCGCGCTCGCGCGCGCGCTCGACGACGGCGCCGAGCAGTGCGCCTCTCGCCTCCTCCTCCGAAAACACGGGCGCGACGCGCAGGAGCGTGCCCGACGACGCGCGTCGGTACGCGCGTTCGGACGACGACATCGTGCGTCGACGCTCGACGCGCGCGCGGGCGATGCGCGCGCGTGTCGGCGCGTCGGCGCGTCGGCGTGTGTCGCGCGCGAGCATTCGTCAAAAAGCGTCGCGCGGTCGTCATGGCGTCGTCCCCGCCGTCCCCGCGCGCGTCCGTCGCGGACGCGCGCGCGGACGAACGAAACGCGAGTGGACTCGACGCCTGGCGCGGGTTCACCGCGGACGAGCTCGCGGTGGCGGTGCGCGTGCTCGAGATGTGCGCGCGCGGGCCGGCCGCCGGCGCCACCGACGGGGACGACGCGCGCGCGCGCGAGGACCCGGACGCGTCGACCGACGGCGCGCGCGCGACGACGATGGGAGTGTTGGAGCATCCGAAACACAAGTCCCTGCGCAGGGCGCTCCTGCCGCTCATCGAGCGCATGCACGGGAAGATGTTTCACGGCATGTCGAGGAGGGAGTACGTCGCGGCAAAAATGCCGAAAAAGGAGCGAAATCGACGGAAAATGGCGGAGAAGGCGGCGGATCGCGCGAGATTGGATCAGACAGCGCTTCGTAACGAGCGGCTGCGGCGATTGGCGGCGCTGGAGGGGTCGAACGCGTCGTGCGGGGCGTTGCCTTTGGTGCCGGACGGGGTGGCGTGCGGGGACGCGAGCGGCGGCGGCGCGGGGGGGATGATCGCGGCGAACGAGGACGGGGGCGAGGAGAGGGACGAGGAGAGGAGCGAGAGTGAGGAGTTTAATCTCTTGCGTTCGTGTTACGTGTGTAAGAGGCGGTATCGAAGGGTGCATCATTTTTACGCGTCGCTCTGTCCCGAGTGCGCCGAGCTCAACTGGGAAAAGCGCGGGCAGTCGGCGGACATGCGAGGGAAGTTTTGTCTCGTCACCGGCGCGCGCGTGAAGATTGGGTATAGAATAGCGCTCAAACTTCTTCGCGCAGGAGCCAGCGTGATCGCGACGACTCGGTTTCCCATCGACGCGTTGAAGCGGTTCGAGAAGGAGGCGGACGCAAGCGAGTGGATCGGACGATTACAGATATTGGCGATGGATTTGCGCGATCTTCCGGGACTCGAAAAGTTGTGCGCATATCTGAACGCGACGCTGCCGAGACTGGACGTGCTCGTGAACAACGCGTGTCAGACCATTCGAAGGCCTCCGGCGTATTACAAGCACTTGCTCGAGGGCGAGGCGCGCTCGGGATTCACGCGAGCGCTCGCCGGGGCGAACGATAGATGCGAATTCCTTCCAAGCGCGGACGAAGGTTTGTTGCCGCAGGCGTTGAGCGATTGGAAACAGGGTGAAAAGTTCAAGGAGGCGGGTTGGATGGCGCCTTCGGCAGCGATGTCTCAGTTACAGTTGCTCGATTCCGACAAGGACGAATCGAACAAGCACTTTCCCGAGGGCGCTCTGGACGTCAACGGCCAGCAAGTCGATCTTCGCGCGCAAAACTCGTGGACCATGCGGCTCGGTGAAATAGAAACCCCGGAGTTGCTCGAAGTGCTCGCCGTGAACGCCGCGGCGCCCTTCGTGCTGAACGGCAAACTCAGACCGCTTCTCGCGCGAACCGTCGCCATGGATAAGGAAGCGGGCGTCAAGCACGCCGCGGCGTTCGTCATCAACGTCTCGGCGATGGAGGGTAAATTTTATCGTCACAAAACGGTATTTCATCCACACAGTAACATGGCCAAGTCTGCGCTCAACATGATGACAGCGACTTCAGCGAGAGATTACGCGAGCGACGGAATTTACATGAACTCGGTCGACACGGGATGGATCAACGATGAGAATCCCTTAGAGAAGGCGGCACGATTGGCAACGGAACAGTCGTTCCAGACGCCCATCGATGAAGAAGACGCGGCCGCGCGCGTCATCGCTCCGGTGTTTGAAGGCTGCATGGATCCTCCAGCGACGTGGCCGCTTCCGTACGGCCAATTCTTCAAGGATTATCGCGAGAGCGAGTGGTAGCGACAACTAGCGTTGATTATAATTCTACGTAGCTAATACACAAAACGCGTCCCATCTCTTCGCGCGCACGCACTAGTGCCCTGTGAGCACGTCCAGCGGCAGGTAGCCGTATTGACGAAACACCGCGTCTTCGAGTTCCGGAGTGAACAACACCCCACGAAACGTGCCACCGTAACCAGAAATATACGCGTCGCCCGAGAGCGAGTTGTACTTGATGAACACCGCACCTTTCGGGGGATCCACCGGCACGCCGTCTCTGTCCATGCCGTGCAACTTCCCTTTCGGTAATCCCAACTCCGCCGTCCACGTCTTGAGCGACGCCAAACCGTCTTCCGCGGAGGGCGCACAAATACCGAGCATCACCCTCGACGCTCGGGACGCGAGCGCTCGCGTGGAACGCTCCATCGCCGGGCGTTCACACGCTGTTACCGCCGCCTCCGTGCCCTCGCGTCGCTGCGTATCGTCGAAACGTTTCAATATGGCGTCCGAGTCGCGAGTCGACGGCAACTTGGTCGCGTCGACGCCCGACTTGACGAACCCGACCGCGCGTTCCGCCTCCATAGGTCTCGCGCGCGCCGCGCCCGACGCGAACGGGTCGGCGCCCGTTTTCTTCAACCCGCTCAGCGCCGAAAACGCGTCGGCGTTGGTGAACGGCGTCTCTTCGCCCTCGCCGCCCGCGCGCGTCGCCGTTCGAGCGCGCCCCGCCGACGCGCGCGTCGACGCGCATCGTCGCCGCGCCGCGCACGGCGCGCGCGACGCCGCGCTCACCGACCTCGTCGACATCATCGTCGCCGTCGTCCCGTCCCGTCCCGTTCCTCGACGGATAAAGCGTCCCCTTCCCCGAGACGATCGTCGATCACCGTCCCTCGTCCTCCCTCTGCCGCGTCTCCTCGAGCGCCTTAGCTCTCTCACAACAGGCGTTATACCTATCGACGCTGCCTTGGCACGCCGACGTGTCCACCGTCGCCGCGCTCGTCCTCGAACGCGTCGTGGGAAGTCGAGAAATACACTTTTGAATGGCGCACGCGAGCTTCTTACACTTTATTTCGCACACGTCCGCGCCCTCTCGAGGCTTTGATCTCGATGATTTCTGATACACGAACGACACCACGGGCATGCACGCGCGGACGTCGGCGGCGTGCGTCGCCGCGGTGTGCGGTTCGGGCTCGCCGGGACGCCGCGGGTCGTCGGAGGAAGAGAGGGAGATGCGCGGCGTCGAACAGACTAAAGCGTCACGGTGAATCAAAATAAAATGAAGCCGCGGAGTGAGGTACGCGCAGACGCGCGTCGAACATTCGATCACGCGCGTTCGTTTACGACGATTCGCTCGCCGCCGCCGCCTTGGTCATGAGAACGATTTGTTCCTTGACCTCTTTCCGCCCGACCGCCGGGGTCTCGAACGGTAACCGCAAGCCGTACTTTTCCCCATCCTTGATAATTCGACAATTCATCCCGAGCGCGTCGATCGAACGCATCACCACCTCGTCCGCGTCGACGCCCGCGTAGTGCTTGGCCATCGCGCGCAACGCGTCGCCGTGATCCGCGTTCATGTGCGAACACACCGGCGCCGAAAACGCCGCCACGGGATCGCTCTTCGTCGCCGCGTATTCGCTCGCGCTCACGCTCCCGGCTCGAGCGAATCCACCCACGATTCTACACGCCAACAGTTCCGTCATCTTGTACCAGGTGAAGTCGCCGAAATCGACCCAGTACGCCCCCGGATGTTTCTTGAGATACGTCTCCCGCACCGTCGACGGCTCCACCGCGACGACAGACCCACTCAGCGACACTCTACCATCGCCGACGTCCTCGAACCCATCCCTCGTCACCGTCAGCGTCGCGCGTCCATCCGCCGCGACGTCTCGCGCGTGTCGCGACAAAGACGACAACGCGAAGATCGGCAACCCATCCACCGCATCCGACGCGTACGCGACGACACCACCGCACGGAAACCCCGCGAGCGCGCCCGCGTCGGCGTTTCCGATCGTCGACAGCGTCCCCACGCTCGAACCGTCGACGATGACGCGCGATTCATCCGCGAGTGAAAGTGTCGCCGCGTCGCGCTGATGCGCCGCGAGTCGCTCGACGAACGCGTCCGCGTCGCTCGCGCTCGCGCTCGCGCGGGCGCGACGCGCCACCGTCGTCCCGCGACCGAGTCGCGTCGACATCGCGCGCGACGGACGCGCGAGAGACGACGCGCGCGCGAGCGAGACGACGCGCGACATGGCGTCAGTGTGTGACGTGTGACGCCCGCCGATGCGCGAGCGTCGCACGGGCGACGCGCGTCGACCGACGCGCGTCTCGCGCCGAGTCTCGTTCGTCGTCTCGCGCGACGTCGCGCGCGTCTCGCCGTCGACGCGCGCGCGTGCGAAGGACGACGACGACGCGTCGACGTCGTCTTCTCGGACGACGAGACGTTTCGACGTCGACGCGACGCCGCTCGCGACGCTCGTCGCGCGCGCGAGAGAGCTCGCGACGCGGGCGCACGGACGCGCGGTGGATGAAGTCGTCGACGACGACGCGAGGCGAAAGCGCGAGGCGGACGCGGATGATGGTGATGATGATGATTTGAACGTCGAGGGAGCTGTCGATTCGATTCCGAACGACGACGACGAAAACGACGAAAACGATGGACGTCGCGACGCGAGGGACGTGAATGTCGGACCTGTGAACGGATCGATGGTGCCGGAAAGCGTTGGGATCGATGACGACGCGCGCCCGCGCGTGCCGGAGACGGAAGTGCCGACGGCGAGCGGGAGAGACGAAGACGCGAACGCGGACGCGGACGCGGCGGGCGCGAGTCCGACGGTGAGCGGATTGGGGGTGATGATGGATGAACCGTCGCCGGGAGTGAGCGTGGGAGCGGTGGGGTACGCGAATCCGTTCGCGCACACGCCGGCGTGGCCGAAGACGCAGAGAACGACGCCGGAGACGGGGGCGACGACGGGGAGGAAGAGGACGGGATTCGCGTACATGAGAGACGACGACGAGGAGACGCGCGCGGCGGTGACGCCGATGGTTCGACGGAACGATGGCGGTGCGTCGATGGCATCGGTGCCGAAGTCGACGCGACCGGAGGCGAGCCCGTTCGTCATCATGCAGAGACACTTGGCGACGCCGTACGCCAATTTGGACGCGCCGACGCCGACGGCGTTGACGCTGACGACGGCGAATGGGAAACAGGTAATCGCGCGCGCGGATGGGAGCGAACCTCGACGCGACGTCGGACGCGTCGAGGAGACGCCGAGATTAGACGATGCGGACGACGACGCGTTTACGTTTCGAGCCGCCGTGGAGACGCCGGCGACGACGAGAGACGCCGCGGGATTTTTCACGTCGGCGGCGACGGGGGCGCCGATCGCGGCGTCTGCGGACGCGATGCGACGCGCGCGCGCCATGTTCGGAGACGACGACGGGCGACCGTCGCCGTCGCCGGTCGCGAATTCGCTCTTCTCGACCGGTGGGGGCGCGAGCATCGCCGTGTCGGACGACGCGATGCGACGCGCGCGCGCCATGTTCGACGACGACGCTGACGCGTCGGTTCGCGCGAACTCGCCCAAAGCGGAAGGTGGCGGTGTATTGGCGTTTCAAACCGCCGCAGGTACGGCGCTGGAAGTGAGCGAAGCGGCGATGCGCAAGTCTCGATCGATGTTCGACGATGCCGGAGACGACCAGAACGACGCATCCGTCGATACGCCGAAGCGGCCATACGAGAACTTTCCGCAACCCTCGTTCAAGACGCCGAAATCGCTTCCCGTCGCGCGCAAGGCGACGGGCAAAGTGCCGGGTTTCACGCCGCCCATGAAAACGGGCGCCGCGTTCACGCCGCCGATGTCCAAACTCGGCCCGAAGATGGTGGCGAGCGCTCCTCGCCAACCCGCACGTTCGAGGCGCGGCGAGGAGGCCAGCGCACCCGTTCACGACATGTTCGCCGCGCGTGCGCGCATGGGTATGCGCGCGCCGTTGTGTACGTTTTTCAATGGATTACTTCCGTACCAGGCGCGACCGACGTTTGTCGACGCGTGCGTGCGAACGCTCGGCGCAGACACGGCGAAATCGCTTCGTTTGCCGAGCGTCGAGCGAGGTCTCGTGGGGTGGAGAGAGATGCGAGAGTCGATGATCAAAGCCGGGGCGAGCGAATCTCTCTTGACGAACGAGTGGGTGTCGAACGCGTACAAATGGATCATGTGGACGCTCGCGAGCGTGGCCAGAGCGTTTCCGGAAACGTACGCGTTCGGTGTGTTGAGCGAGTCCGCTGTGTTGCAGCGCATGTTGTACAAGTACGAGCGCGAGATCAACCGCGCCGAACGATCGCACGTCAGACGCATCCTCGAGAAAGACGACAATCCGGGCGCGCCCGCGGTCTTCGTGGTGAGCGCGATTCGTTCTATGACGAGCGTGCCGACGCGACTCGGCGCGGCCCCGACGATGTGTGAGATCGAAGTGTCCGACGGATGGTACGGCATTCGAGCCAGGCTCGACGCCAAGCTCACGCGAAAGGTACGCGATGGACGTTTGCGCGTGGGATGTAAAATATTCTCCGTGGGAGCGGAACTGCGCGGCGTCGCGGACGCCGTGTCGCCGCTCTCCGAGGAGGCGGAGATGGCGTACCTGTGCTTTCACGTCAACGGCGCGAGACTCGCGCCGTGGGACGCGACGCTCGGACGCGTGCCGTACAATCTCACCATTCCTCTGCGCGCGGTCAATCCCGAGGGCGGCGTCGTTCCGCGAATGTTGATTTATGTCAGACACGCGTATCCCGAAATGTACCAAGAGAGACGAGACGGTGACAAGTTCATCATGCGCTGCGGACTCGCGGAGAAGCGCGCGAGGAACGAGTGGGAAGCCGCGCGCGAGCGGGCGCTGCATGATTTACAAGACGCCATGAGAAATGGAGTGGGCGGATGGGGAAACGGAGACGAGTTGGATTCTGAGCGAGTCGTGAGAGAGGCGCTCGAGGAGAAAAATTTGTACGAACGACGGACGAGCGTCCTCATTCGTTTGAACGTCGTCGGCTTCAATCCGGTCCCCGGTCACGAATCATACCGCGGTCCCTTCGCGCGCGACCCTACGAGCGCGGTGTTGACGGTGTGGGACGCGGCGGAGGGATTTTTAGAAAACGTGCGCCCCGGGCAAGCGTTCGCCGTGACGGCGCTCAAACCACGACCGAACGGGTGTCACGATCGAGAGCTCGGTCTCTCCACGACGCGTTACACGCAGTGGACACCGATACCGCTCGAAGCCATTCAGTCGAGACGTTTGGCGCACAGCGAGACGACGTGGAGGTGCGTGAGCGTACGCGCCGCCGCGGATTTGGGCGACTTGTCTCGATCCGGCGTCCCGCGCAACGAATTCGACGCTCTCGTGTGCGCGATTCACGTCGGCCCGGCGAGGTCGACGCAGCGTGGACGCATGTCGCAGTGGATCTTTTGCATCGACTCCGCGGCTATCGATAGAGGCGAAGACGCGCATCTCATCGCGGTGGAGATCACCGGGTACGACGACGGTAGTTTCGTCGCCGCCGAGCACTGGGGATCCGCGAATCTCTTCGGTGCCGCGCGCGATGAGTGCGGCCGACCGATGCTTCTCAAAAATCTCGAGTATCAACACTTCGATGCGGAGAACAACGTGTACGTCGCGCGCGCGCCGACGGAGAATATCGCGTTTGATTTCGGCGCGAACGCGTCTTCGAGCGGCGTCGACGCCGTCGGCGCCGCTTCCGAACTCGAGCGATGGCGTCTGCGCGCCACCGCGGACTCCGCCTCCGCCATCGCCGCGCTCAAGCGGCGCGCACGCGTGCTCACGGGCTCGACGGACGTCGACGACGCGACGCCCGTCGCCGGCGCGTGGGACGAGGCGAACGCCTCGCAACAACCTTCGTCTCAATACGATCCCCCTCGTCTGAGCATGGACGACGCGTGGAACGACGACGAAAACGTGCGCACGCTCGCAAACACCGCCGACGAAGTCGTACGCCTCACGCGAAGCGCGACCAAACGAAAAGCGTCCATCGGTGCCTCTTTGCCGACGTCGGCGCGCAAAACGCGCCGCGCCGGTCGCGGCTGACCTCGAACCCGCGACGCGCGCGCGCCTCGGCCAGTCGAACGAGACGACAGACATTCAATTCATCGTGTATACCTACGTACATCAGCACTATTCATTAAACGCAAAAAATGGCAAGTTCATCGCATCACAAAGACAAACCGCGAGCGAGAGACAAACCGCGAGCGAGAGACAAACCGCGAGCGAGCACGAGCGCGAGCGCCCGCCGCCCGTCGCCGTCGACGTCCTACGTCGACCGTCTCCCCGACCCCCTCTTCATCGCCTCCTCGATCACCCTCGCCTTCTCCACGAACCCACCCACGGAATCCTCCGAATCACACGCCATCTCCACCACCACCTCCCCCTTCCCCTCGTTCAATCGACTTCGCACGCCCGCGCAACACACGGAATACACCGTCTGCGTCTCTCTCCGAATTCGACACCCTCTCTCCTCCTCCTTCCTCAGCGCGTCTCTGAGCGCCTCCATCGCCCGTCGTCCATCGCGCACGCGATAAATCTTAAACGCGTGCGGATCGTCGTCGTACCCGCGCTCGGTGCCGATCTTCCACCCGCGGGACTCGAGCGCGCGCGCGATGTTCGGAAGCGTCGGCGCCGCGTCAGCATTCGTCCCACGGTGCGAGTCGTCGGCGTCGGGATTGGGGACGAGCGGGGGCACGAAGGCGCGCGCGCGCGTGCGAGGAATTTTCGCGCGTCGCGTCGACGTCCAGCGATGCGTCGCGCGCGTCGTTTGGATCGTCGTCGCGCGCATCATCGATCGCACGTCGATGAGTGTCGACAATCGCGCGATTCGATTCGTCGCGTCATCCCTCGTCTTTCGCGCGCGCGAGACGACTTTGGACGAATGTCGAGCGACGTGCGCGACGACGAAAATTGTATCGGTGCGCTCGTGCGCGCGCGCGCGCTCGAGACGCTCGACGCGCACGCTCGAGACGCGTCATCATCGTCCTCGTCGTACACCGCGTTCGCCGCCTTCGTCGTCGTCGAGAGGGACGCGCGCGGGCGCGACGAGGGCCCGCGCGTGCGCGTCGCGTCGTGGGCGACGGGGACGAAATGCGTCGCGAAGCGCAGACGAGGAACGCGAGGGGACGTCGTCGGGGATTGTCACGCGGAGACGTTGGCGAGACGGGCGTTTCGGAGGTGGTTGTGCGAGGAGTACGAAAGCGCGCGGGATGGGAAACCGAGCGTGTTCGTGGAGGTGGATCGTGAAGGGAGCGGTGCGGAGGACGATGGTGGGGCGGTTCTCGTGAAGATGCGATCGGGGGTGGAGGTGCACGCGTATTGCAGTCAGTCGCCGTGCGGGGACGCGAGCGTGTTCGCGGCGCCGGCGGAGAGGGACGGGTCGATCGGCGGGGGGCGCGAGGAGGCGAGCGCGATCGCGGGTGGGGAGAGGTTGAAACGGGCGAAGACGATGGGGTCGATGGGCGGCGGCGCGGGGACGACGGGGGCGAAAATTTTCGACGGCGCGACGGCGGGCGGCGGCGGCGGCGCGGATTCCGAGCGCGAGGCGGCGACGCAGGAGGTCGGGGCGATTCGGTGGAAGCCGGGACGCGGTGATCCGTCGTTTTGTTTGAGTTGTTCCGATAAGTTGTGTCGATGGGGGATGGAGGGCGTGCAGGGGAAGCTGTTGCGTCACGTCGTTCTCGAGCCCGTGCGGTTGACGTCGGTGTGCGTCAGCGCGCCTCGCGTCGCCGAGGAATCGCGCGCCGAGACGCGACGCGTCGTGCGCGCGGCGCTCGAGCGCGCCATCGCGCGACGCGTGCGAGAGGGCGTCGGCGAGGACGCGCCGCCGGCGCCGAGATGCGTCGTCGTCGATCCACACGATCGAGTCGGGTTGTCTTCGTACGCGTCCGTCGTCGCCGGCGACCGCGCGGCGTCGCCGCTCTCGCTCGTCGCCACCGGGCCGTCCACCGCCACGCGATCGTCGACGACGCATCACCCACCGACCGTTGAACGCGTGCTCGGCGCCAAGGGATATCGACACGGTTGTTCCAAATCGAGCGTCGACGCGGGCGCCGCCGCGTCCGAACACGCGCCGTCCCGCTACGCGCGCGCGTTCGCGCGCGCCGTCCTTTCTCGAGCCTCACCCGCGTGTCGCGCGCGATTCGCCGCCATGTCGTATCGAGAGGCGAAATCACGCGCCCCACGCGCGGCGCGCGCCGCGTTCGACGCCAACCCCGTCGCGCGCCGTCTCTTCGCGCCGCTTCCCGGCAAATCCGCGGCGGCGCTCGACGCCGGCGATTTCCATCCATTCACCGACGCGTCGTCCACCGCGTGACCCATCGATGGAGCGCGCGTACATTATGTATCAGCACCCACGATCTCTCTTCCCCGGTCGTCGTCACCATCGCGAATCCATCGTCAACAATCATGAATGTTCATGAAAAATCATACACGTTCATGAAAAATCCAAAATTACAATTCTCATCGATCCGCACACCCATTCGCGCGTCATGTCGCGCGACCGCGACCGCGACCGCGACCGCGCGCGTCGTCACGCGCACCGAGATCGTCGCGACCGTCGCCGCGCGTCCACATCTCCCGCCGTGCCCGGCATCGCGCTCCCGAGCGTCGACATCTCCGCCGCGACGGATGCGCTCAAAAATCTCCCGCTCGCGCCGACGCTTCTCCTCCTCGGCGCCGTCGCCGTCGGGAGACGCGCGCTCGACGTCGCGAGACGGATCGTGTTCGCCAAGAAGAAATCGCGCACGCTGGACGACGCGATCGATGAATTGATGCGACAACCGTACATGCGAGAGATCGGGACGCCGAGTCCGGCCAAGGGTGGGTTGCGGCGCGCGCTGCGAGACGCGCGCGTCGCGGTGTTCGGAGAGACGAAAGCGGAGCGAACGTCGCGAGCTATCGAATTGGAGGCGAAGCTGAACGATGCGTGCGCGGATTTTTCGATGTTGGAGTCGAGCGTGG
>Ga0208410_1000107_pt1 | contig 50173 bp, 40 predicted proteins | sample ETN02SmetaG_3_FD_185787 | JGI IMG/M metagenome (GOLD analysis project Ga0208410, IMG submission 185787) | Marine microbial and viral communities from oxygen minimum zone, Eastern Pacific Ocean - ETNP2014F10-02SV257 (SPAdes) (version 2) | ecosystem: Environmental > Aquatic > Marine > Oceanic ... | reverse complement strand
CAGAATCTTCTGGGCCCTGTCATGCCTCCTCTGGTCGGCAGCCGCCTTGATCCTCTCGAGGGCACGCTGCCTCTGCTCCCCACGGGAAAGGAACGCCTCGTTCTCTGTGAAATCGTGAGCTCCGCCCTCCGAAGCACTAGGTGCCATGATCGCCTGATGCGGTTTCATTACATCAGACCTACGCTGGCCCGAGGCAAAGGGGGGCTCTCTCAATTGCTAACATTAGTACAGCATGGACACGGCTGAACCCAATGCCCAGGGGAAATCTCTCTCAGGGACAGATCCATTTCCACACTTAGCTCCCAATTAGGATGCTCAACACGGTGGCCGAATGCACAGCCCGGTGGAGGGTCGACCGGGGAGGGGACATCGCCCTCGACAGTGGCATTGTTGCTGGGGCCCGTCGGATCCATCCTGGGGATAGCGGAGATTAGTGCCTTAGTATATGCGTGAACTGGATTCTTGTATATCTCATCGGCATCGGCGAGTTCCACTATCTTACCAAGGTACATCACTGCAACCCTGTCAGAGATGTGGCGGACGACTGCGAGGTCGTGCGTGATGAAGACGAAGGTCAGGTTTCTCTCCTTCTGCAACTGGGCCAGGAGGTTTAGGACCTGTGCTTGAACCGATACATCGAGAGCGCTTGTGGGCTCATCAAGGAGTATGAATTCTGGATCCAGGGAAAGGGCCCTTGCGATTGCTATCCTCTGCTTCTGGCCACCGGAGAACTCATGAGGGTAGCGATTCATGTGCACGGTTTCCAGTCCCACTGACTCTAGGAGATCAGATACACGGGATGTGATTTCAGAATCATCTAATTTCGTATTAACATGTAGTGGTTCCCCGACGATCGACTTCACGGACATCCGCGGGTTCATCGAGCCACCGGGGTCCTGGAAAACGATCTGCATTTTCTTACGTATTTCCTGCCTCTCTATCTCATTAATTGGGGCTCCATCATAGATTATCTCGCCATCGGTAATGGGAATCAGGCCCAGAAGGAGGCGACCAAGGGTTGTCTTGCCACAGCCGGATTCCCCAACCACGCCAAGTGTCTCCCCCTTTCTGACTTCAAGCGAGACCCCATCTACGGCCCTAACATAACTCTTGACAGTGGAAAGAAGTCCACCCTTGATTGGGAACCACTTCTTCAGATTACGAATCTCCAACAGGGTGGGATATTGAGCATCTGTCAATTAACCACCTCCCCGGGAAGTTCGTGATCGGTCACGCATAAGGGGCAGTTCTCGACCCAGTGACCGGGAGAGATTTCCTTTATTTCGGGCTTGACTGAGAGAGTTTCGCCGGTCCTACCCATCCTCTGGCAGAACCTGCATCCCGGAACATAGTCAGACGGGGCCGCAACTTGTCCTGGAATCGTGGAGAGCTCTGACTTGGGAACAGAGTCGAGCCGTGGGCTACTATCCATTAGCCCCTTGGTGTAAGCATGACTGGGATTGGCGAATATATCCTCCACTGATGCCTGCTCGACCACCCTTCCCGCATACATAACGCCGACACGGTCGCACATTTCGGCAACCAATCCTATGTCGTGAGTGATCAGCAGGATTGCCGTGCCCTTGCTATCCCGGAGTTCTTTCATCAGTTCAACTATCTGAGCTTGGATTGTTACGTCAAGAGCCGTTGTTGGCTCATCGGCAATTAGTAGGCGTGGCTCACAAGCCATCATCATGGCGATCATTACCCTCTGCCTCATACCTCCAGAAAGTTCGTGTGGGTACATCTTCGCTACCGCAGATGGATTCGGTATCTTGACATCATTGAGCCTGTCCACTATCACCTCGACGTGTTTTTCATCTAGTGTATTCATCGAAGAAAGGACCCATGAGAAAACCAAGAATACCATCAGGAATGATGAGAATATTATGCTCGTCTTGATGAGCGTTACCATCAATACTGCAAATGATAACGCTAGAATGTCATTTCCCGATAAAGACGCCTTAAAGTGATCAAAACCGCCTGTGAACCTAGAAATAAATCTAGAAAATGTAGACCTCATCCCCCTATACAGCCTCTCCACCGAGGTGCTTCCCTCGGGAGGAAGTTTACCATGCAGGCTCATGACCTCGTGAATCTGCTTCTCGACTGTGTAAAGAGGGTTCAGGGCCGTCATTGGCTCTTGGAAAATCATGCTAATTTCGTTGCCCCTTAGCTCCCTCATCCTCTCTTCTGATGCATCAAGTAGCTCCTCGCCCTCAAATCTCACAGAGCCCGAGTCGATAACCCCCGTAGTGAGGCCGATCACAGTAAGGGATGTGACTGACTTTCCAGAGGCTGATTCGCCGACCAGTCCGAAAATCTCCCCTCGGTCGATTCCGAATGAGACGGAGTCCAGCGCTCTGACATCCCCATAGTCGGTTGGGAAGTGAAGCTTCAAGTCGGATATAGAAAGGAACTTTTCGTCACTCATGACTTTGACCTCCTTTGCCTTGGATCCATGACGTCCCTCAGACCATCGCCAAGCAAGTTGAATCCGAGAGTGGTGGTTAAGATGGCCAGACCGGGGAATGTTACCATCCACCAGTGTGTCGGGAAGAAAGACCTGCCATCGGATATCATCTTCCCCCATTCGGCCGAGTTGGCCTCTGCGCCCAAACCAATGAAGGAAAGCCCGGATGCTGTGAGGATTGTTCCACCCACATCCAGTGAAACTGCGACGATCATTGGGGCCCAAGCATTGGGTAGGACGTGCCTGAATAGAACTCTGAAGTCACTAGCACCGACACTCTTGGCGGCTTCAATGTAGGTATGTTCCTTCACTGAGAGGACCTGTCCCCTGATTAGTCTAGAATACCCTGGCCAGCCAGTGAAAACTAGTGCTATCATAATCTTCTCTAACCTATCCAACTTGACCTCCTCAAATCCGATTGCACCCAGGTCGTTTATGTCATTCATGGCCGTCACCACGGCCATTGCCAGAATCAGCCCCGGTACTGCGAAGAAAATATCGGCAATCCTCATAATGATCTCATCGACCCTTCCCCCAAAGTATCCGCTAATGCCCCCAATGACTAGACCTAGGAAACAGGTGGTGAGTGCGACTGTGAAGCCGACCCTGAGGGACTTCCTTGACCCATAGAGGATCTTACTCATCATGTCGCTACCGGTGTGAGTGGTTCCCATCGGGCACAATTGGTATTCCTCGGGAAAGAGCCAGAAGTCATATTTGTAGAAGTCTGGACATCCATTGTCATTGATTCCAGCATCGGCGAGAACCCCTTCCTCATCATACAGATAGAGATTGTAATCTGAACCGGACTCTACATTGAGGAATGCGCTAAGTGTTGCGTTGGCAGGGATTTTCACTGAATACCACTCGTCATCCTCGAAGGGCGAGGGGGATGCGGGCAAAGCGGAAAACGATGGTGCCTCTGACATCTCAGATATCGATAGGTCCAGGTTGAACTCGGTGGATTCAGAATTGGTGACTAGGATGCTTTCGTCCCACGGGCCCGGGTGGGCTTCAGGATATTCGAAGGGGGATGCGAAGACATATCTCCATTGACCGGATTCTTCGTCAATTGAAAACATTCCATGAGATGCAACCAATTCACCATCTATGCATCCTTGGCACCCCCATCCTGACGATTGATCGCCGAACGGCTTCACCGACTCGATGACCATCACCAGGTTCGACTGGTCCCAACCTGCATCGTGGTGGACCCTCAGGCTGACAGTGGTCCCCGCCCTGTTTGTTAGCCCGTCCTGTATGCCGTCATTGTCCTGATCATAGATGTCTGTAAGGGGGTTGTTGTCCGAGACTTCATCATAGTCAAGGAGCCCGTCTGAGTCATCATCGAGATCGAGGTAGTCTGGACCGCAGAACATTCCAGACGTATTGTCGAACCAGGATTCCTCGTCACATGTTGAGTTCCAGTCATTATCGAAATCCGAGGGAGACTGGTCGGCGAAGTCGATAATGCCATCATTGTCGTCATCTTGGTCCAGTAGATTTAGGACGAAGTCGCCGTCATTGTCCTGATCGCCATTCGCCGTCTGGACGTCGAGTTGTAGTTTCTGATCGGCATCCGAGGGGCTGGAGGTTACAGTGTCCTCCTTGGGACCACTGAATGGGGGGAGTTTCTTGAATGTGTACAGATTCAATGTCTCCCCTGTCTCTGGATCATCCCTGTAGATGGGCCATACCTCCTGGCCCGTTATGCTGGACTCCTGTTCCTGCTGTGCGATGGAGTCGGCATAGAGGGAGAAGTCGATCACTAGGACCACCATCAGGAGTCCGATTATGGAGAGTGCGCTCCTCCTGAAGCCCCTCCAGCTGTCCTTGAGTGTCTGGGCCGAGCTAGAGAACCTAACCGAGAGTTCATCGTACTTGGGGATAGAGGGAGTAAGAACATCCCATACCCTCTCGGCAATCCTTGCCCTCTCCGGGATGACCAGTGATAGAATAAGGATAGTTGTCAGTGTCAGCGCCATCCCCTTTCTGAAATGATATAGTGCGATTACAGCGACTAAGGTGACGAGGATCTTCAGTAGGTCTCGGAGGGTTAATTCCCTTACTGCCTGAACAAATAGGTAGATCAGTCCGAAGATGGCGAATGCAGCTGACGAGAAGGCGAAGAAGGACAGTAGGAGACTCAATAGTGAGCGCAATGAGAATCCGGGGGATCCCACAAGGATGTCGAGTAAGATGGTTCCAGCAATAAATGCCAATATGGCCAGAATTATCTTTAGGTCCCTAGATGCCATGGATCATCCCAACCTGACCCTGGGGTCGACCCAAGCATAAGCGATATCGACGACGAGATTCGAGAGAAGGAAAATCACTGAGGTGACCATGGTAACTCCCATTATCACGGCGTAGTCGGTGAGCAGGATGGCCCTTATCGCAGCCATCCCCATACCGGGTAAGGCGAAAATCGTCTCAGTCAGTACCGCACCCCCGAGGACCCCCCCAAGCATGAATCCGAGGATTGTCACTATAGGGATCAATGCGTTCCTGCAAGCGTGCTTGATGATGACTGTGCGCTCATTGAGGCCCTTCGCCCTAGCAGTCCTCACGTAGTCCTCATTGAGGACCTCCAGGAGGCTTGAGCGCATGTACCTCAGTAGGCCACCAGCGGTTCCCAGAGAAAGGCAGACCACAGGTAGTGTGAGGTACTTCAGAGACTGCCAGAAAAGAGCCAATCTGGTCTTTCCCTCAGGAAGGTCCCCGGTTTCAGCCAGGAGCGAGTCGATTGTGTAAAGCCCGGTCGAGTCGTGGGACGCGATTACCACTGGCCCCATGTCCGTTGGATTTAGCAGAAAGAATGCGGAAAGAGTGAGGGATACGCCAATTATGCCCACCGTCGCCTTGTCGCGGGTAGTCTCGGGACTCTTCAAGTTTCCAAGCCTGCCGTCTACCTTCATGTCATATGCGGCCACGGACGCCACTATTGCCATGAGTAACGATAGGCCCAAATTGCCAATGTCGAACACACCCCCCTGATTGGGGAACTCTGACCCGGGAGGTTTCCTCCCGAATAGCGGCAGGCAGCCGCCCTCCGTCCCAAACAGTGGATCGCAAATGCCGAACTGTGTGGCGAAGAGGTACTGGAACATCAGTGCCAGCCAGAAAATCGGCAGGCTGACGAATGCGATTGCCACGAACCTGCTTATGTGGTCGATAGGGCGATCCTGGTATACAGCACTCAATGCCCCCAGTAAGATGCCCAGGGGGGCCCCGAAGAGTATGGCCCCGAAGGACATCTCCAGAGTTACGGGGACGGCCTGTTCGAGAACGGCCGAGACGGGTTTCTTGTACGAGAGAGAGAATCCAAAATTCCAATCGATCACACCTCCGCTACTGTACTCGAGCGAGTTGAAGGAGGAGTCCGCGAAGGCAACGTTGTCGTTGACATCCTCATCGAACCATATGCTCCCGTCCCCGTCGGAGTCGTAGAACCCCATGTAGTGGAAGTACTGGTCCATGATCGGGATGTCGTTGCCATCCTCGTCCGTGAAGTGCATCTGGTACTTCAGATCCGCCAGGGTGTCGTCCGGGCACTTTAGCCCGCAGTAAGCCCTGGCCGGGTCCGATGGGACGAGGTGTGAAATTGTGAATGTTAGAAGGGAGACGCCTATCAGTACGGGAACGAGGAGGACCAACCTCCTGACAATGTATTCCCACAGTTCCATCTAAGCCCCCCTTCTGGGGCTGACTGAACCCCTGTAGTGTTTTGGGCGCGACGGCAGCGGTCTGGGACCGCCGCCGCCGGCCTTACGAATCAAGCGATACTGTTGCTCGATCTAACTCTTGTCCACGTTGAACCATGGTATGGTTGCTGGTGGAACTTCACTGGGCATCGAAACCCTGTCAGAGTGGACGTGGTAGCTCAGGTACTGCGCCATGAAGATGAGCGAAGGCTCCTCCATGAAGAGATCGTGCGCCTCTTCGTAGAGGGCAGCGCGAGCATCGTAGTCTGTCTCGGTCTTGGCCTCTAGTAGTAGTGCATCGATGTCAGCGTTTGCGTACTGAGTGTTGTACACGTCTCCGTGCTCTGCTGCGCTAGCAACGAACGGGAACCAGTAGTTGTCTGGGTCATTGTAGTCAGGAGCCCAGCCAAGGAACATGAAGTCCCAGTTGGCGGTTCCGAACATCCTGTCCAGCATGTTGCCCCATGGCTCGCCAGTAACTGTGTTGGCGATTCCGACGAGGTCAAGGTTCTGTGCCATCAGGTTGGCGTTGGCCTCCCTGTTGACGTTTCCGTCGTTGTAGAACAGGCGGATCTCGTTTCCACCGAACCTGACGCAGTCGTCAGTGTCCTGGTTTCCGTCAGCGTCTACGCAGGTGTATCCAGCAGCGTCTAGAATGGATCTAGCCATGTCTAGGTCGTAGCTGAAAGTCGCGTCCTGGGTCTCCACGAATGGCATCCCCAGTGGGACTGGCCCGTGTAGGGGGATCGCGAATCCGTCGTAGATGTCAGAGATGGCGGTATCGTAGTCATAGATGTACGACAGTGCCTTTCGGACTGCTCCATCGCCCATGAACTCGTTGTGAGCGACGTCTCCGTCAGCTCCCTCGATGGTCGGGTTGGTGTTCATGATTCCCAGAGCCACAGTCAGAGAAGCCTCTGGTCCGCAGTCGGTACCCTGGTCAGGGTCTCCGGTGATTGCGGTTGGGTTCTCTGTGTTCAGGCAGACCTCTGCTAGGTTCCCGCTTGGGACCGAAGCGAAGTCGACCTCTCCGTCCTTTAGGGCAGCTACGCGAGTAGCCTCCTCAGCGACCTCGGACCTGGTGATCTTGTTCAGGTTGAATCCGCCGTCTTCCCAGTATAGCCAGTTTGGAGTGAGCACGAGCTCGGTCTCCTCGACGTAGCTGTTCAGGACGTATGCGTTGGTTCCTAGCGGGTTCGAGTGCAGGAACGCGTTGCAGTGGTCATCGGAACTCTCGTCGACATCAGCGGTAGCTGGGTCGTCCTCGGTTACGATTCTGTTAGCCTCACAGGTCTCTGCGTCAGTAACGGCTCCAATCCAGAATGCGATGGTCGGGATGAATGCCGAGTAGGCGACATCCAGAGTCGCGGAGAAGGTACCGTCGTCGTTGACGACTAGTCCGTCGCAGGAAGACATGGTCTCGTACATGATCCATGCAACACCGGAGTCTGGGCTTCCATACTCTATAACTCGGCACCATGAGTACCGAACGTCCTCAGCGTCGAACGTTGCTCCGTTCGAGAAGAAGACCCCCTCACGTAGGGTGAAGGTGTATGTCAGACCGTCGTCGCTAATGGTGTAGCCAGTGGCGAGCCTTGGAACTAGGACGGGTGCCCCGTCTGCCCCTGGCTCGTACCTGTACAGAGTGTCGTAGACGTTCTCAATGACTGCTCCGGACGACGTGTCGTACGCGTCTGCGGGGTCCATCATTGGTGGGTCGACGTCAGAGGTCATTGCAACGATCTCGCAAGCGGATGCAACGCCGGACAAATCGTCCTCTTTGCACTCGCGGAGATCCTCTAGAGCTGCCATGGCATCGGCCATCGACATGTCGCCGGAGCCGTACTTGCTCATGTAGTAAGCCTGGTCGTAGGCGCAGGAGCCATCGTCGTCAGTAGCTGACGAGTCGTAGTTTGTAGCTTCCATGTCCATGCAACCAGCTGCCTCAAGGTGGTCAAATACGCCGTCGCCGTCCGAGTCGGCGAACTCACACGAACCGTCGTCGACGGTCGCATCAGCGTCGAAGTTAGTTGCAATTTCATCCATGCAACCCTCCACATCGTCGTCTCCGCCTAGGCAACCGGCGGTGACTGACGCAATCATCAGCGTAACAAGAAGTAAAGCGCTTAGCTTGGACTTCATACCTCGTGCGTGGGCGTGTTGAGTATTTAGTATCTCTCAGATTTTCAAGGAAATAGCCATTTTTGGTTACTATTATGCTTGAAAATGGTTTACTTTCTGCACTTCTTGGGGCGCTGAAGATGGATGGTGGACGTGCCGAGATTTGAACTCGGGGCCTCTTCCATGCCAAGGAAGCGCGCTTCCAAGCTGCGCCACACGCCCAATAGAAAGCGCGACTATCGAGGCCCATTTAAGGAGAATGGGTGCAGGGGCTAGCAAGAGTGAGTGGTGATGCCAGGGGGACCCGAAATTCCAGACGGCCTGATTGAGAGGGTCATCCTAGCGCTTGATGGAAGGGATGCCCCCTTCATCAAGAGCCTTGATGGGGGCATCTCCCTCGAATGGCTAGAGTCTGGTGACAGCAGATTGGGGATTACAAGGTTCGAGTGCGACCACAACGAACTGTATCGGAGGAGGAGGCTTGGATTGCCCCCGGGCCCGATCACAATAGGTATCAACAGTATACTGGACGGTGACGAGAAGCTGTTCAAGCACACGCTAGCACATGAACTTCTACATGCAGCGGGACTCTTGGAACACGACGGGAACCACGCTGAAATCGTGAAAGCAGTGGCACCGTCCCCGAAGCTGAGCGAGTCCCCCGTATTGAGGGGGATGCGGGAGGAGGTTCTTTCCAGCCTACCCGAGAGACAGTGGATCTGCGGGAACTGCGGCCACTCCTGGGAGCGGATGAGGGTGACGAGACCCGACAGATGCCCCAAGTGCGCGAGATCGTTCACGGCACCCTAGGGCGTTTTCCATCATCTTGGAAACGTCTAGTTAGATAATCCGCAGAGTGTGGGATTCATGAGGGGGGTGCTCGGCGCAGATGTCAGGGCGATTAGTGTAGTCTGGATATCATCCCGGCCTTCTAAGCCGGTGACACGGGTTCGAATCCTGTATCGCCCACCACCAAACCCGCTCCCTCGCGAATCGCTCATATAGGGGCAGCAGGTCGGCCGCCCGCATGAAGAGAGGTTCTCGCGCATGGAAGAAGCGAGGCCAGCAGCGCTGGAAGTGGCGCAAGAAGAAGCTCCGAAGGCGAAAGGCAGCCAGAAAGCGCGCTAAGCAGTGATTCCACTGAACCTAGGCAGCGGACACATTGATAGGCTGATTACCAATGCAAGCATAATGACACGTGCGGATGCTACAACATACGTTGCGCTGGCCCTAGTTTGCCTTATGCTAGGAATGACTGCCTCGATTAGCCAGAATGATATGCAGATGCGGGAACTTGATGACGTCCCTGAAAAGTCGATGACGCATGGGGCCCCGAATATCCCGGGGTCCACCCCTGGCTCGATCTTCTCGGATACCACGATATCCAACGCTAGGGGTACGGCCTGCATGGTCAGGCACAACGGGACACTAGCGTGCTGGGGAGCAAATGATGCCGGGCAGCTCGGAAATGGCCAGATGGAGGATGGAAACTACTCCGAGGTTCCGGTCGAGGTGATTGGAGTGACTGGGCTCACCTTCAGGGAGGTCGCCGTAGGGCAGTTCGCAGCCTGCGCCATTACCGACACGAACGAGTTGTACTGCTGGGGCGGTGGACAATTTGGTCAGCTAGGCAGACCCGTGTGCGTATACGTGGGCGACGATTACTACCCATGCAGGTACGCGCAAGGAAAGCTACCAGCCAAGGTCCACTTCCCAGGCAATCCGAACGCCGAAGTCAGGACCATCGTGGGATCTGACCTGAGTGCCCACTTCTGCGCGATTATCGACGACGGAGACGTGTCGTGCTGGGGCAACAACGACTTCGGCCAGGTGGGGAATGGAGATTGGTGCAGCGAGGGCGTGATATACTCGCAGATCCCCGCGGTGGGGGACAACTGCAACATCTACAATGGCATAACTAGGCCTCAGATGGTCGAGATGCCAGAAAACCGGAGCGCTATCGCCGTATCAGTCGGAATGGGCAACTCGTGCGCGGTTCTCGACAACAACAGCTTGTACTGCTGGGGCAGAAGCGACACAGGATCAATGGGGCAGGGCGACGACTACCTCTACAAGACCACGCTTGCAGAGGATCTGGTTGATTGGGAGAATCAAGACTGGCTCAACATGACCGATGCGACGAATTTCGGGGAAGAGGGCAAGGCCTTCATGTACCCATGCCCGTTTGGAGGCACCCATTGGATTGAGTGGACTGGCAAGGAAAACAACACACTAACAGGCGTGACGACGGACGGGTTCACCCATGGTTTCTGGGCTGGATCCGACGTCGACTTCGCGTTACAGCTGGAACCCATACACGTCCCCATGCCGAACGGCACTGGTGTTTTGGCGATTGATTCGGGATTCTCGGGTCACACGGCGGTTCTCGAGGACGGGAACGTCGCCTACTGGGGGTTTGGCAATGATGACGAGCGCTGGAACTCCTCACCCACCCTGAATCCCGATCTTGGGCCGGATGTGAACCGCTCGGTGATCTCCTTCAGCCAGGGGCCCGAGCACGGATGCGCCATACTCGACAACTTCGAGGCATGGTGCGGCGGGATGAACAACAACGGGCAGCTCGGACTTGGGAACTCGACGTACTACGAGGACATCACGCCAGTAGTCGGCGCACATGAGTTCGCCGCAATAGCCGCAGGGGGCTCGTGGTATAGCGACAACTCCAGATGGAACTCAACAGGATGGATGGCCGAGGTCCAGTCAACCTGTGCGATTAACACGACTGGTGGCGTCTTCTGCTGGGGCTCCGACAACTACGGTGGGCTAGGCAACGGCGGCAATGGTTTCGCATCTTTCCCCGTTGAGATATGGGTCGAAGCTGGGACTGACGGAACCGCGATGTTGGGCGACAGGGACCCGGATGGAGATGGCATTCTGGGAATGCTCGACGAACTACCATGGGGATGCCCTGCGGGATACTACGTAATCGACGGCTCCTGCACGGGAGTCAGTGAGGCGGGGCACTACTCCCCGGAGTTCTCAGAGTCGGACTGGGAGTGCCAACCTGGCGAGTTCCAGCCACTGGCGGGACAGGGGTTCTGCATTGAGGCGAGTCCGGGTCACTATGTCTCGGGAAGCACCGCGACATCCCAGGAATCATGCGAATCAGGCCACTACCAGCCCGATTCCGGGCAGACATCGTGCCTTGGGGCGGACATGGGGCACGAGACAAACAATGATGCCACCGCGCAGATGATGTGCGGGACCGGGTACTACCAGCCGCTTGCAAACCAGTCTGATTGCCTCGCTGCGGATCCCGGAAACTATGTCGGTAGCGTAGGTTCTACCACACAGACCGAGTGCGCACCGGGAACATACTCGGCCAACCTAGCCGCTTCATCGTGCTCACTCGCCTTCGCCGGGCACTACGCCCCTGGTAACGGGTCTGTCGCACAGACTCCATGCGAGCCCGGGACTTACTCGGACGAGCTGGGCCTCGGCGAGTGCAAGGTAACGGAGCCAGGCCACTACACAAGCGGGTCTGGATCGACTTTCCAAACTCCCTGCTCGATGCCCCAGTTCCAGGCGTCGCAGGGCCAGAGCGAATGCATCGACTCGAACCCCGGCCACTACGTGGACACGGACGGTGCGATTTCAGAGGGGGCCTGTCCTGCAGGAACCTTCCAGCCCTCCTACGGAGCGACCGAGTGCATGGACACCAATCCAGGACACCACGCACCCTCCGAGGGCACTGGCGACGAAGTACCGTGCCCCACAGGCCAGTACCAGCCCGATTCCGGAAGCATAGTCTGCCTCACGGCAAACCCTGGGAGCTTCGTGGATTCGGAGGGCTCATCATCCCAGATGGATTGCGGTGAGGGGCATTACCAGCCAGACTCGGGCTCTGACTCATGCCTCACGGCCGACTCGGGTTACTACGCTGATGGAACAGGATCAGAGGTTCAGAGAGAGTGTGTTCCGGGGACCTACCAGCCGGACTCTGGACAAGCCTCATGCATCGAAGCAGAAGCTGGCAACTCCGCTGAAGGTCCGGCTGCATCTTCCCAGGTGATTTGCTCTCCCGGTACTTACCAACCAGAGCCCGGCAGGGCATCGTGCATCGAAGCCACCGCAGGCGCCTTTGTGGCAGATGAGGGGTCCTTGGACTTCGAATACTGCGAGGTCGGGACCTACCAGCCGTCTACCGGGCAGTCGGAATGCCTTGAGGCCGAAGCCGGATACATCGTCTCGCTGATCGGCTCGCTGGGCCAATACCCGTGCGAGGCCGGGACCTACCAGCCGTCTACCGGGCAGACCGAGTGCATCGACGCCCAGAAGGGACACTACGTTGAGGCAGAGGGATCGCCCTCCCAGACGCCCTGCGAGGCCGGGACCTACCAGCAACTGGCCAAGGCCACGTACTGCATAGTCGCGGGAGCCAACCATTTCGTTCCCGAGTCGGGCGCATTCTTCCAGCAGCCCTGTCCATCTGGCGAAACACAGCCCGAGAAAGGGCAGACCTCCTGCATCGCCGAGCAATCTAGCGACTCGGGCGGTTCCGTACCCGGATTCGCATTCATCCCGGCCATTGTGGCCATATCGTTGGCTGCCATCGGATCGAGAAGGCGATAGCCCCGAATGGAAACCATCAATCCGTGACAGGCTTGATAGTTGGTGCGTTATTGGAACTAATATGGCCGGCATAAGGGAGTACTCCGAAAGTGACCGCACTGCCGCGACCCTGTCCCTTGTGGCCTTCGTGGCAGGGATATCCCTCATCTGGGCGGTGATCGGCCCGGGGCATTCGGCAGCCTCCCTTTCTGAGGCCTCAGGATCCCAGGTCATACCCAGCACCGCCCTAGCCATGTTCAGGACCATTGCAGCAATGGCGTCGGTGTTCACACTCTCGGCAATCGCCTCCAACAAGGAGGGGCTAAACTACAATGTCCTGGACTACGAAACCAAGATCTACGGGCCGAGGAGGTTACTCGGCACGAGTCGTCTGGCTGCATACACGATGTGGAGTTTCGGCCTCCTGGGGATATACTTCTCCATAGCGGCATTCGTGACGTGGTCTCACATTCTTGGGACTAACGTCCCCGACATCCTTCTCGTCGCGTGCCCCGCAGCCCTAGCTGCTTCTTGCGCGTCCGCGCTTCTGGTTTCCGTGACTGTGACTTTCATACTAATTCCCGAATCCAATGAGAGGGGTGACAACATCAGTCACTACTTCCTATGGGACAATCAGATAATGCACAATGGTAACGTGATAATTCTCAGTGCAGAGTTGCTCGTTACGGACATAACAATTGGACTATCCCATATTTCCTTCCCAGTCATTTTCGGGGCCATATATGTCACGTTCTCAGCATTTTTCGCCACTAGGGAAGGAGGATTCTACTTCTATGACTTTCTTGACCCGAGATTGAATGGAGCTCCGATAATCCACATGACACTGCTTACCGTTATGGCCGCCCTCTACATCGGCGTGATTCTTTTGACATCCCTAGTTGATTGGAATCGCGGCGTGGCCGCAGTGGCCATCATACTACTTCTCCACTTAGTTACCACGTTCAAGGACCCTAAAGAAGCGACACTAGATTCGTGAGAGCCGCGGCCTGGTCGGATGACTTTGTCACCCCACTAGCCAGAAGCACACCTGAGGTTCCAAGCTCCACGGCCATCGCCACATCTGCTCCGGTCTTCACCCCCGCGCCACATAGAACTCCGACGTCGTCGTTCGTCTCCTTCACTGCTTCTGCCGTGCTGGAGACTACCCCTGGATCAGCACTTGTGACCGATACATCGCCCCCGATCAATTCGGGCGGCTCCACGGCCACATAAGTGGGCACTAAGGCGGCCAGAGCCCTCGCTTCATCGGTGTCGGCTGCGCATGCACACACTTGGAATCCCTCGGGAACCTGATCCAGCAGCATAGCGACGTGCTCTAGGCTGACCTTGTGCTCAGCGTGGTTGATCAGAGTTCCCGAGGCCCCCCACTGTATGGCGGTCTCGGGGTTTATCCAACCGGTATTGGAACCAAATCCGATGGGATCCATGTGTTGGCACCAGACTTCCAGATTCGGGGCCGCTTGAACAACCTGTGCGAGATCAAGTGGAGAGACAGCGGCAACCAGTCTGGCATCGGTCTCCAATCCCTCCATGATGCGGGCTAGTTCTACGGCGGAGGCGCCATGGGCCTCTTCGTAAGTCTTGAAGTTCACAACCACCAGAGTGTCGCTCACGAACGTGCGAGAGGCAGGGGTGCTTTGACCGTGCCGACTATTCTGATTCGCCATGGCCGATTATCCTGCCATCTAACGTGGACTCAGGAGAAACGGATGCTCCCTCTCCCACTAGGCATCGGTTTAGAATGGCGTCTTTCCCCACCATGGACCCTCCCAATACCACGCAGTCGGTAAGTCTGGCACCACTTGAAATCACTGCTCCGGGACCTATCGAGCATCCAGATACCTCCCCCTCGCATTTAGAGCCAGAGCCGAACCAAGAGTCTCCTTCTATATGGCCACTTGAGAATCGAACGTTCTGGATGCACACCTGCGCTGCCTCAATGAATGATTCGGGAGTACCCGCATCCACAAAGTATCCAGAGAATTCCAGCCCGGCCATTCCACCTGATTCAGCAATTTCTGGGAAAATTTCTCTCTCCATGCTGTATGACCCGCTTGGCAGGGAATCTAGAGTCTCCCTGCTGATGACTGAGCATCCCGCGTTGATCAAGTTCGAGAACTCGGTACCTGGCTCTGGCTTTTCCTGGAACCTCCTGATCATTCCGCCCTGATCCAAATCACAAACCCCGAACCTACTGGGGTCCTCAACCTCCCAGAGCGAGAGGGTTGCGGAAGCGGATTTCATATTGTGATGGTCAATTAGCGACTCGACATCCACACTGGAGACCAGATCACCGTTCAGTACGAGGACGGGGCCACTTCCAGTTAGGTGGTTTCTTGCGTTTGCTACTGCTCCTCCAGTCCCGAGAGCCTCTTCCTCGACAGAAAGTACAATCTCATATTCCGCCTCCCCTGATGAGGAGAAATCCCTCATTTCGTCGATTCCGTACCCAGCGGCTACCACCACTCTGTCGACCATTCCCGAGGGGACGCACTCAACAACACGTTCCAGCAGGGTCTTGTCGAGAAGAGGGAGGAGTGGTTTCGCTCTGCCCGAGGTCCAAGGGCGGAGTCTGGTACCAAAACCACCGGCCAGCACGAGCACGTCCATGGATGGGCGTGACAGTAGGTTGGTTTGAGCACTTCGCGTCCAAGTTAGGCATGGAGCTCTTGCGCATTCTTCAAAGACGGGTTGCCAGTGGACGGGTCGATATCATGAACATCCACGAGTATCAAGCAAAGGCAATGTTCCGAGAGTCCGGCATAAAGGTGCAAGACGGAGTGCACTGTACAAGCGTGGATGAGGCGCTATCGGCCTACGACTCACTAGGTTCCAAGGTGGTCGCCGTGAAGAGCCAGATCCATGCAGGGGGGAGAGGCAAGGGGACCTTGTTCGACCCTTCTTCGGGAGAAGAGGTGATGAAGGGCGGAGTGAAGATCGCTTTCTCCCGAGAGGATGTTGAAGAGTACGCGAAGAACATCTCTGGAAACCTCCTTGTGACCAAGCAAACAGGGCCTGAGGGGAAGATTGTCAGTAACATGTACGTCGAATCCGGATGTTCAATAGAACACGAGTACTATCTTGCCATTCTTGTAGACAGGGATACAAAGTCAGTACTATTCATGGCCTCCACTGAAGGGGGTATGGACATAGAAGAGGTCGCCGAGAAGACCCCAGATGCAATTCACAAGATATGGGCACACCCAATGGATGGCCTGAGAAAGAGAGATGCTGAATCGCTCGCTGTCTCATTGGGCCTGTCTGGAGGGTCCTCGGATGAAATGGCGGATATGCTGGGGTCCCTGTATGAACTGTTCATGGAGAAAGACTGTTCGATGATTGAGATTAACCCACTTGTCAGAACGGAGGATGGAAGCATGGTAGCATTGGATGCGAAGGTCAGCTTCGATGATAACGCGGACTTCAGACACCCATGGAGGGACAGTATGAGGGACCTCTCTGAAGAGGAGGATGTCGAGATCAGGGCTCACGAGCTGGGCCTTTCCTACGTGAAGCTTGATGGGAACATAGGATGCCTAGTCAATGGGGCTGGTCTGGCCATGGCATCCATGGATGTCATCAAGCTCTATGGGGGCGAGCCGGCAAACTTCCTCGACATCGGAGGAGGAGCCACAAAGGAGTCGATTACCGCGGCTTTCGAGATCATTCTTGAGGACTCCAGTGTGGAGGGAATCCTAGTGAACATTTTCGGAGGGATCATCAGGTGTGACATGGTAGCAAGAAGCGTAATCGAAGCTTCCGAAGAAATAGGCCTAGATGTTCCATTGGTAGTGAGGTTCTCTGGAACTAATCACGTGGAAGGGAAGGCAGTACTGGACGACAGTGGAATGTCTGTTCACACCACCAGCACACTTTCCGAAGGTGCACGAAAGATTGTGGAACTCATAGGGGGTGAGAACTGATGGCGATTTGGATTAATGACGATAGCAAGATACTGATCCAAGGAATCACGGGCCGACAAGGGACATTTCACGGAATTAGGATGTCCCGCTATAACACCAACGTTGTCGGGGGAGTCACCCCCGGAAAGGGAGGGCAGACCGTGGATCTGGAAGGCAGGGAAGTCCCTGTTTTCAATTCAATGTCAGAGGCCATTTCTGAGACTGGTGCGAGTGTTAGCGTGATTTACGTCCCTGCAAGATTCGCTTCTGGAGCGATTGTTGATGCTGCGGAATCTTTCCAGTCGGCAGGAGGGGGCTTGATAGTATGCATCACGGAAGGAATCCCGACTCTGGACATGATCAGGGCTGTCGCCATTGTAGACTCGTGTCCAGATGTTAGGCTAATCGGGCCGAATTGCCCTGGAATCATCTCACCCGGCGAAGATGGCGGATGCAAGGTTGGAATTATGCCTGCATTCATCCACGAAAAGGGCCGTATTGGAATCGTATCCAAATCAGGCACTCTGACATATGAGGCAGTCGCTCAGACGATGAGCGTTGGCGAGGGCCAGACAACCTGTGTTGGAATTGGAGGAGACCCTGTCAACGGCACTGGCTTCATCGATTGCCTGTCGGCATTCGAGAGTGACCCTGAGACCGTTGCCGTAGTTATGATTGGGGAGATAGGCGGTTCCGCGGAAGAAGAAGCCGCTGAATGGGTGGAGTCCAACATGACGAAGCCGGTTGTTGGCTTCGTTGCAGGCTCAACGGCCCCCCCCGGGAAGAGGATGGGTCACGCAGGTGCAATAATTTCTGGCGGGAAAGGTACTGCTGCAGAGAAGTTCTCTGCATTCGAGGCTGCTGGCATCTACGTAGCGAGAGACCCGTCAGAGATTGGTGAAGTGCTAGTTAGGGCTCTAGTCGATGCTGGATTGCGAGAGTCTTAGATGCATGGTGCCCGGGGAGGCACTTGGAGGGAGTTTGCATGGGAGGACTGGAGCCATCTATTGACAAGTTACTCGAAGAGACGTCAAGATCGTTCTACCTCACTCTGAATAAGCTTCCATCGGGAGTCAGGAAGCAAATGGGGCTTCTGTATCTGCTAGCGAGGATTGCGGACACTATTGCCGATTCCAATAGCGGCACTACGGAGGAACTTCTGGAAACTCTGGAATCCTACAACGATAGAGCGCAGGGACTATCGGATTCAATGCCAGATATGTCCAATCTCGCAAAGTATCAGAAAAACCCAGCAGAAGCCAGGCTTCTTTCCAGAGCTGAGGAACCCATACAGTTACTATTCGAACTACCCGAGAGGGACAGGGAAATCATCAGAACTTGTTTGGGAATTATTGTAGGGGGACAGAGTCTTGATTTGCAAAGATTTGGGGCAGGGAAAGTGGACGTGATAACGCCTCTGAGAAACTACGATGAGTTAGATGACTATGCATACAGAGTAGCAGGGAGTGTTGGCGAGTTCTGGACTAGCATGTCTCTTGAGCATCAGTTCAAGGTAAACAGTGAGACTGAGAAGAAGCTCTTTGAAAAGGGCGTAAGATTCGGAAAGGCGCTTCAACTAATCAACATACTGCGAGACATCCCTGAAGACTTACGCCTAGGCAGATGTTACATCCCACTCGATCAATTGGAGAGCCATGGACTCGTCCCAGAAGACCTCGAGGAACCGGGCAATATGGAGAAATTCAGAGAGCTATTCGATCAATTACTAGACAGGGCTGAAGAACATCTTGATTCGGCGATTGAATATATCGAAATGCTGCCATATTCCCAATTCAGGCTAAGGGGGGCGTGCATGCTACCCGTCCTTATTGGGCAGAGGACCATCTCGCTCCTAAGAGATGACAACGTCCTCGATGGGGAAAACAGAGTAAAAATTTCCAGGGATGAAATAAAGGAGCTGACGAAGAAGACTGTGCTGTCAATATCTTCGAAGAAAAGGTGCTCCAGACTACTCAACTCTGAGAGGCGGTAATCAAGCCCTATGGGCTCGGATGATTTTTCGCCCAAACTTGAGTGAGGTTCAATAGCAGGCCATTGGCGCTCAAAACGAAGGAGCATGGCTGAAACGCACGAGCCGGACACTGTCCGACCGTTGGGATTAGTTAGCGAGCGGAGCATTTCGATAGTTGAACCGGATGTTGAATCTAGGAGCATAGAAAGAGTCCGTAGAACCGTGGGCGTTACCAAAGAAGCTGCCAGAGCGATTAGCATTACTGCTCTAGAGGCGGTTCGTGAAGGGGCCATTTTCATGGGCGTAATTGGCCCGAGAGGGGAGTTGGTCAACCCATTTGCCCATGTGGATGCTGCCATTTGGTCTGAGCCGGAGGTTCCGGAAAGCATCATTGAGACCGCCTATGACTACTGCGAGGAGTTGACGAGGAGGGAAGCTGGTAACTTCTACCACTCGTTCAAGTACCTCCCAGATCTTCAGAGGCGATCCATTTGTGCCTACTACGCATTCTGCCGCAGGGCTGATGACATCGCCGATGGGGACTATGTCGATCACTTTCCTGGCGGCTCATCTGATGACCCCGAGTCGATGGACTATAGAGAGAGGATAGAGAGGCTGACAAGTGGTGAGCCCGTCGTGGAAAGGTCATCTTACAACGACAAGATGTCGCAACTTTTCTACTACAGGAAGAAATTGTCCACAGCTTATGAGGATGTAACTTCCACCGACCCGATTTTCATCGCGCTGAAGGACACTGTGCAGACTTTTGGGATTCATCGCCAATCGTTGGACGATATGATCAGCGGAATGGAAGATGACTTCCACAGAAACCGCTACGAAACCTTCGAAGACCTCTATTCTTACTGTTATCGCGTTGCTTCAACAGTAGGTTTAGTTTGCATTGAGATATACGGATACGACGATCCCCTAGCTAGGGAGTATGCAGAAGCCTGGGGAATCTACATGCAACTGACAAATATCCTAAGAGACGTTGCAGAAGACGCTGCTAGAAACAGGATTTACCTTCCTGTTGATGATCTCGCCAGGTTTGGCATCACTCCGGAAGACATCCTAAATGGTGACTCCATTCTCTCCAATCCAGGATGGAAGCCGTTTGTCGAGGACTTCATCGAACAAGCAGATCGTTACAGGGACAGGGCATTCAAACTTCTCCCCATGCTAGACAAGGCATCCAGGTACTCTCCTGCTGCAATGGCGAAGTTCTACGAATCCATCATGTCGAAGATAAAGAAGAAGGGGGGCGATGTTTTCACCGAGAGGGTTCAACTGTCGAAGTCGGAGAAAATCGCCCTAGCTGGATATGTGTATGCCAGGTACCGCTTCTTAGCAATATGAGCACAAAGGGCCGCCATAGGCGTGAAGGACAGAAGAAGTATTGAGCGAATTGCAAGAGGGAATGTCATGAGGATAGCAGTATTGCTAGAGGAAAGGTGCAAGCCGAACAGCTCGGCTTTCATGTACCTCGAGAAATATGCTGGCATGTGTGGCGGCGAGTGCATACAGCTCGAGGATGGCAAATTCAAGATCCTTGAGATGGCATGCCCGGTGTGTTTCACTAGGGCCAAACTTTGCCCGGGTGACGCGGTCAAAATCATCAATCTGCCTGAGGAGCTAGATCATGATATGACTCACCGTTACAGCCTCAATGGATTTCGATTATTCCGACTACCGACGCCTGCCAAGGAATCGGTAGTTGGTATTCTGGGGCCGAATGGCATAGGCAAGTCTACAGCAATAAATCTCCTATCCGGATCAGTAAGACCGAACCTTGGCGACTGGCAGAATCCACCTCCAGACTGGGATGAGATTGTCACCACTTTCCCCCGGGGAGAGTTGCGGGACTATTTGGGACTAGTCTCTGAAGGCGAGGTTAGCATCGCAGTCAAGCCCCAGTACATCGACAAGCTGCCCAAACTCTGGGATGGAAAGGTAAGAGGTCTTCTTTCACGAGTTGACGATAGGGGAGATCTAGAGGAGTGTGCCAAGAGGATAGCAGTTGACCACCTTCTGGAGAGGGAGTTGACTGGACTCTCCGGAGGGGAGTTGCAACGTGTCGCCATCTGTGCCACTATACTCAAGGAAGCCGATGTATACTTCTTCGACGAGCCTTCTTCCTACTTGGACATCTACGAGAGGATGCGGATGGTTGGCATCATCCAAGAATTAGCATCCAAGGGCAAGAGGGTTCTGGTGGTGGAACACGATCTAGCGATTTTAGATGTTCTTTGTGATCTTCTGCACATAATTTACGGTGAGCGTGCTGCATATGGGATTTTCACGCCACCTCGTTCAACTCGTACCGCCATTAACGCATATCTCGATGGCTTCCTGCCAGAGGAGAACGTGAGGATTAGGGACAAACCAATTCGATTCGTCAGGGGGAGAACCAGGGGCGAGGACATTGGAATTCCCATACTGCAATGGGGAGATATGGAGAAGAAATTAGGAGATTTCCAACTGAAAACCGGTCAGGGCGAGGTTCGCTCTGCTGAGGTGATTGGGGTTGTCGGGCCCAACGCAACAGGAAAGTCGACAATGGTGCGGATGATAGCTGGGGAAATCGAGCCAGATCAGGGCTGGTGTACCATGGAGGCTAATGTTTCATACAAACCCCAACATGTCAGTACCGATTTTGAAGGAAGTGTTCAGGACTGGTTGGACACTGAAATAGGAGGAAAGTGGCGCTCAGGCGAGTTTCACACCCAGGTAATCAGGCCACTTCAGGTTGACAAGATGCTTGATTTACAGGCTCAGAGGCTTTCAGGGGGGGAATTGCAGGCGGTGAGCATAGCGATTTGCCTAGGTAAAGAGGCTGACTTGTATCTGATGGACGAACCGAGTGCCCATCTGGATGCTAATGCGAGGATGGAGGCAGCCAAGGCCATCAGGAGAACCATGGAAAGCAACGAAAAGGCTGCTATGGTCATTGATCATGACATTTACTTCATCGACATTGTCAGTGACTCACTCCTGGTCTTCGATGGAGAGGGAGGGAAATCTGGCTTCGCCATGGGGCCACTGAGCCTTCGAAAGGGAATGAACAGGTTCCTTTCGGGCGTCGGGGTGACCTTCAGGCGTGACCACGAGTCGAAAAGACCTCGAATCAACAAGCCGGACAGTGTTAAGGACAGAGAGCAAAAGGCTTCTGGCGAGTATTTCTATACTAACTAAACCATTGGATTATTGAATACGAATAGGGGCGTGGGTACGTGAACGACGAGACGAGTGGTGATGTCCCGGAATCTGAGGATTCACAGAATATCGAGAGCCATGCTGAGAAAATGGAGGCCGAGATTGCTAGGTTGGAGAAGGAGTTGCAATACTCGGCTGCAGAAACTGCGAATGTTAGACAGCGGGCTGCTAGAGACAAGTCGGAGGCTCTCAAGTTCGGTGCATCTAGCCTATCTAGAAAGATGCTACCACTTCTGGGGAGCTTGGATAAGGCGATATCCAATTTCGATGAGTCCTCCTCGGAGGCATTTCTTGATGGGGTCAAGATGACCCTGGAGGGGATGAAAACCGCCCTTGGTTCCGAGGGGGTCGTTCACATCGAGGCAGTGGGGAGTCAGTTTGATCCTACGTGCATGGAGGCCATAGCTACGGTTTCTGCGCCGGAGGGGGTTGAGCCGGGTTCCGTGGTCGAGGTAGTGGAGGAAGGTTACTTGCTACATGAAAGAGTACTTAGGGCCGCTAGGGTAATAGTGGCCGAGGCGAGTGGGGATGAGTCAACCAATTGATCCTGACATCTCCAAATCAATGACCCTTCCATCCAGATTCTACACGGAAAATGAGAGTTTTAGGGAAATAGTTTCGAGTTTCGGTAACTGCTGGCACTTTGCCGCTCACCGGAGCCAATTGGAAGGGGCTAGCTCGATCCCGCTTAATCACATGGAGGCGATGGTTGGAGAGGCCATGGCGCTAACCATCTCTGAGGAAGTTAGGTGCTTGTCCAATGTGTGCACCCACAGAGGCATGATCCTTGTGACTGAGAAATGCAACTCTTCGTCCATCAAATGTGGGTACCATGGACGTACATTCGGTCTTGATGGTTGCTTCAAGAACATGCCCGAATTTGGTGGTGTGAAAGACTTCCCATCTGCTCAGGACAATCTGCCAGAATTTCCAATAATGGAATGGAAAGGGATGATCTTTACCGGCATCTCACCATCTCGCTATAACTCTGTATTCAATGTCATGGATGAAAGAATAGGGTGGATGCCAATTGACGAGTTCCGGCATGACGAGTCGCGACATCGTTCTTACGAAATAGATGCAAACTGGGCACTTTACGTTGACAACTACCTGGAGGGGTTTCACATACCCTTCGTACATGGCGACCTACATGATGCTCTAGACTATGACTCGTACTCAACCGAGCTATTCGAAGGTGGCGTTCTTCAGATTGGCATTGCCAAGGGGGATGAGGACACTTTCGATCTTCCAGATTCATCGCCGGACTTTGGGAAGAGAGTTGCTGCTTACTACTACTGGTTATTTCCAGGAGTGATGCTGAACTTTTATCCATGGGGACTTTCCGTAAACCTCGTGATTCCAATTTCCGTTAAGAGGACAAAAATTGTCTATCATGGGTTTGTTTGGGACGAGTCAAAACTGGGGAAAGGCGCCGGTGGAAACTTAGACAAGGTCGAAGAAGAGGATCAGGACATCGTTGAAGCCACGCAGAGGGGCGTATCTTCTAGCTCCTATGACAGAGGACGATATTCTACCACAAGAGAGACCGGCGTTCACCACTTCCACAGAATGCTGTTTGAAGATGGGTGAGATGACTATATAGTTGGAATAGTGGTAACGTAATCGATGAAGCGCACTGCCACTCAGGCAACATCATTCCTCCTAATCGTCAGCATGCTCCTCTCTGGTTGCTCAGGGGACGTCGTGGAAGAAATCAGTGGATGTATGGACGAATTGGCGGAAAATTACAATCCGGACGCGACTGCAGAGGGGGAGTGCACTTACCCGGACTCTGATGGAGATGGGGTTTGGGACTTCGACGAGATTCCGGGTTGTATGGATTCCGACGCTACGAACTATGACCCAGGGGCAACTGACGACGACCTAAGTTGTGATTACTGGGAGCCCACTTATACTGACCAGTGGGAGAAACACATTCCCGAAAATGAAGAATGCATGTGTTCTGACGGGTCCGAATACTCATTCTACTCCAGAGAGGGAGACTCGGACGTTGCAGTCCTTTTCCTGAATGGGGGGGGCGCTTGCTGGGATGAATTCACCTGCACAATTGAGAACTCGTCCTCCACTGGGGCCTATTGGCAGAATCCAACAGGGTGGGGCGGGATACTGGACCTCACCAACAGAGAGAACCCACTAATTGACGCGTCAATGGTGTTTGTCCCTTACTGCACTGGAGACGTCCACATGGGCAATGCGACTGTAAGGTACGGTGACAATGTGATGCAGCACAAGGGGTACCCCAATGCCATGACTGCCTTTGATCACTTCGTGGAGACCTTGGGTAGCGCCACTACCTTCTATGTCCTCGGATCAAGTGGAGGAGCCATAGCTGCAGGGTTCTTCGCGGGCAATCTAGCAGAAGCCATACCTGGTGCAAACATCACCGTATTCCACGACAGCACGGGCGGGGTCACTAGCACTGGAACTGTTGACCTAAACGCCTCTTGGGGACTACAAAACGCCACTCAGAGTTGGCTAGAAGGATTGACCTACAACGGATCCTCTCTCAACTGGAATGACATGACTAGTGCGCATCTCGACATTTTCCTTTCCATGTATGACCCAACGATTAGGATAGGCAGATTCGACTCAGCGCAGGACAATACAATGAGATACTTCAATGGACTTCTTGATAATCCGCCCGAAGACTACAACTGGAGGCTCAGGGTTTCAGAAGAACACATAGAGAGTGAGGGGTATGAAATCGCAGGATACATCGCTCCGGGCGATGGGCACGGGATTCTCTTCTCTAGTTGGTTCTATGAGTTGGAAGTTGAAGGTGTGAAATTTATGGATTGGTTCATTGAATTCATCGAGGGCGGGATGCCGGAAGATGTTTGGTGCACATCTTGTTGAGTTTGTTTGATATCCTGATGCTGGGTCGCGGTTCCATGTCTCGCAGAATGTCATCGTTACTAATAGTTCTAATTCTCGTTCTCCCAGGGTGTCTTGGAACGGAAAGAATCACTGATGAGGAGACGCAGAGTCAAGAGCAAGAGGTAATTGATACGATAGAAAATGAAACGGGAATTGAGGATGAGATTCTGGAAATTGCCAATTCAGAATTTTGTGATGAGACCAACCAATTGCACTGCATGCTCCCATTCCCATCGGGAGCTTTCCTTCGAGAAGATAGCTCCGAAATCACGGGATACAGTCTGAATATAGATGGAGAGGCGATTCCCGATACCTCCTCTGCCGAGAGTGGCAATATGGTGATCCTTGACCGCCTTGATGGATTTAGCCCGTCGACCCAGATCTTCACAGCATTCGAGTCAACACCCGATATTTCTGACATGTCAGATCAATTCGACATCTCCCCCTCAATAGAGGAGGGCCATTCTAGCATACTACTCAACATGGACACAGGGGAGAAGGTCCACCATTGGATTGAGCTGGATGCCAGAGCCCAAGAAGGGGAGCCGACTATACTATTCCTGAGGACCATTGAGGGACTTGATCACGATGCTGCATACGCAGTGGCTTTCAGAAATCTTGTCGATGAGGAAGGGGTGCCTATTGCACCTTCAGATGGATTCAGGGCACTCAGGGACTCAATTAATACGAGTTCCGAAGGGATAGAGGAGCAGCGCTCCGACTACGAGGTGTTGTTCGAAAAATTGGGGGACTCTGGTTTCATTCGTGACGGTGTTCAGGCGGCGTGGTGGTTCCATACGGCATCCACTGAGTCCATCCTCGAGGATCTCCTAATTATGAGGGACGATGCAGAAATCCGGCTTGGTGAATCTGGCATTGGTTGCACTGTTACAGAGGTTCAGGAAGACTATGCCCAGGATGGCACCTCACTGCGCCTGATTAGAGGGACTGTTACAACCCCCCACTACATGGAGGCGCAGTATGCGAGATCCCCACTAATGAGGGACTCGGCAGGTGATCCGGAGTTTGTTCAGAACAGAGAGATCGAGTTTACCATGCTCATCCCCAAGTCTCTTGCCGAGAACAATGAATCCGGTCCACTGACTGTGTTTGGACATGGACTATTCGGAGATGGGGACTCCTATGTCATCAATGGCAGAGAGTTGGCAAATGAATACAAGACAGTAGTCATAGCCACGGACTTCAAGGGATGGAGCTCAGATGGCGACTATGACGCACTGACATTTGCTTTGGTTGACATCACTGAGTTCCAATACCAACAAGAGAGGCAGATGCAGGCAGTCATCAATCACATCTCCATGGTCAGAACGATAACAGGAGTCTGTTCAGACATCACTGAGTTCACACATAATGGAACCAACATGATTGACAAAGACACTGTGAACTACATAGGAATCTCACTCGGGGGACTTAGGGGCCCTTCCCTACTCGCCATGGTTCCAGAACTAGAGTGGGGGGTTCTTTGGGTGGGTGGGACGTCTTTCACTCACCAGGTAGAGAGGTCAACACACTATGGCTCTGAAGAAAACCCCAGTGAGTTCTACCAACTTCTTTCCAGTGACCTGTCACTGCCTTCCAGAATGGACAGGACGATTGCCATAGCGCTACTTCAATCAATATGGGACTCTACCGATGGGGAGACTTTCCTGCCATTCAGAGAAACCGGCTTTGGCGACATGCTAGAGCCTTTCGACATGTTCTACCTGACGTCCATGATGGATGCCCAGGTGACCACCCTTTCCGCAGATAGGGCCGTCAGGACAGGGAACGTTCCAGTTGTCAATGGATCTGCTTATCACCCATTTGGGGCCGAAATCGTTGATGGTCCCATCAATGGTTCTTCCGCCGCCTACTTTGATGGCGACTTCCCCCCACTCCCCACAGGAAATACGAATGGTCCAATGTGGCATCATTCTCTGGCCCACAATCTGGTCTTGGAAGTTCCAGAAGCCAAGATGATGGCATATGGGTACCTGCTAACGGGGATCCTAGTGGATTATTGTGATCCGAGCTGCACCTTTGAGGGCGACTGGTAATCATCCAACTGGCTCTCCGCCTTCACCTAGGAAGGCGAGTCTCTTGAGACCATCAATTCGCACCAGGTAGTCAATTACTGAGAGAGGCATTGTGGCACCTAGGACCTCCCTAACTGCACCTATGTCTGCAATTGTGGACATCATCCTAGAGGTTTCCCTGACTCTCCAACCCTCATATTTTCCCCTGTTTTCGAGTGGGGCGTTCACAACATCCCAACCGCTCTTACTGTAGAGTTCGGCGGTTTCAGAGTCACTCGTGAACAGTGTACCTGGGCCTCCATGATACCTCTCGGCATGAGAGACCCAGTTGGGTGGGTCGTCAATATCGGGGATAGTCACTATCTGGAAATCTTCTAATTTTTCACCCGATTCTGCCCAAGCCTCGATCATTGCCCTCCTCTCCTCGGCAGACCATGGGTTCCTAAGGGTCTCAGGACGATTTGAGGACCCTATGGCCAATATTATCTTCGACCCTGGACTTTTTTCGTGCCTCCATTCAATTGCCGCTGTAATGAGCAACTCGTGACCCTTGTGAAACGGCTGAAATCTACCTAATATCACGATACCGGACATCGGTGGATTTTCAGGAGGCTTGGGCGATAATTGTAATTCTGACATTAAAACCCCTCAATGAAATCCAATAAATTTTGATCGCCGAGATACCAAGATAATGGATCCAAGTACTCCCTGCCGATCAAAAGGGAGTGGCCCTCCCTTCTTGACTTGTCCATGATATCAAACAGACTACCGGAAGAATCCTGGTGTGACTCCATAGTTGGTAAAATCCGAGGATCCATGGCCGGATCCATGGTCTCTCCAAGCCCCTCTCTTCTTGACATCCAGTCGATTACTACAGATTCAACAAAAGAAGATCTATCGGTATTTGCAATTATTTCTGAGAAATTTCTCCATATCTCCGGTTTCAGAAACGATTCCGTTCCCGCCACATCAGTCCCAGAGTTTGGTTCAACATACAAGAACAATCTAGCATCCCAACACCTCCACTCCCCTGTTGAAGACCAGTGAGAAAGGAGTAGGAGGAGCTCTAACTTGTCCTCGATCTTGAGATTCTGATTCGGCAGGGTTGCGTTCTGATTGATTTCCCCTATCCTATCGGCCCATTCCAAAACTTCTCCTTCCAAGTCTATGTCGAATTGCCGATGCAGTGATTCCACTTGTGCCGGCCTAGTTTCCCTGATTGACATCCCCTCCATTCCTGAAATGACTTCTCCCAGAGGGATCGATAGCAAATTGGTTAACGAGTCGCGATTGACTAGCGAGATGATAACATCCACCATGGGAGTCTCGTGTCAACCAGACGGCGATATGAGATGAACCCTCGCTTGAGGGGACAATGCCCATTGACGCCACCGAATTCAAGAACTTGGGTGGTTGCGCTGAATACAACCACGAAACGGGAAGTGTGCAAACTTGGCGACTATCGAAGAGCAAATCAAGTCCCTCGAAGAGGAGATTGGAAAAACTCAGAAAAATAAGGCCACGAATGCCCATATTGGAAAACTCAAGGCGAAGATTGCAGCTTTGAAGGCCCGGAAAGAGAAAGCTCAGGCTCATGCGAAGTCTAGCGGAGGAGGGCATGGTTTCGAAGTCAAAAAGTCGGGGGATGCCTCTGTGTCATTGGTAGGCTTCCCAAGTGTGGGGAAGTCTAGCCTTATTTCCCAATTGACTGAGGTTGAGTCTGAAGTGGGGAATTTTGCATTTACAACCCTTACTTGCATCCCTGGGCTTATGGAGCACAGGGGTGCGAAAATACAGATTCTCGATTTGCCGGGGCTAATCAAAGGGGCTGCCGATGGAAAGGGCAGAGGCAGAGAGATTCTGAATGTAATCAGGGGATCTGACATGGTTCTGTATGTTGTTGATCCATTTCAGGATTCGCACTTCGACATTTTGGACAGAGAACTCTGGATGTCAGGGATGAGGCTCAATCAGGAAATTCCACAAGTGTATGTGACGAGAACCGACAGGGGGGGAATAGTCGTAAGGTCTACTGTCGAGCAGACTAACCTGACCGATGAGGATATTCAGGGGATAATCAGGAGTTTCGGCATAGTTTCTGCCACAGTTACCCTTAGGACCGATGTTACTGACGATCACATCGTTGATACTCTTGCAGGAAACAGAATCTACAACAGGGCGGTGGTCGTCGTGAACAAAATTGACTTGGCTACTGAGGATGACCTTGCTAAAACTCGGGCGATGCTACCTCCCGGATGGCCGGTTCTAGAGGTATCGGCGAAAACAGGAGAGGGGATTAATGAGATGAAGGACTTCATATTTGATAATCTGCACTTCATGTCGGTTTATCTCAAGCCCCAGGGTCAAGATGCGGACATGGTAGAACCCCTGATTGTGAAGGACACCTCCACTGTACGGGATGTCTGCGTGAAGTTGCATCGGGACTTTGTTAGGAAATTCAGATATGCACGAGTCAAGGGGCCGAGCGCCAAATTTGACTGGCAGAGGGTCGGCCTTGATCACCGACTTGGCGATGGGGACGTCCTAACTGTAATTCTCAGAAAGTCGTGAGCGATGAATTGACCTTTGGTAGCCTCTCGGAAGACCATGGATGGCAGCATGGGAGACCTTCTTCCTCGGGCTGAATTGCGCGGCCTTATTGCTCATCTAAGAAGAAGAGCGTACATCCTAGTAGGGGTTTTCTTCTTTGGTTTTCTAGGTGGATTCCCGGCCTCAGGGGAAGCTATTGAGTGGCTTCTTGACTCTTCCTCGTACCGTCCCGATGGCGTTGAGATTGTTATTCTCCATCCCATGGAGGCAATTCTTCTGAGGCTCAGGATTGGTGTTAACGTTGGAGTCATTCTTGCTTCACTAATCCTGATGTGCGACATATCGTGGAATGGGAAGAAAATAGTCGCTGAGTCGAGAAGGACGGGGATGCACGATAATGGGAGCATCAGTGGAGTCTTGTTGGTTATCCTTCTAGCATTCCTACTGGGCGGATTGGGGGCCGCATACTCTCATGGCGTTCTTGTCCCCCTCCTACTTGACTACCTGTCTGATGACGCTGCTTCTGCAGGATTGGCGACAACATGGCAATTGCAATCCTGGGTCGGATTCATCACAGGACTATATTTCGCATCCATACTTGGCTTCCAGGTCCCATTAATTGCTTCAATTCTACTAAGGGGAGACATTATCGATAGGAGTTCGATTTCTGACAATAGAGGCAACCTGTGGTTCGCTGGACTGATACTTGGTGCGCTCATCTCCCCCCCTGACCCAGTCTCTATGTTTCTTGTCGCGGGCCCGATGCTCCTCCTTCTGGAGGTTTCATTGGTTGTAGACAAGATGACTAGGAATCAATAGATATCCCCCTATTCTTTGCGTCCTCAGCCCTAGCAGCAGCTCTTCCGTCTTCCAAATCGACAATTCTCATCATGAAGGCCCCAATTAAGATCAGCAAAGAGATGCTGAAAACTCCGACCCTGCTATCGAACATGACAGTCAATGTGGCATATAGGAGTGGCCCAATGAATGCAGCCACCTTCCCGAAGAAGCCGAAGAAGCCGAAGAACTCTGCGCTCCTGGTCTCGGGGACCATTTGCCCGAACATGCTTCTTGACAGACCTTGGGAGCCGCCGAGAAGCGTGCCCATGCCGCAGCCCAGAATTAGGAACTGGAGGCCGACGGACAATCCAAGTGGCTCCCAAACTATGTCCCTGACCGTCTCTGGAATTACATCTATAGGACCATCTCCGAGACTTGTAGGGTGATCCACCCCAACCGCACTCGATGAATCCAGGGGCCCACCCGACACGCTAGCGCTGAATCTAGAATCCTCCATCGAGGACAGGAATTCTCCTATCAAAGCCTGATCTTTGACTGAGACCATGTATGGATTGTCTTCAGCAGCTCCCCACTTCCAATCGTAAATGCCGCTATTCTCACCAATCTGTACAGGCAGTATTTCAGAGAATTGCCCCGCCCATGCCTGCTCGTCAAATTCATCTTCCGAGAAATCGGTCTTCTGTGCAATACTGTGATCAAAGTTCCAGTTCATGTATGATACGTATGATCCCGCTGTGCTCAGCCGTTCCTGGAGCCATGTCTGCGGCAGACCCGAGGGGCTGTCCATGTAATCGAGAGGGTCAGTGCCTGCTTCCGCTTCCTCGGCATTGGTGGCCCAGTCTCCATCAATATCGTCGTCATATGAGTCGGCGATGCCGTCCCCATCCGAATCCCACTCGAATAGAACATCATGCTGGTCATGAGCGTCTAACGAGAGGGGGGCGAATGCACATGCTGCGAAGCATAGTACCACCCATCCAACGAGAGAGGCGTTCAAGGCCTTCTTAGTGCCCCATTTATTTGCAAGATGTGTGAATCCCAAAGCGCTTGGCCATGCTACGAATTGAATAGCTAAAATCGTGATCATCAGTTCCGTAGTCGTGACTCCGAGAACGGTGGATCCAAAAACGCCCCCCATTGCAGTTACGGTGTTAATCCCATCAATGAAGAAGAAGTAGGCTAGCATGTAGATGAAGAGTGTTCGGAACTTACTGACTTCCTTTAGGGTCTTGATGACCTCTGAATAAGCACCGCCCTTGGAGAAGAGCATCTTGAGCCAAGTGTCGCTGAATGTTTCTTCTGGGGATTTGTTATCCAGTGGTGGCTCTGGTACGTACTTGAAAGTCAATAGTGCGAAACCGTACCACCAAACACCCGCAGAAGCCAGACATAGCCTGATTACGAAATCTCCACCGATTCCAAGAACCAGGATGAAGTGCAAGAGAAGGAGAATGCCCCCTCCGAGGTAGCCATACGCGAATGCGCGATTGGAAATATCGTCCATCTCATCGTCAGTGCCCATGTGAGGCAGCATGGCATTGTAGAATACGCCAGCACCATTCAGACCTATGTTGGCGAGAAGGAAGAATACCATCAGCCATATCCACTCTGAACCATCATAAAGGAAGTCGAATCCTATCAGGAAGGTCGAGCCCGCGCCAACATATGTCAGATATTTCAGCCATCTCATTTTGATTGGCTTCCTATCTGCTATGACTCCAAAGGCAGGAGCCAGAACTGCGACCATCAATGTGGCTGCAGCTACTGCATACGCCCAAACAGCGTCACCTGTCATATCGATATTTCCAATTGTAGTGGTAAGCCCGTTGGCCTCCAGGAATAAGTATGCATACCAAGCAGGTAGGATCGCTACAGTGACGCTCGTCTCAAATGCAGACTTTCCCCAATCATAGAAAGCGTACCCTCTTACTGCTTGCGGATCCGAGGCCCGGTCCAATTCTACTGTATCTGACATGGTTATACCTGAACCTCGTCCATGCAGAGAGGTAATTATCCTTGCCGCTAACACAATTGCTTTGTTAATTCCTTATGGGCCTGCATTCTCTCGGGAGTTCGTGGTCGACCTAGGCGCTTGGGAGCAGCCGGCGGAAAACTCAGTCCCGGCGTTGGTGCATGGAATCAAATTCTCGGACGGTGTTGAGTTTGACATCAGGATGGATGGTGATGGCGAACTAGTGGTTTATCACGATGAGTTCGTTCCGGGCGAGGGAGGTATTGCTGAGAGGTGCATCGAAAGTTTGTCAACCAGTGAGTTGAAATCTAAAGGCGTTGTTACTTTCGATGAGCTCCTTTCCAATTCTAATTTTACTGATGCATGGGGGTCGACTGGGAAAACTGTGGACATAGAAATAAAAATTCCCCATCCAGTCACAAAAATAGATACTGATCAATATTTGGAGTCTGTTTTTGATCTCATTAATGAGGGAGTCGGGCCATTAGATCTCCCTGACAAAACCACCATAGTTTCCAGTTTCTCCCCTAGAATATCCACTGTTGCAAAATCTTCATCCTTCGAAATTCCAGTTACTAGGCTGATGCCGAGAATCAGATCATGGGGGAGATACTGGAGGATAAAGAGGATAGTAGCGATGCCGCATTTTGCCATGACATCTGTTCCAACCATGGCCAGTAGTTTCAGGGAAGAGGGAATGGAGTCAATTGGGATGGCTCTTGATTACATCGTCGGATGGACTAGGTTCGTTGGCCCTGGGAAGACTGTCGGGATTCGGGGAAAGGGGCTTCGAAGACTCCACAAGTCTCTGAGGGGCATGGGGATATTTGTTTGGCCTGCTCCCCTGGGTATCGAGGACGATCTCATTGATGCCGGGGTCTCACTAGTTTCTGACAATATGAATCCGGACTTGTTTGTCAAGCCCGATGGCAGTGTCAGATGGCCCAGACCGGCCAGTCAGCCATTGGACGATGAATGGAGGGATGCCTTCGCTTCATCGGATGTTGATGAGTATGGGGACTTGATCAGAGAGGCTAGTTCCTCCCTGCCCGAGTGGAACGAGTTGTCATCGGAAAGGAAATCAGAGATTGTGGTACAGAGAGGGAGGAGGTCATTCTGGCAGGGTTCAGAGGAAAAATGGAAGAGTGAGTCTGAGCTTGGTTTGCCATGGGGGTGCCCTAGAATCATAGGTCATAGGGGCTCTGGAAAAACGCACGGTGGTTAGTTATCAGAGTCTTCTGTGGGGCTGATTCTTTGGTATGTACTTGGGCCTGTAAATCGGAGTTCCCCTCCCTTCCCTGGCATTTCTCTCATCAAGAATTTGTGCGCAGATACCAGCTACTCTCGCCCATCCAAAGAATGTGGTATAGTAATCCGGTTTCCTGAATCCCACCGAGTGAAGCAGCGTGCCGCTACCCAAATCTACGTTTGGATATGGATTGCTAATCTTTGGTATTCTCTCCTTGAGTATCTCCGGGGTTATTTCCCTTAGCACCTTGACAGTCTTGTATAATTCGTCATCCGGGCAAATCTCTTCGCCAAGACCGATTAGCAACTTTGCCCGAGGGTCCTCGGCCCTCAGGACTCCGTGCCCGAAACCGTAGATTGGTCTACGTGCGTCTATTTCCGCGTTCACAAAGTTGGAAACCTCTGCAGGATCCGCAGTTCCAATTCTCTGTACGAATTCAAGAACGGACTGGTTGGCCCTTCCATGCAGGGGGCCAGACAGGGCGTTCATTGCACTTGAGAGGGCTGAATATACCGATGCCCTGCCGGATGCCACTGCCTTGCCGGTGAATGTTGAGAGGTTTCCGCCACCGTGGTCCATGTGGAGTATGAAGAAGAATCTCAGGACTCGTTCCATCTTCCTTGCCTCGTCCCCTTCGATACCGAGCATGTGTACGAAGTTCTCAACGAGCCCGAGTTCTGGGTTTCGTGGCTTTAGTTGCTCTTTCTTACCACCCCTAAGAAGGAAGACTCTGGCCATCAACTCAGGCATTCTCGCGATGAGGTTCATTGAATCGGCACGGGCATCGCCGGTGGCCTCCGCAGTCCCCAGAGCCATAATTCCGATAGCAAGCCAGTCCATCGGATGACCACTTCCCGGAGTTAGTGACTCGAGAACTCGGAGGGCCCCGGTAGGAAGGGACTCGGCCCTATGGACAAGCTCGGCACGGAATTTTTCCGATTGCTCGGGAGTGGGCAATTCCTTGTGTATCATCAGGTAGATTACGTCCTCTTCCTCCAAATCTACGAGGTCGGCAACTGGGTAACCCACATAGTGTACCCCTTCCAATGGATCAACGTAAGAGGTCTGGCATGTGCCCACTGGAATACCCCTAAGGCCGGTGTCTAGATGGGCCTCTGTTATGTTGAATAAGGAGTCTTCATCAGACAATTGTATCACCCGGGCTCATTGGAAAGGGGTGTGTTTCATAACCCCTCCGTATGACGGGCTTCCATTGTAATGAATGCGATATAATTCCCCATTATTGAGAAAATAAGCCGAAAAATCTAGCCTTACAGCTTTTTCTTTGCACCCCAACGGTCATAGTTAGGACATTGGGCGCGGAAGCCGTGACATCTTGGCGGGAGGAGGTCGAATTGCTCGATTCCGAGCATAGGCACATGCTTGCAGGGGGGACTTTGAGTAATTTCTTCCTTAGAGGTTCCCTTACTGGGGGGCATCCCGTTTTCGTCGGGGGATTCTATGGAACAATGATTGGAGTGGCGATGATGCTTCCATTCGCATATAATGGCGTGATTAATGGAAGTCACGAAGTTTCGCATGTTGCCAGAGATTGGGGATTTCAAACTCTGATTGTAATTTCTATGACCTCATTCTTGGGGGGCTTCTCATCAATTGTCTCATCCATGGTAAAGAGGCCACCAACTCGATTGGAGAATAAAAGGAAGTTCATCTTCCCTCTACCATTTTTGGGACTCGTTGCAATTTCTGTGAGCATGATCTTTGAGGATTCTGCCCCATTTCTGCAGTGGTTTGGATGGGGACTATTGATTCTACCCGGACCGCTGTGGATTCACCTCTCCTATGCCCCTAGATGGAGGATTCTTGACAGGATTGACAGGGGCATGGAGCCATTTGAGGGGATGGGTGTGACAATTTACGGAACCTTGGATGAGAATAGTGAAGAATCGGACTCAGAGCTAGAAGAAGTGGTGGAAGTAGTTAATCGCTAATTTTTCCGCCTTCGAAATCAATGATGGAATTCCTTAGTTCATCGGGAATTGGGATTGGTTTTCCCGTGTTGTAATCAACAAGCACGCCGACGACCTTCCCTATGGCTGCAACTTCCCCTTCTTTACCTAGGCTGGATATCTGGTACACCATGTCGAAAGAAGAGTTTCCGATTCGAGAGACAGAAGTCCGTACCTTGACGACATCAGGGTAGACTATTGGGAATTTGTAGTCAACTTCTATTCTAGCGAGTATGGGGCCAATATTCGAATTCTCGTATATTTCCATCATACCTACCTTGGAGAAATACATCATTCTAGCAGTCTCCATCCATGTGGCGAAAACGGAGTGGTTGACGTGACCCAGCGCATCCATGTCACCCCAGTTTACTGTAATGTCTGTTGAAACAGTAAACTCACTTGGATCAGGAGAATCTATCATATTGGCAGTCATAATATCACCTACAACAGGCCCAACTTTCGGCCACTCAATTCGAAGGCCGAGAGTACGATGTCGAGGTCTTCTCTCGATAGTCCCGAGGACATCTGTGTCCTAACTCTCGCCTTATCTCTTGAAACCATTGGGAAGACGATTGCGCCGACAAGTACTCCCTGTTTCTTCAGGCTGTTGGAAAGTTCCTGGGCGATTCTGCTTTCTCCGCACATCACGGGTATTATCGGAGTCTCGGAGTTTCCTGTGTCAAAACCCATTGAATTCAGTTGCCCTCTGAAGTAATCGGTGTTTTCCCATAGCCTTGAGACGTGCTCTGGCTCTTCCATGAGGACTTCCACGGCCGCTTTCTGTGCAGCGGCGACACCAGGGGGCTGGCTTCCCGAGAGGAGCCAGGAGCGGCTATGGTTGAGTGCGTGAGTTCTTACTTGCTCGGAGCCGGCTAGAATCCCCCCCTGTACCCCCATTGCCTTGGAGTATGATCCTATTTCAAAATCCACTCTTCCTTGGAGTCCAAAATGAGCCACTATCCCCTTTCCTCCGCCCAAGACTCCTTCTCCATGGCAGTCATCTACGAATACCATCGCATCATTCTCCTCGGCTATTTTTGTTATTTCGTCAAGGGGCGCTATATCTCCGTCCATGCTGAAGACACCGTCGGTAATGATGAGTTTCCTATCCGCGTCCTTATTCTCTTGCAGTACTCTCTCCAATGCTCCAACGTCATTGTGCTGGTAAACTGCTCGTGAGGCCTTGGTGAGGCGCACACCGTCGATTATTGATCCATGATTCAATTCGTCTGAGATAATTAGGTCTTCTTTGCCCCTGACCAATGTTGGTATTAGGCCGACATTTGCAGTGTATCCTGCTGAGTAAATTAGTGCTGACTCGACTCCTTTGAATTTAGCTGCTGCCCTCTCGGCCTCTATGTGGATATCCAGAGTTCCGGCGATCGCCCTTACTGATCCGGATCCGGCCCCATACTTCCGCGTAGCTTCTATAGCGGCCTGAACGACCTTCGGGTGAGTGGTCAGATTGAGGTAGTTATTGGCCGAGAGCATTATGGTCTCCTTTCCATCGACTATGCACCTCGGCTCACTGGCAGACTCGAGCGTTGGAGGGTTCCAATCGAGGCCTTGTGAACGTAGCTCCTCGTACCTCTTCCCCATCCACGACAAGTCGGCTGCCATGACTCCCAAGTGGAGGCGGGGTTCATTGCTCCATCGGAGCGAGTGTTTCATGTCCATGGGGCCACTCGGGGAATTATGGCGGGCACTGGCACCCGGGCAATTATTCTGGGAACGGCACAGGATGGCGGCTTCCCCCAACCGGGTTGCAAACTACCTTGCTGCCAGAGAGCTCGATCGGTGGAGGGGATTTCCAGAACCCCAGTGGCCCTTGGGATAGTTGGTTCAGATGGATCTTCGCATATCATCGAGGTTGGGAGGCACATAGGAGAGCAGTTGGAGATTTGGGATAAGGCGGTTGGTTTCGAGTGGCCGTTGAGTAGTGCTAGCCTCACTCATGCTCACCTTGGACACACTGATGGCTTGAGACTACTGGGAAGAGAGGCCATAGGAAGCCATGGAATTATTCTGCATTGTAGTAAGTCGATGTTGTCCCTCATCGATGAGAACCCTACTTGGCGGATTTTGGTAGAGCAAGGAGTACTAGTCCCGAAACAGTGGGAGGGAATGGTGCCATTTGAGCCGACTCCTGGTTGTGGTTTCACCATAACCCCCATTCCTGTGATTCACAGGGCGGAATTGTCGGACAATCATGCGATTCTTGTCAGTGGAGGTGAGTCAAGGCTCCTTTTCATGCCTGATCAGGACTCATGGGAGGCTACATTGGAGGGGGCGACAATCAGGGATTGGCTAACTTCTCTGGATGTCGATTATGCTCTGATTGACGGAACATTCTGGGACTCTTCTGAATTATCAGGCAGGGACATGTCAGAAATTCCACATCCTACGGTCTGTGAGTCCATTGAGTTACTTGGGAAAAAGGAGTCGGGGGATCCTGATATTGCATTTTTTCACCTAAACCACACAAACCCACTAAACGACAGGGACAGTGAAGAGTTTCTTACAATTGGAAGAATGGGTTGGAGAGTCGGCGAACCTGGTGAAGTGTACGACCTTGGATGATGAGGAACCTTATCAATAAGTCTCATGAGGGCCGGACATGCTTCTGTCAGGAGTGGTTTCGAGTGGGCTTGGGAGAGCGCATGTTTTCATGGCACAGCCGCATTACCAAGAGCAATTCAAGATCGTGCTAGGAGCGAGTGCATGGCCCGGAACATTGAATGTGGACTTGGATATGGACAGTATTTCCAGTTATAGAAAACTCAGGATTATTTCTGGACTTGAAGATGGTGACAAGGATGCGTCGATTACGGCGACGAGAATAATGGGTTTCGAAAGGGATGGTCGATCCTTTGGGGGCGCTACTGCATTCGTAGCGGAAATATCATTGAATGGTGAAACATGGGTTGATTGTGCGGTTCTAATCCCGGACCTGACTCGACACACAGAAACCGCTGAAGTGATATCCAAATCATTCCTCAGAGAGTGTATTCCATGTGGAGACGGGGATTCGGTGAGCATCAGAATAGGCCGTACTGATTGATCCACTCCGTGTGTATCATTGATGCCATCTCTAGTTTGCATAGTCCCGTCCATATATCATGCTCTCTGAGTCCTTGTGGGGGATTTGAGAAGTTGCTAGTGTCAGGAGTCGAATATAGGCCCATTCCATCAAGGAGGTCGTGTTCTATCTCCCAAAGAACCAGACCTTCAGGGGGGTCCATTCCCAGATCAACGGGATTATGCGGATTATTGAGTGCGCCTTCCAATTCATCCAGCCCTATTTCTCCAGAAATGACCCCTGTAACAGCTGATGACATCCTCCTAACCTGGTTCCACAAGAATGACTGGGCGCAAACCATTATTCCGATTGGTCTTCCCTCTGAGTTAATCCATGGCTCACACACGTCTACTGTTCTCCCAGTATCCCTTCCTTCCTCCACCCTGCATAGATTTGCAAAATCGTGATCCCCCTCCAATACTGAACATGCGCTTTGTAGGGAGTCCAAATCAATCTCAATAGGCCAACGTCTGGAAATCTCTGAGCGATAGTAGTATTTTCTGGAAACGACGGGCCTACTCGGGGACCACACAGGCACCCTTCTCGCCCCCCATGCAACTACATCTTCCGGGAGATGGTCATTTAGAGCCCTCAGAATTCTTGTGTCATCGATTGACCTTGAAACTGCTTCGGGGAGGTCGATTCTTGCCAGATTCATCCTAACGCTTACCCCTGCATCTGTCCTACTGGACATACGCAAGCAACCTTCTGTCCACCAACCGATTTTCCTGAGTGCATCCGATATGGCCCCCTGTACGGTTCTCACATTGGGTTGTATTTGGGAGCCGTGGAAGGTGTCTCCCCTATACCCGATAGCGACCAGGAATCGGTCGCTGTCCAAATTATCCCCTCACTCCTCGGTAAGGAGGTACTCCAACGCTTCATCCACCGAGGAGAAACCTAGACCGAGAATTGAGAACTCCAGAGCAACTGGGATGAATTGTCTCGCATTCGGGTTACTTCTGTCGTAATTTGTCTTCATATCGACCAACTCGATTAGGGTCTTAGCGGCCTCGTATAGGTGGAAAGAAACGTCTACATCCTCCAGTTCGTCCCCAAGGGCCTTGAGTTTCCTAAACTCACGAACGGCCATGGGAATTCTATCGAACGTTAGCAATGCTCCCGCGTAAGACGCGAGATAATCCGGATTCTTTGGATCCATTGACGAGGCCTTTCTGAAGTAAGCTGCTATCTGCCCCTCGTTGATTCTGTCATTTCCCTTATCATCCAGGTTTCCATTCTCTTGGACCTCGAATAGTGCGGCTTCAGCCCATCCATGGAACCCTGCGGGATCCGATGGATGGTCCTTGGAGTACGCATCAAAAATGTCCATTGCGCCCATGAAGTCTCCTTTCGTTATCATCTGAGCGGCTTGGGTAATCGTTTCTTCGTCGGTCATTGACATCCCTCTGGGAGCGTATCGGAAGTAATTGGGTTATGAACGGTGCGGATGGGGCCTATCTATCATCCATTAGCTCGTTGATTAGTCTGTAGACCTCCATAGGGTCGTTGATCGCATAAAGGCATGAGCTTGGGTCGTCGGGGAAATCGCCCCTTGTCCTCTGAGTGAAAATCCACCCAGTCAGAAATCCGAACAGTCCCGGCCTATCGGGATTTTCCAGGCTAGTGACTTGCATTTGGTCGTCCCTCACCCCTCCATCAGTAATTAGGTGTAAACTGCCAAAACCCAACATCTTGCCGATAATCGGAGGATCTACTTTCAGATTCTCTACCTTGTCATATGGAATCCCGACGGAGCTTGTGTCGAAATACAGGAACTTCTTCCTGATGTGGACCCTCCTATCGGTGATGGCATATTGAAATGAGTTGCGATAATGAGTAGTCATCCCTATGGCGAACGAAGATGAGAGGATTCCCAGCAGTGGATAATACCAATCCAGCCACATTGGGGTGTCTGGTACGTTGTCGAGAAAGTTCCCGAGTATCTTGCCTGACCAGTCGAGTAAAACAATAATGAATGGAATGGAGCCATTTAGAACTAGCCACGATGTTGTCCAGCCACCGGAAGTTGAAACATTCAGATAGTGATTGATCTTGGCGATAATCATCATCACGATGACGAAACCGAAGACTCCCGAAATATCCAGAATGACCTTGGCGAGGCCCACTACGAGATTCAGGTTGCCCTCACCGTCCACGTCCTCGAACTTCGCGGCCCAGAAGAAAACCAGGTGCACGAGAAGGACCAACACTGCTAGGAGGTACCTGCCTAGCATGGACATGGCAGATGGGCCTCCAGACCATATCGGAGTCTCTGAGTCGGTAATCTCGGTGAATCTAGAGCGTACTTCCTCAGCATCTACATTTTGTCTGTATTTATTTACGATATCATTCATTATTTCGCCTCTAGTGTAGAACTCCCCATGCGTGTTCGGCATTTCCATGAATCCACTGGTAGTCTTCAATTGATCTGACTTCAGATCCTTCCTCGAAAATTATTGATTCGACCTCCAGAGGATACTCATTGTAAGTCAGGTGGCTGACCCATGAAGCCCTTGTTGGCTGATCGAAAATCCATTTTGCCCTGCTCACGGCCCTGACTTGTATTGTCGCGCTCGCCCCCTCATTCCAGACCCTCACATTGAATCGGGGGAGGACGTTGCCATCATTGTCCCTAAGTGCATCTTCCTCAGTTGGCATCGACAGTTTTACCTCGCAATTGTCGAAGTTGTGAGTTTTGCCGCCCTTCCTATCATGGAAGACTCCAGTGCCAATGTTTGGCTTCCTGAAGACGTCGCGAAGCCTCCAAGGAGTATCGTCCGTCGCGGTCCACATGGGGGAAACGTGAGGCATGAACCAATCCAGGTATGAGCCATCATCGAAGTGTAGCATTCCCCAGAACCATGGAAATGATGGGGCCTGGACTGTGACTTTCTGAAAGTACCCGGTCCCTTCCATCTCCTTCCCGTCAACCACCAGTTTGCACTTTGTGGCCTGTAGCCTGAGTATGTCATAACCCATACCGAGGAAGTAAACATTGTTACGATAAGTGAGTTCACTGGGTGGGCCCCACCAAGGGGTCAATTCAGCTTCGAATGTCTTGGGAGCCCCCTTGGAGCGTGCTTCCTGGTCACTAGTCAGATTAATCCAGAATGACTCGTTACCTGGGGTCATCCCAAGGGACATGTCCTCGGCAGTGAGTGGGACTACTGCTCCTGCTCCTTTGCCCTCTCCATTGCCTGGCCACAGGGAATGGGTATCAGGGATGCTCGCCATCCTGCACTCTCGCATTACTAGAGGCTCGTGCATCTCATCTCCATCGTACCACCAAGCACACACCATTCCCGGCAATACATGTCCCCCTTCCTCATCGACAAGCATCTTCTTTCCTGGTTTCCACCAATGGCCACTGACCCTGATTGCTGGAGTATCCTTGGTCGACCACAAGACCATCAATTGCTTGGATCTAGATGGGTTATCCGGATCTGGGACTAAAATCAGTACCCACCACCACCACCAAGACAGTCTCCTGATAGGGGGCATGACATCCAATCTCCACAGAGATGAGAAGTCTCCCTTGAAATTCTGATTGATCGAATCCATATCAATACCTCACATTATCTCCTTCCTTCGGAAGATTGCGCTTCCCATAGAAATTAGGACACCTGAGATAATTGACAGGAATGTTATGGAGGTGACAATAGAAATGTATGGATTCCCTGTTCCAAGGGTGTGTACTGGTGGCTTCCATATCCATTGCAAGCCAGTATCAATGCCGAATGCCTCCGACATCTGAGAGTACTGCAATGTGTCGGGCCATGCAGCTAGAACTGTTGCGTCTACCATCTGTAGCCCCCAGTGCGAAATGGACAGGAATGTGACGGATGACTCGGGAGCGAAGAGGCTGGTGAACCCCATCGCAAACTCCCAAACTCCGATGATGATGCAGAGATACACCCCATACTTCGGCATTATCAGCCCGATTGTATTGAATAGCGATCCGTATGCTGCCAGTACCAGAATCGTCGCTGCTGCTATCCCCACCCAAACAGGGAAGTCCCCGAACCTGATCAGGTCATCACCTGGACCAATCAGAGAGGTTATCAGTGCCATTAGCAATGCGAGAACGATGACGAAAGATGAAACAACGGCCATGTAGCCAAGAACCCTGTAGAATATGAACTCTCCACGGTGTATCGGCTTTGAGAGCAGATAATGCAAGGTACCCCTCTCAGTCTCGTCCCTGACCAAACCAAGGGCTAGGAATAGTGGCAGGAAGAGGCCCAATAGCAAGACGAATGCTATCTTGCCGGATGCAATCACGAATGCCCTGTGTGATGATTCCCCGGCATACTCCTCATCCACTGGATCCTCATCGACATAGTCATCGGGATCGATGGAAATGACCTCGCCCGTAACTGGATCTACGGCCCAGACGACATCACAAGGAATACCATTGCGATTCGCATCTGGTTCGTGCTGATATTCCCACCAGTCGTCTCCTGTTATCCATCCTATCCTGAAGCAGTCACCGTCGTCATCAAATCCTTGACTTCCGGAGGCTCCTTCTGCCCAATCAATGCCATCCTCGTCTATGTACATCTCTGGAGGATCGGGCTCAACATAGAAGACCTCAGTGAAAATTCCCCAGGACAGGTAGCTTCCCTCGGGGACATACAGTTGGCCCGATGCCCTCACTCTACCGTTGAATGCATATGTTCCATCTTCCTGCAAGCAAGAAGAGGCATAGGGTAGCCACCAGTCTTCGAATGGTGCCCCTTCGTCGCAATCGTTCGATTCGTAAGTTTCCCAATCTATGATGTTGCTCCACGTCCCACCGGTGTAATCATAGTCTATCCAAGACGCATTCAGAATTGCCTGTCCTTCCCATGTCTTGTTTCCACTTACCGTTCGATCTGGATCATTCCAATCTATTTGTCCTTGGAAGATGAAATTACCAGAGCCGGGGAATGATTCGCCATCCCAATCGCTAGTTCCGTACTTCCATTCTTGCCCCATTGGATAACCGTCATTGTCCATATCAAAACTGTCGCCATCATTATCGATTGACTCGAATCCGTCCCTTACTGAGTCGATGTAGAAAACAAGTAGTAGCACCATTAGGAGCGTCCCGAGGCCGAGTACGGCCCATGTAGAGACCTTGTTTCTGAGTTGTCGGACAGTTAGTTCGACCACTGCCCCTGCCTTTCTATCGAGGCTCGTCCAGACACTTTCGCTTAGCCCCCTTCCTTGAGAGTCCAACTAGTCACCCCCTACCAGATAACCGAGCAAGGAGTCCAGATTATCATCGGGATTCTCCACCGAACGTACTCTTATTCCCGAGTCAACTATGACCTGTGGCAATATTGAGTGGGCTGCAGATAGGTTGCTGGTCTGGATCTCTAGGAATCCGGGATTGGGGAATCTCACACCATAAACTGGATCTCGAGAGATGAAAGCCTCTGCTAGCTCCCTTGGCGACTCTGTCTCTATCAGAATCCTGTGAGGGTGCTTGTCGAGGAGCCCTCTGATTGCATGGAGGTTGCCCAGAGCCAGCAGCCTCCCATTGTGAAGGATGACAATCTGCTCAGTTATCCTCTCTATCTCCTCCAGTATGTGGCTAGATACGATTACGGTTTTTCCTCGATTTCCGAGCTCCCTGATTACGCTCATTATGCTGGTTCTGGCGAGTGGGTCGCACCCATGAAGTGGCTCATCTAGGATAATCAGATCGGGGTCATGGACTAGTGCGTGTGCTATTTTCACCCTCTGCCTCATCCCCTTGCTGTACTTGCCGACCTCTTTGTGACGAACATCGGAGAGGCCGACGAAGTCGAGGACGTGTTCGGCACGATTTGTCGCCTCTTCCCTTGTCATCCCATGTAGTCTAGCCATGGTGGAGACGAAGTCCAGTCCAGTCATCCACTCGTAGAGTGGCTCGGTTTCACTGACATAGCCGACCCTCCTGAATGGGGCTGTGCTCTCCCATGGATCGGTTCCGAAAAGCCTGACTTCGCCCTGGCTCGGCCTTAGGCGCCCCAATAAGAGCTTGAACATGGTTGATTTCCCGGCGCCGTTGGGCCCTAGAACCCCTGTGACGCCTCCATCGATAGCCAGAGATACGTCGTTTACCCCGATAACTTCGCCGTACCACTTCGATACAGACTCCAATATCACAGCCGGTGTATCCGTACTCATTCCCTTGTCACCTCCAGGGAGCTAACCCTACTAGCGAGCAACGCTATTGAGATTCCATTCATCAGTAGAAGTGAAACCGCCGAGAAGGCGAGGGAGTGGTCGTAATTCGGTTCGATTCCTATGAGCCATTGGCCGATGTGTGCCAGCACATCATAGGGGCTGAAAATGTACAGTATGGAAGAGTCGAACTGCGATTCAATTAGGAATGCTACCATTTTGGTACCATATATTGTAGCCAAGAATGCGACACCAGCGAAAAACCTGCTTTGGCTAATGCTAGACAGGGCCAGCCCTATTGACGTGTAGGTTATGACAAGTAGAATTCCGGCTAACAGCCCCCCTAGGAACATTGGGAATGTGTCGATAAGAAACGCCCATCCCTCCCCTCTGAAAACTATTGCACTGGTGTAGTATAGCAGATAGGAGAAGACTATCACGAAACCAAGAACAACGGCCGAGCTAACGAACTTCATGGCAGTGTAGTCAATTCTGGTAACTGGCCTGGAGAAGTAAATTGCACTGGTCCCATTGCTCCTATCGTCCGAGATCATACCCCCGACGACTAATGCAGTGAGCAATGGCCACATACACATGTTTCGAGGGAAGAAACCCAGGACCTGCCCCCAAAGGTTGTAGCGATTGATGCCCCACATCCTGGATAGGATTTCACCAAGTTCCCCGTCTCCTCCCATGGATGCAAGGAAGAGCATGAAGACCGGAGATAGCGAGAAGAGGAATATCCCCAATATGGTCAGTCTGACCATGACCGGGTAGCTTCGGTGCCCCTTGGATGAGAATAATCCATACACATGGTGCCTGAAAATGGAGTAGTTCCGTACCCATCGAGGTCCGAGGGAGCCCCTCCATGGCCGGTAAGACTGCTCAAAAATAGCGCCCTTAATTTCTGCATTCTGAGCGACCGCGGCTTTCGCATCCTGGTCCCCGTCGCCTGATCCGAATGCTGATTCCATCCGGGTTACACCGTCGGAAATGTCCACCTCTTTGCTCAAACTGAAACCCCCATATGGTCATCCGTCATGAGGTCGTCAGTGCCCTTTACCCCTTCACCGAGCTTTTCCATTATGAGGAGGAAGATGTCCTCTAGATCGGGTTCGTAGTCGGCCATCTTCCTTACTTGCACCCCACACGCAGACGCTGCTTCCATTATCCTGGAGTATGTTTCGTCGCCCTCCTTCGATACCCTCATGTTTCTCCCGAGTCTTCTCACGGACATTCCCATCGAACTGAGTTGCGATTCCATTTCAGAAGCACCGCCCCAGACTGATATTTCGATTTCCTCCTCGACCTGGCTAACCAACTCGTCGATGTTGCTCTGAACGACTATTCTTCCCTTGTGTATCATTACAATTCTGTCGCACACCTCTTGGACGTCATCCATCACGTGGCTGCTCATTATTACAGAACGCCCTCCCTCTGTTACGGTTTTTCTTAGAGTATCGAGCATGAACTTCCTGGCCCTCTGATCGAGGCCGTTAGTCGGCTCATCACAAATCAAAATCTCAGGGTCGTGAACTAGTGCGCATGCCAACTTCGTTGCCTGCTTCATCCCCGTGCTAAATGTCTCAATCTTCCTATACCTCTGATCCTTCAATCCGACATACTCCAGAACCTCATGCGCTCTCTGAGTCGCTGAGGATGTATTCATTCCCAGCAATTCCCCCGAATAGCGAACCTGATCGATTGCATTTAGTCCGGGATCCAACGAGTCATACTCTGGCATGTAACCAATTTTCGAACGGATTAGGTGCCCCTCCGACCTCATGTCCAGATTGAGGACCTTGCCCTCTCCAGAAGTCGCCCTGATTAGTCCGAGGATGCATTTGAACAGTGTCGATTTACCAGCCCCATTCGGACCTAGGATGCCAGTGGCACCATGGGGAATGGAGAGATTTACATCATCCAAGGCGAGGTGCGGACCGTACATCTTGCGCAGTGCGTTAGCCTCTATCAGAGGCTGAGATGTTGATTCTGGAGTCATGTTGCCACCGACTCCCTAAAGGGAGTCGTCACTCGCTCGATGGTAGGTCTCTTGAACTAATCCCCGGATAGTTACAATTTCATGGCTCGAATTGGTTAGTCTTCCTTTAGAGCGCCGTCCCTGATTTTTACGGCTATTCCCTTTCTGAATAGGGACATCTCCAGAGCGGTGGACTGTGCAACTCCGTGGGCGACAAGTTCTCCCGAGGAAGAGACGACAATACAGGGTTGCCCTGGAGTTATGTGCGGATCCGCCCCCTCAATATAGCCATGCATCACATTCCTCCCCTTGCCAACAAATGGGATGGCATCTTCGGAAAGTAGAACTCTGGGCACCCCTGGGTGATCTTCCTCCGGGATTGCTTCAGATGAGTCGAACCTAGGAGGGGGCTCAGGATTAAATGAATGCAATTTTCTAGCCCCTGCTATGGCTAATGAAATTCCCCCATCTGTCAGCCTTGGGGAAATGAGGTGCTCATCATCAACAGTGACATTGATGATTCTATCAGTCTTGGATTTTCGTGTCCCCATATTTTCCGTCATCTCACACAGTTCACTTGGCTTAATGGCGCAAAGGACCGAGAGTTTGTCCACTACAGAGCACCTATCCATCCAGAGCCTTACGTCCATTGCCCCATCAGGGGAATTTTCTGGAACCTCCCCGGGTTTGGATACGACATATGGGATGCCCCCTAATCCAAGTGTTTCAAGGTCCTCACCCAACTGCTCATCGTCCGTTGAGTCTAGCCAAATAGCCTCTGGGCCATCGATATGGCAGAATGGTGAGACGTCTTCGAAGGAAAATGGTATTACTCCTACGGGAGTAGATATTACGACAACAGATTTTGGGACTTCGATGAGCTCCTCTATGGCCGTGTGAAGGCATGTATTTCTCCAAGGCGGGGGCTTTCCCTCCAGAACTACCACCCTATCTGGGGGGCCACTTGACCCGTCCCACCACGAGCCTGGCAATCTCCACCTTAGGGAAATAAGGGCCATCATGTGAAGTATGTGTGGCCTTGAGTCTATATCCTCGGAAATGGGCTCCCCACCGCCCCTAACTGGATTCGTAGATGCCATCAAATCAAGAAGAGCGTTTCCCGCCTCATTCTCCTCCAACTCCTCCAACTCGTCGATGACCCAAAGAAACGCCTCACGCAGCCTTGGCGAGGAGTGGCTCCTTTTTTCTGCGAGTTCCCAGATTGTGCCGTTCCTTACCGCCTCTCGGCACCTGGCAAGTTCTGCTTGAGTAACTTCCAAATTGTGGTGGGAAAGTAGGACGGTTCTTTCATCCCTTTCCATCTCCCTGACCTGTGCAGGGGTCTTCCCAAACAGTGCCGATGAGTTGGTTGGCCACTCCTGCAGGCCCTCCAACTTGACTGTGCCTTCCGGAGTCAGAAGTCTGTCATCCCGGGCAAACAACGCATAGGCCGCACTATCGAAGAGATCCACCCCTAGGGCGATTGAGAGTGGGAACAGCAATGGGTGCCCACATCCAAACATGTGTATCGGGCGATTGCGGGGTATGGTGGACCTCGAGGCTAGTATTATTCCGAATAGCTCACGGTATCGCTGCTTCTCCATCAAAGGGACTATGCCGCCAATTGGGTGTACTGCAAAGCCCCTGTGCTCTGACTCGGCTAGTCCCATCAGCCCTCCTGCCTCAGCACGTAGGTCATGATGCAGGCCACCTTGAATTGGGCCATTTAGTAAGAGTTGTTCGCCCGCTTCCTCCAATGAGGGTACTGCCCTGAGGGCAGTCTCTGATACTGCATCCTCTAGTTCCTCCCTGCTCATGTCAGGACGTCCGAACACATCCAGCATTGTTCCGATATCGACACCGATTTCCCTCTGGAATGACACTATCTCCTCAACGCCGACTTCGACATCCCCATACACATAGGACTGGAACGTCCCGGAGTCGGTTACTACGATACCGGGGAAATCGAGAAGTTCGTGTATCCCCTTCTCTAAAGCTGGAGATCTCAGTTTCTCGTGCTTCCAAATGACATATGAGTTTGTAATCAGGGCATCTACCCCATACGTCTCCCACATCTCCCGAGGCTCTATTGTCCTCAAGTTGGGATTGACTACTGGTAACAACATAGGGGTAGTGAGGATACCGTGGTTGGTGTGAAATTTACCGATTCTGGCTGCGCCGTCCCTGCTCACAATCTCGAAAAGTCCCAAATCCTGTGGCCGGCAAGGATCCGGGTCGGGTCGCTTCGCCATGGGTTGCGCTGGGCGTTTTCGTCATCAACCCTCGCTCGCACGTGTCAATGCCGTCAGAGAGACCTTGCCGTCGACGAGTGACATCTGAACTTCGTCTCCGGTGTTGACCTCGATTGTTGGATCGGCATCGAATCCATGGGCGTATGGGACATTCAACAGGGAAGCGGCTGGAAGGGTCAATGGGCATACGTCGCGATTCACGATTGCCTTGGGGCCTTTGCCAGTGTAGATTAGTCCCATCAGGACGAATGGTGCGACCGTTGATCCTGATCCCTTCGGATATATCAGAATCGTATCCTGGATGGGAGTTCCATCGAGGGGGTGCCCGGGTTCCTCGATGACCCCTGTGTCCCTGTTGACGTAACCGAGATATGTAATTGGGACGTCGGTAACCAATGCCTTGCCGGAGACCTCCCATGAGTCCTGGCTGGGTATTCCGACCCCACTTACGAGTAGCTCGCCAGAAATGTGGGTCTTGGAAGTGGCCATCGGTTTGGCTTCCTTGGGATTCAGTACTGGCCTTGGTCCTGTCAACAATTCTGGGTCGAAGGCATGGGATACGCAGTCGTGAATATTGGCTACGCTGGTCGGCATCCTGTTTAGGCCGCTAGTGAGATAATGCTCCGCCTTCAGGGAGTTCGTCAGAAGGTGGTTGAACCTTGACCTATTGTAGGGTGTGACTTCAGGACACGTGTCCTTGAGGACCAAGGCACCAGCTTCCTCGAGGATGTCGAGAGTGCCGTCTGCAGCTATCAAATCGTAATTGTGCGAGCTCATGAATACCCAGAGGCGCTGGTCGGGTATTGCCTCACCGAGCTCCATCCTAGCCCTGACCGATGCAGCCGCGGAGCGTGCTTCTCCGACACTTGCCTGGGGGCACCCAATCACCACTAGGTCAACTATTCCCTTGGGAGCGAGTGCTTGGTAACGTTCGTCCAAATCAGACTGCGTGAAGGTCAACTCACCCTGGTAAGAAGAAACCTCTGGAGGATCTACTGTCAGGCCGTCCGCCCAGAGCATCGGGCACCCGTAGTTAGCCGCAGACGCAGTAAGTGCCTTGCGCATCTCGAATGTGCCCCGGGGGAGGCCAGTGATTCTCGGCATGGGTCCCCATGGTATTTCCCACTCTGGCAGCAATTTCTTCCCAATCCAGTCACCGAGGATACTCCAGTCAGTAGGATCGTCCATCTCGCATTCAACATTCACCAGGATGTTCGGAACTCTGTTCTCTTCGATGTGCAGCCCCCATAG
>Ga0208410_1000106_pt1 | contig 50248 bp, 43 predicted proteins | sample ETN02SmetaG_3_FD_185787 | JGI IMG/M metagenome (GOLD analysis project Ga0208410, IMG submission 185787) | Marine microbial and viral communities from oxygen minimum zone, Eastern Pacific Ocean - ETNP2014F10-02SV257 (SPAdes) (version 2) | ecosystem: Environmental > Aquatic > Marine > Oceanic ... | reverse complement strand
CTCCAGGTTTCTATCGCTGCTGCGGAATCCGCAGTATTGAAACCAACCAGTATTGGTTTCCCAGTCCATGACATGGCGTTATACCATTCAACAAAACGCCCTCTATTAGTAGGCATGTAACTAATCAAGTCTTTATTGACGTCCCAGAACGGCTCTTCAAATTCCAAAACCACTTTGTTCATGAGCCCCATACCTAGTCCATCGACAGCAACCTGCTGGCTGTAAGGCAACTCAGGGGAGAATTTCACTGTGTTTGATTGGAGTACGCCAAGAGGGAGAGTTACTACTACCGAGGCAGCTTCGAAAGATTCACTCTCAGTTGTAACTGTTACTCCTGAACTGTTGTGACTTACTTCCGTAACCCTTGTTGATAAACGTATGTCTAGACCGCTCGCTAAATCTTCCATAAAAGGCCCGTATCCTGTCGTAGGTACAGCATCTCCGCCTCTAGATAGAGCTCCTTCGTAAGCGGTCGCCATCGCTAGGTCATCAACATGCCCGGCATACCAATGTTCAATTTCGGACACAACAACGTAGTCGAACCATCGTTGTTCTTCAGAGCTTAAACTTTCACGGATACTTGAAAGTAACGGACCCATCGCGTCAGTAGACGACCTACCGATCACTGAGTCGTAGACAAGGTCGTATAGACGATTTAAACGAGCAGTATTCATACGCCCCCCGTCAAAGTCAAACAAAATCCAGTTCTCGTAATCAGTTGGAACTAGTTCAATGTTGAGTTCTTCTGCGCGTGGTGTGAGTACATGGGTGTCAACTCCATGAAACCAAGAACCACCTAAATCAATTGGCGTATCTTGAAGATTATCGGTCCATGCTCTGCCACCAATTCGATCGCGACCTTCAAGAACAATTACTTCACACCCTTCTTTTTGAAGTTGCGACGCTGCAGCCAAGCCGGAGCCACCGGCACCAATAACAAGGCATGAATCAACGCCTCGTGCCTCTAACACTTCTTGAGCGGCGCGAAAACCTGATCGCACTGCACCGTTCACTGTGGCAGGAAAATCAGATTCAGTTGCCTCTCCTGCCATGAATCGTCGACCATCAGTAGGTCTTGCTAAATCAAGACGCAGCCTTGGAGAAGAACCTGCCGGAATGTAGGAATAAGAACCTTTAGACCACGGATCCGAGCCCCAACGAGTGATACGCCAGTCAACTACAGAAGGCAGAGAAGAGTTATTTAAAGCATCTGAAGAAGTAAGAGGTTTTTTCTCCCCACAACCAGCTCCAAGAGTTACCCCGACAGCAGCAGAACCTAGTAAAAAGTTTCTTCTGCTAAGAATTGAAGAAGTCATCAAAGTATTCCACTACGTTGCCCAGCAACAGTGAACAACCAATTTGCCTGCAAATGAAGAACCATCCCAACCTCAGCATTGGCTTGACCCTCAAGAGAGCGAGCCCAGGTGCCTTCTAAAAGTATTCCTAGCTTGTAAGCGGCCAGCACAAACCACCAATCCATGTCGTCTACTGACAAGCCTGTTAATTCTGCCCAGTGGTCAATAAGGTTTTTGCGAGTTAAACCACCATGAACTTGTTCAAAAGCCGGGGAAGAACGATCAGGATCGTTAGTGTCATGCCAAGAAATCAAAAGCCAAGCCAGATCAAGTCGAGGGTCACCAATGGTAGATAGCTCCCAATCAACTAAGGCGGCCAATTTAGGCTCTTCATAGGATGCAATCACATTCGCATGATGAACATCACCATGAATAATCCGAGGAATAAAATCAGTGGGCTGGTTTCTTTCTAACCATTCACCAACTTTTTCCACTCCATTAACTTCAGGCCCGTTATAGGAATTAAAACTTGAATAACCCTCTAACTGGCTTCGCCATCTCTCAACTTGACGCTCAATCCATTTATCAGGTTTTCCAAAATCTTCTAACCCGACTGCAAGATGATCAACTTGCGCTAAAGCAGCAATCCCATCAACGATGGAAAGACCTAATTTCCTAAACCACTCAGGTTCTGAAGCATAAGGCTCTGGAATTTCACTGAATGGATTAAACCCTTGAATAGGTGCCATCAAATAAAAACAGACCCCAATGATTGATGGGTCATCGCAAGCCGCATAAAAAGCAGGGTGCGGAACATTAGAACCAGACAACGCCTCTAAAACTTTCGCCTCGCGCATCATTGTTCGATCATTATGAGGCCGCGGGTGACGCGGAGGTCGACGTAATACCATCTCGGTGCTGTCTTCACGAGTAACGAGAAAGAGATTATTTTGTGTACCACCACTTAGTTGGACACAATTGACAATTTCACCTTTTCCAGGAAGGTTTGCCTGCAAAATCCATTCTTGGAGCGAACTCCAGTTAAGAAGTCCGTCACCGTCATTTAAGTCAGAAGAAAAAGAATTCATAGCGCTTTTAATAGAGTAGACCGAGTTCAAAGTTAAATAAATCCGAGTTAAGAATCGCACAAACCGACAAATTCGCATTTGTGGGGTTATTCTCTTCTATAAGAGGCTAATGAGAGGCTAATTGTGGTTTAAAAGTTACTCAAATTATCCCTTGAAATAAGAAAAGTAAGGAGAAAATTTAATGGCAAACGAAGTACGTGCTGCGATGGTTCAAACAGGGTGGACTGGCGACAAAGAGTCCATGATAGAACTGCATGAAAAGTATGTTGAAGAAGCAGCAGCGGCTGGTGCCAAAGTGATGTGCTTCCAAGAACTTTTTTATGGACCTTATTTCTGCCAGGTCCAAGACGCTGTCTACTATGACTATGCCGAAGCAATTCCTGACGGACCAACAACAAAAAGATTCCAAGAATTAGCTGCTAAACACTCAATGGTTCTAGTCCTTCCCATGTATGAAAAAGAAAAAGAAGGTTTTCTTTACAACACAGCAGCAGTTATAGACGCGGATGGAACTTACCTAGGCAAGTACCGCAAAACGCATATCCCACAAGTAAATGGCTTCTGGGAAAAATTTTATTTCCGGCCCGGAAACCTCGGATATCCAGTATTTGATACTGCGGTTGGAAAAGTAGGAGTTTACATTTGCTATGACCGTCACTTCCCAGAAGGATGGAGAGCTTTAGGTTTAAACGGGGCGCAAATGGTTTTCAACCCATCAGCCACAAGCCGAGGACTTTCTCGCTACCTCTGGCAAATCGAACAACCTGCATCTGCAGTTGCCAACATGTATTACGTTGGAGCCATCAATCGCGTAGGCGTCGAAGACCTTGGCGAAAATGACTTTTACGGAAACACCTATTTTGTGGATCCACGCGGACAATACGTTGGAGAAATTTGTTCAGACACAGAAGAAGAACTCATAGTCCGAGACCTTGATCTTGACATGGTGGAAGAAGTTAGAAACCAGTGGGCTTTCTACAGAGACCGCCGCCCAGACCAATACGATCCGCTAGTACAGCCTTAGTAAAGAATTTGTTGGAGAATAAAGAATGACTACAAATGCGGAGTTACTCAAACGTCATCAAAAAGTCTTACCTTCTTGGTTAGCTCAATACTATGACCCACCTATTTCCATGGATAAAGGAGAAGGAAGGCACATTTTTGACGTAGAAGGCAACAAGTATCTTGATTTCTTTGGAGGAATACTTACAACAAGTTTGGGATATGACATCCCTGAGATAACCGAAGCGCTCAATAAGCAAGTTCCCAAGACACTTCACTCATCAACTCTTTACCTTTCAGAGCCAATGATTGAATTAGCGGAACTGATCGCTGACCTTTCAGGCATACCTGATGCAAAAGTATTTTTCACAACATCAGGAACCGAAGCTAATGACGCAGCTCTCCTTTTGGCCACGACACATCGTAGATCAAACCAAGTTCTGGCATTGAGAAACAGCTATCACGGACGGTCATTCACGACCATTGCGATCACTTCGCATAGGTCTTGGTCACCCACCAGCGTTAGTGGTTTATCAGTGAATTACGTACACGGCGGGTATCGCTTACGAAGCCCTTTCCGCGAATTCGAAGACGATGCTTATACAGAAGCATGTGTTGACGACCTGCATCAAGTGTTCGACATGATGACATCTGGTGATGTGGCTGCAATGATTGCTGAACCAATCCAAGGAGTAGGCGGTTTTGCTACACCTCCAGATGGATTTTTTGGCGCTATGAAAAAAGAGTTAGACAATCGTGGAGTTCTTTTCATCTCTGATGAAGTTCAAACCGGATGGGGAAGAACCGGCGATCATTTCTGGGGATACCAAGCCCATGGAATCACCCCCGATATTCTGACCTTCGCTAAAGGAGTAGGCAACGGGCTCGCCCTCGGCGGAGTGGTAGCAAGTGCAGAGCTAATGGATTCCTTACCCGGGAATTCAATTTCCACTTTCGGAGGCAACCCAATCAGTAGCGCTGGAGCATTAGCGACTATTAAGTACATGATCGACCATGACACACAAGGAAATTCAAAACGTATGGGAGACAGACTGGTCGCTCACCTGCAACCAGCAGTTGATGCTTCGGACACGGTCGCTGAACTACGAGGACGCGGACTTATGCAAGCCCTTGAAACCGTGCAACCAGGAACACTGGAACCAAATGTTGAAGCAGCAGGTCAAATCATGGAACAAGCACGAGCAGCAGGATTATTAATTGGTAAAGGTGGACTTTATGGAAACGTATTACGAATTGCTCCACCAATGACAGTCACAGAAGAAGAAGTTGACAAAGCGGCTGAAATTTTGGTCGCATGTATTGAAGCATTGGATTGATTATCCGAATCTAGGGGGGACCTATGACAAAGCTAATAAAAAATGGAACAGTGGTTAGTGCGACGGGGCAACACGCCGCCGACGTCCTAGTAGACGGTGAAACTATTGCTGCAGTGCTGTTACCCGGTACTGATGCTGCGATAGCCGCAGAAGCAGGCGCAGAACAAATAATTGATGCCACAGGAAAGTATGTGGTGCCTGGAGGCATTGATGCTCATACGCATATGGAACTTCCCTTTGGAGGAACTAATGCGTCAGACACCTTTGAAACTGGAAGTAGAGCAGCAGCCTGGGGTGGAACAACAACGATTATAGATTTTGCAGTTCAACGATATGGCGAGAACGTAAGAGATTCCCTAGACGAATGGTTTGCAAAAGCTGAAGGTGAATGTGCAGTCGACTATGCCTTCCACATGATTCTGGGCGGAGTAGATGATGCAGCCCTAAAAGAAATGGACACGTTAGTTGCAGAAGGAATCACGAGTTTCAAACTCTTCATGGCTTATCCCGGTGTCTTTTACAGCGATGACGGGCAAATCCTTAGAGCTATGCAGAAAGCATCGAACAATGGCGCACTTATATCAATGCACGCAGAGAACGGCATAGCTATCGATGTGCTTGCTGAACAACATGCCGCACGTGGTGAAACAGATCCCATTTATCACGGGATAAGTCGCCCGTCATTGCTAGAAGGGGAAGCAACCCACAGGGCTATTCAATTGGCGCTAGTTGCAGGTGCTCCAGTTTATTTCGTACACCTCTCCGCTAGTGAAGCACTTGAAGCAGTTGCCGCCGCACGAAATGATGGACATAACGTCTTCGCCGAAACCTGTCCTCAATACCTGTATCTCAACTTGGAGGATCATCTTGGGGCACCTGGATTTGAAGGCGCCAAGTATGTTTGTTCCTCACCTCTTCGTACAAAGCATCACACTCACCAGAAAGATCTCTGGCAAGGTCTTCGGACGAACGATCTGTCGATCGTAGCTACCGATCATTGTCCATTTTGTATGAAAGACCAGAAAGAACTCGGCCTTGAAGATTTCAGAGCGATACCGAATGGAATTGGCGGCGTGGAACATCGCATGGACCTCATATATCAAGGTGTAGTAATGGGAGAGTTAACTCTCGAACGGTGGGTGGAGACCTGTTCTACAACTCCCGCCCGCATGTTTGGCCTCTATCCACAAAAAGGCGTAATTGCGCCAGGTTCTGATGCAGACATTGTTCTATATGACCCTGCAGCTAAGACCACTATTTCTGTTGATACGCATCATATGAACATGGATTACTCGGCTTATGAGGGATTCGAAGTTGATGGCAAAGTAGACACAGTGATGTCAAAAGGAAAGATCATCATTTCTGACGATGGCTACCACGGTTCTAAAGGCGATGGAAATTACCTCAAGCGTGGATTATCCACTTATCTTCATTAATCCTCTCTAAGGAGTCTCATGCAACAAATCTCACATTTAATTGATGGCCAAACCGTAGCCGGGAAGTCTGGCAACACTACCGCGGTCTATAACCCTGCTACCGGTGAACAAACCGGAACGCTCGACCTTGCTTCTGTTGAAGAAGTCGATCATGCAGTGGCGTCATCAAAGAAAGCATTTGAAGACTGGCAAACAGTATCAGTGGCTCAACGAACAAAACTTTTGTACAACTTCCGCAACCTTGTTGAAGCAAATGCTGAAGAAATAGCGAGACGCTTAACCGCAGAGCATGGAAAAGTAAATAGCGATGCTCAAGGCGAAGTTGCTCGAGGTTTAGAAAACATTGAATTTTCGTGCGGAGTTTCTGAAGCTCTAAAAGGAACATACACCGAACATGCTTCTACAGGAGTTGACGTATATTCGGTACGACAACCACTCGGAGTTTGCGCAGGAATCACCCCCTTTAACTTTCCTGCCATGGTGCCATTGTGGATGTTCCCTAACGCCGTTGCTTGCGGAAACACATTCGTATTAAAACCATCAGAACGTGACCCTTCTGCTCCTAGATTCATAGTTGAATTAGCTCAAGAAGCAGGATTCCCTCCAGGAGTGGTCAACTTAATAAACGGCGACAAGGTAGCTGTAGACCGTCTACTAGAGCATTCAGATGTTAAAGCAGTCAGTTTTGTGGGCTCCACTCCGATCGCAAAGTATGTTTACGCCACTGGGGCAGCACATGGTAAAAGAGTGCAGGCATTAGGCGGAGCGAAAAACCACATGATCGTTCTTCCAGATGCAGACATAGATCTAGCAGCTGACGCCGCTGTTTCTGCAGCCTACGGATCAGCTGGCGAACGTTGCATGGCTATTTCAGTTGTCGTTGCTGTCGGTGATGTAGCAGATGATTTAGTTGCAGCAATTAAAAAACGCATTCCTGATCTAAATATAGGACCTGGAGATAACCCGGATTCTGAAATGGGGCCACTTATTACAGAAGAACACCGGGACCGTGTAGCGGGATATATCGAAACAGGATCATCTGAAGGTGCACAAGTGGTTGTTGACGGGAGGGAACATCAGTTTGATGGAGACGGTTTTTTCTTAGGCGCTTCTCTTATTGATGATGTCACTACAGATATGACTGTTTACCGTGATGAAATTTTCGGCCCGGTTTTATCAGTAGTTCGAGTAGACACTTATGCCGAAGGCGTAAAAATGATCTCAGATAATGGATTCGGCAACGGTGCAGCAATCTTTACTCGCGACGGAGGAGCAGCACGTCAATTCCAACAAGATGCAGATGCTGGCATGGTAGGAATAAATGTTCCCATTCCTGTTCCGGTTGGTTACCACTCATTTGGAGGATGGAAAGACTCTTTATTTGGTGACACCACAATGTACGGACCGGAGGGACTGCGTTTTTATACCCGTCCGAAAGTTGTAACAAGTCGCTGGCCCGACCCAGCGACAAGCACTGTTAATTTAGGTTTCCCACAAAACGACTGAAAGTAAGGAAAAGTAAATGGATTTTGGCATTGTCCTTCAAACTGATCCACCCGCCCAGAGAATCGTGGATCTAACTCAACGGTCAGAAGATCTTGGGTTCACTTACAGCTACACCTTTGACAGCCATGTTCTGTGGCAAGAACCCTTTGTGATTTATAGCGCAATGCTTGCTGCAACAGAAAAGATGATTGTCGGACCGATGGTTACCAACCCAGGTACTAGAGATTGGACAGTAATAGCGTCTCTTTTTGCAACACTCAACGACATGTATGGCGAACGCACAGTATGTGGGATAGGCCGAGGCGACTCAGCAATGCGCGTAATCGGTCATAAACCATGCACGCTTGCGACACTCGAAGAATCAATGGAAGTGATAAAAGGTCTCGCTGAAGGCGGAACCGTTGAATACAACGGAACATCACAAACTTTCCCATGGCGCGAAAGCGGGTCTCTACCTATGTGGATGGCTGCATACGGACCTAAAGCTCTTTCTCTTTGTGGGCGAAAAGCAGATGGATACATTCTCCAACTTGCTGACCCACAAATAGCAGAATGGACAATTAAAGCAGTTCGCGATGCGGCCGAACAAGAAGGTCGAGATCCTGAAAAAGTAACTATTTGTGTTGTAGCCCCCGCTTATGTTGGAGACAACATAGAACATCAGAGAGACCAAGTACGTTGGTTTGGCGGCATGGTTGGCAACCACGTAGCCGATCTAGTGGATCGATATGGATCAGATAATGCAGCAGTACCTAAAGCGCTCACTGATTACATAGAGGCACGTAAAGGTTACGACTATTCAGAACATGGACGAGCAGGTAACTCCCATACAGATTTCGTACCTGATGAAGTCATAGATCGCTTTTGCATCCTTGGAGACAAACAAGCCCACATAAATAAATTAAAAGAACTTGAAGAACTAGGTGTAGACCAGTTCGCGATCTACCTTATGCACGATCAACAAGAAGAAACATTAGAAGCGTATGGACGGGACATTATTCCATCCTTTTCGAAATAAAAACAGATCGTTAGTGGTCTCATAGTTATGAAAGAGCAGGCAAGCCTTGTTGTTTAAACAAAGAAAAATTTGTGTTTCCATTGAAGAAACTCTGCATGACTTTGGACCAGAACCAGGCCGGACGGTAATAAAAGGATCAATAGCCGCTGTAGTCACCAACCCATTCGTCGGGGAATATGTTGAAGACCTGAGTCCAGCAACCGACGAACTAAGAGAACTAGGTGAACAACTAGGAGCAAAGCTAATCAAACACCTCGGGGGAGATTCCGAAGTTATTGACAGCTATGGCAAAGGAGCGATAGTTGGATCAGCTGGAGAAATCGAACACGGTGCAATGTGGCACATACCAGGCGGCGGCGGAATGAGAACAGCCTTAGGAAAAGGTGAAGCAATAGTTCCTTCAACAAAAAAAGTTGGCCCCCTAGGAGCCCGTCTAGATGTTCCATTGACACACCTTGAATGGTCATATGTAGGAAGCCATTATGACGCAATAGAAGTTGGCGTACCTGATGCCCCTCACCCCGATGAAATGGTTCTGATTTTGGCCATGGCAATTGGTGGACGCACTAATGCGCGGTTAGCAGGAGGGTTTGACTTAAGCGATCGCGGTAAACCAGGGGTGCCAGCATGAAAGTTGCCTGTATAGGACTAGGTCGCATGGGCTGGCACATGGCAGCCCACCTTTCTAGAAGTGGCGACCACGAAGTAGTGGTTTACGACGTTCAATCTGAAACCGGACAAAACTGGGCAACAGAATATGAAGGAGTAGCTGAAGAATCAGTAGCTTCGGCAACGAAAGATTCTGATTTCATCGTGACCTCTCTCCCAGCAGATCGAGAACTTAAAGCAGTAGCAGAAGAAGTCATACCGTCGATTGCTAAAAATGCAGTTTGGATAGACCACTCAACAACCTCGGCTCAAGCAGCAAGAGACATAGGAACCCGATTGAACGCGGTTGGAGCCTATTTTCTTGATGCCCCAGTTTCTGGTGGAGTAGTTGGAGCAGAAAATGGAACAATTTCTGTTATGGCCGGTGGAGATAGCGAAGCATTCTCTCGAGCAGAACCAATTATTGACCTTTACTCTGGGCAAGTTCGACTAATGGGGGAATTAGGGGCAGGTCAACTAACGAAAATGACAAATCAAATTTGCGTTGTTGGGCTCTGCCAAGCTTTAGCTGAAGGTTTAGATTTTGCTAGCAGAGCAGGATTAGATGTAGAAAACGTCATCGAAGCAATGTTGCAAGGATCATCAACATCGTGGCAGATGGAAAACCGAGCTGACAAAATGTTCGCAGGTGAATACGACTACGGATTCTCAACAGTTCTGATGCGCAAAGACGTGGGTCTCGTTTTAGAAGAAGCGGCATCAATGAATATTTCACTTCCAGTCACGGCTCTAGTTAGCCAGTTTCTCGCAGACGTTGAATCAATGGGAGGGGCCAACTGGGATTGGTGCAGTTTGATGGAGAGGCAACGCGGATTCGCAACTCCAGATAGCAAGAAGAAGGACAATTAGAAGTAACGATGAAATCATCAAAAGCGACCCGAGTTTTCTTCACAGTTGTTTTTGTCATTTTTTTCCTCGTCCTCCTATGGGAGGGATACAAATGGATGGGTCAACAAACTGATGACCATTGGCCAGGAACAAACTTTGGTTTACCGATAGCGACAAACGACACGATCATGCCGCACTTCGTAGACGTGATTGGAGAGTTGACAGCAGAAATTCGTGATGGACGAAGCAGCATGCCAATGTATGCGTTTCTATTAAAGAAAGCGTGGTTCACCTTTCAAGAAGCCGCTATAGGTTTCATTTTAGGTTTAACAATAGGTATGGGTTTAGCTGTTTTTATGTCGCGGTGGAAAGTTTCAGAACGAGGACTGCTTCCATGGATCAATGTTTCTCAAACCATTCCCTTAATAGCGTTAGCCCCTGTTGTAGTGACCTGGGGAAGGAACCAAGGCCTATCTGACTTATTTAGCATTTCACTTATTTCTACTTATCTAACTTTTTTTCCCGTAGCGGTAAGTGGACTACGCGGCTTGCAGTCACCCGACGCAGCCCACGTTGAGTTAATGCACTCGTATGCAGCATCATGGAGGACAACTTTGTTTAAATTGCGACTTCCTGCTGCTCGACCATACCTATTTCCCGCATTGAAACTTGCCGGCTCGTTAAGTGTCGTTGGGGCCATAGTCGGAGAGATATCTATTGGTAGAAAAACAGGATTAGGCAGAGCAATCCTTGAGTACGCCCTCCGATATGCCATCTTCCCAGAAAGACTCTATGCCTCGGTTATTGGGGCAGCTTTCTTAGGGCTTTTGGTATTTGGAATGATCAATTTAGCAGAACGGTTCTTTATGCGACGCACAAGAGAGGTTGTTTCATGAGTGAAAAGAATGCAATAAGCATCAATGATGTTGACAAAGTTTTTAACGAGGAACGTGACGATGAAGTTACCGCTTTGTCAAATATTAATCTTGATATAAAAGAAGGAGAATTTGTTTCTTTAATTGGTCCTTCTGGATGTGGTAAATCAACATTACTTCGCCTTATCGGGGACCTTCTTGAACCCACACAAGGATCAGTTGAAGTATTTGGTAAATCTGCTCATGAAGCTCGAATAGATCAAGACTATGGCATGGTATTTCAGCACGCAGGTCTTTTTGATTGGCGTCGAGTCGCTGCCAATATTGAACTGCCCCTTGAATTGCATGGCTGGTCTAAATCTGATCGAGCTACTCGGTCTCAAGAAATGCTTGATTTAGTAAAACTTCCAGATTTTGGAGGTTATTACCCACGTCAACTATCTGGAGGTATGCAGCAACGAGTTTCTATTGCGAGAGCTCTGTCGTTTGAACCGAAACTACTTCTTATGGACGAGCCATTTGGTGCTCTCGATGAGATGACTCGTGAGCATATGCAGATTGAGTTACTGAGAATATGGGAAGAAACAGGCACCACAGTGGTTTTTGTGACTCACTCAATACCCGAAGCCGCTTTTCTTTCAAACCGTGTGGTCGTTCTTTCTCCACGTCCTGGAAGAGTCCATTCAGTTATAGATGTTGATTTAGGTCAGAGGACTGAGAATACTCGGCAAGATCCAAGTTTCTTTGGAGCTGCCACTGAAATCCGGGAAGCACTTCGAGCTGTAGAGGAACAAGAGTGAATCTGAACACTTTTAAAAATCGGGCCTCAGTGCTTTGGCCACCAATAGTTGTTGGTATTGGGATCCTCGCGCTTTGGGAAGGCGCCGTTGTTCTTTTTGAAATAAGAGAATTTCTTTTACCCAAACCATCATCTATTTGGGGCGAGTTACAAGAGAACTGGGAAGTTTTACGTCATGCCGGTTGGGAAACAGGAAAGATCGCTTTGGGAGGCCTAGCGATTGGAATATTGACGGGCGTTACTTTTGCTTTCCTTGCTACTTTGTTTAGATTTTTAAATGAAGGACTTACTCCATTAGCTGTGGCTGTAAATGCGACACCTATTGTTGCATTAGCACCGATATTCAATGCATGGTTCGGAGTAACAGGTTCAGTTAGTAATCAATTAGTAGTGGCAACAGTGGTTTTTTTCCCGGTATTCATAAATACAGCAAAGGGACTAACTGAAGTGCATGTTAACGAGATTGAGCTTATGAGATCCTATGCAGCAGGGGACTGGACAATTTTAAGAGAAGTCCGTATACCCAATGCGTTGCCATTTTTCGCCAACGGTCTCCGCTTGGTAGCTCCGTTATCCGTTATCGCTGCCATTGTTGCAGAATATTTTGGCGGTCCTCAAGACCGAGTTGGCAATGTCATTACATCTAATGCAGGATTGGCTCGCTATGACGTTGCATGGGCCGCTATTGCAGTAGCGTCCGCTTTTGGGCTATCACTGTTTATAGGAGCACTTCTCATAGAGAGGGTAAGTACACCGTGGAAATCGGCGGTACGACTTGAAGAAACAACAAAAAAATAAGGAGAAACAATGAAACTGAAAAAAACGATGCGGGCTTTCGCATTGTTAACAGCAGTAACACTGTTCATGACCAGCTGTGGTTCTGACGAAGCATCAGTTGGTACAGGGGACTGTGACTCTGTTGACAGCGTGACCTTGCAATTGCAATGGTTTGCTCAAGCGCAATTTGCTGGGTATTACGCCGCAGAAGATGGAGGGATCTACGACAACTATTGTCTCGATGTAACCATCGTGGAAGGTGGCGTAGACATCTCGCCTATGCAGCAACTTGATAGTGGAGCAGCAGATTTTGCTGTTTCCTGGGTTCCTAAAGTTCTTGTCGCTAATGAGCAGGGCATGAACTTAATGAACGTAGCTCAAGTATTTCAGCGTTCGGGAACGCTTCAAGTTTCCTGGGCAGATTCTGGTATTAATGAACCAGCTGATTTAGCTGGGAAAACAGTTGGTAACTGGGGCTGGGGCAACGAGTTTGAACTTCTTGCTGGAGCTAGACAAGCAGGCCTTGATGAAACCTCTGATTTCAACTTAGTGCAACAAGGATTTGACATGTTGGGCTTGCTTGAAGGTGAAATGGATGCTGTTCAAGCCATGATTTACAACGAATACGCACAGGTGCTAGAAGCAATTAACCCTGATACGGGCGAACTGTATACTGCCGATGACATGACAGTTATTAACTGGAATGATGTTGGAGTAGCAATGCTTCAAGATGCCATCTGGGCCGATGGAAATAAATTAGCAAGCGATGAGGCGTATCAAGATATAACGACACGGTTTGTTGCTGCTTCTCTCGAAGGCTGGGCGCATTGTAGAGACCATTCAGATGAATGTGTTGAACATGTATTGAATAATGGTTCCGCACTTGGCGCTTCTCACCAGACCTGGCAGATGAATGAAATTAATGCACTTATCTGGCCATCTGAAGGTGGAGTAGGAATGATTGACGCTGATGTTTGGGCACAAACTATTGATGTCGTCACTAACCATGGAGACCTTGAAGCAGTGCCAGCAGAAGATGCTTACACCAATGAGTATGCCGAAGCAGCAAACGACATTCTTGACGGTAAAGGCATTAGCACCACAGGTAGCGATTGGACCAGAGCTACTGTGACATTGAACGAAGGTGGCGAATAGTCATCTTTACTAATAGGGCGGTCAGTTTTTAACTGACCGCCCTATAGGTTCATATGATGCTGTCCGCTTCATTCATAAGTTTCACCCCAAGGAGAAACTCATGAATAGGGCAGCAGCGATGGTGAGCGGGCTCGTACTTTTTGGATGCGGGCTCGCTTTACTATTTTTGGCCGATCTAGGAGTAGGCCCTTGGGATGTTTTACACGATGGTTTAGCTAATCATTTAAATCGTGCACCCGGAACAATGATCCAGGCCGTAGGGGCACTATTACTCATTCTTCTAGTTCTTTTCCGTCAACCCTTAGGCCCAGCGACAATATCAAACGTAATAATTATTGGCTTAGTGGTGAACCTCATCATGGGTCTTGCAGAGCCACCTGACTTATTCGTTATTCGGTTACTCATGGCAATCGCTTCCCCAATTGTGGTCGGGTTCGGCTCGATGCTTTACCTTGGCGCCGGGTTAGGAGTCGGACCAAGAGATGGATTGATGACCACATTGATTGAACGTGGACACGGAATCGGAAAAGCAAGGACATTGATTGAATCAGTTGTATTCGCAGGTGGAGTCTTACTTGGCGGATCATACGGATTAGGAACCCTTATTTTTACTCTTGGAGTTGGCCCCTCTTACCAATTTTTCAAGCATCGAGTTTGGTCAGGATGGCCGGAATCAACCGGACGTTTTATTTATCGCCGATAACCCCATCTCGCCGATTTAACCGATAAACGCCTAGTCTCTTGAGATGCATGAAACCCCACAAGAGGAAGATTCTGTGTCTTCTAATCGTGTGGAACGCCGGGCTTGGCTCGCTTTAAGCGTCGCCACGCTTGCATCCCTACTAACAGTTATTGATGTCTCAATTGTCAATGTTGCTTTCCCATCAATTAAAAGAGATTTAGGCGCTTCAGCTGCCGGTCTCTCATGGGTTCTGTCAGGTTATTCAGTGGCGGTAGGCGCTTTTCTGCTTATTTCTGGACGCTTAGCTGATCAGCGTGGGCGAAGAAAATTCTTCCTAATCGGAGTTGCTGTTTTTATGCTTGGTTCGTTCCTTTCTGGAGTCGCTCCTACCCCGGGATTTTTAATAGCGGCACGCGTCCTACAAGGTATTGGGTCCTCAATTTTGAGCCCCGCTTCTCTTTCGATGATTTTGCCAGAATTTCCTGCATCACGGCATTCAACTGTGATTGGAATATGGGGGGCATCAGCCGCTCTTGGTGCGGCAGTTGGCCCCACCATGGGAGCAATCTTGCTTGATTTACTTAATTGGCGCTGGATCTTTTTCGTTAACGTGCCTATCGGATTGGTGATCTTTGTTCTTACGCCGAGATTTGTGAATGAGACGAAAGATCCAAATGCAGAACGGCGGTTTGATCTGGTTGGAGTTCCGGCGGGAACACTTGGAATAGCCTTAATTTTGTTAGGTGTCGTTCAAGGGCCCGAATGGGGCTATGCCTCTTTAGCGACAATATTGATTTCTATCGCAGGGCTCTTGCTGTTAGGTCTACTGGTCTACCGATCATCAGTGCATCCGTATCCGCTGCTTGATCTTCAACTATTCCGGTTACGAGCTTTTTGGTCCGCTGCGGTAGGACAAACTCTTTTCTCAACAGCTTTCATCGCCACTGTTCTCTTTAACACGCTTTTACTTCAAGACCTTTGGGGTTGGTCTCCTCTGGCAGCTGGTTTCGGAGTGGTGGCTGGACCCTCTCTTGCCGCAATCATGGGGGGACCGGTTGGTTCAATAGCAGACAAAGTCGGGCACAGAACACTTGTAACTATCGGAGGCATCTCAGGAACACTTAGCATCTCATGGCTTCTACTCACTGTAGGCAATGAGAGCAATTACTTAGTTTCAGTTTTGCCCGCCCATTTGTTACTTGGGGTTGGCGTAGCGTGCTCTTTTGCAACCTTTAGCTCCATGGGGCTAAAACTTGTTTCAGCAAATCGATTCGCTACTGCAAGTGCAACACTTAGAACTGGATCTTCAATTGGTTTTGCTGCCGGAGTTGCCATTGCTGTAACTATTGCATCAGCTACTGCTAACCGTGGGCAACTTGAATCATTTCGTTATGCCTGGGCGTTCATGGCGTGCACGTTCTTCGCTGGAGCTTTTTTCTCAAGAATCGCTTGTCCTTCTCGGGAAGAGCTTAAGCAGGCGAGCCTAAACTAATTGGAAAAGTTTCTCTACCGCGAAGGATTACTCGACCGTTATAAGTTGGTTCACCATTGAAATCAAGGTCAGGGAAACGCCGAACTAAATTAGCGACAGCAATTTCTCCTTCCATTCTTGCTAAAGCTGCACCCAAACAGTGGTGGATTCCATTTCCGAAAGAAAGATGACGTGAGGCATCTTTCCTTTTAACGTCTAGCTCGCCGGCAGTAGGCCCCCAGAAAATTTCGTCATGATTTGCACTGCCGAGAGAGGTGAGTATCGTTTCTCCCGCTTCAATCTCCACTCCACCAACTATCGTCTCTTGGGTAAGTGTTCTTCCAGAATTTTGTACTGGACTGTCATAACGAAGCAGTTCATCAACCATGGTTCCATCTACAGATTGGTCTTCTCGAATTACTTGCAACTGGTCTGGGTTATTTAACAGAGCATGGGTTCCGTTCCCAATCAAATTGACAGTAGTTTCATGCCCAGCAATGAATAAAAGACCAGTCATTGAACGAAGCTCATCTTCCGAAAGCCTGTCTTCCTCTTCTTCGGCTTCGATCAGCGCAGTAAGTAGATCATCTTTTGGGTGTTTTCTTTTATGGGCTATGGCATCGCCAAGGTATTGATCCATATACGTCCCACCTGAGACAGCATCAGCTACTTCTTCTGGGGTTAAGAACGGTTCAAGTGTTTTACTGAGGGCTTGAGACCATTCTCTTACCATTGCCATATCAGTATCTGGTAAGCCAAGCATTTGATGAATGACCGCAAAGGGAATAACAAATGCATACTGGCTCATGAGGTCTATTTCTTGGACTTCTGTTAGTTCATCAAGTAATTCATTCACGATGGTTGTTGTTTGTTCACGCATTCGCGAAATGGATCGCGGGGTAAAAGTGCGCTGAACTAAGCCTCTAAGACGAGTGTGGTCTGGGGGGTCGAGACCAAGAAGAGATGGTCCGCGACCCTCGGTTCTTTCTGCCAAAGGCCGCATGTGTTCTGGCAGGGTACTGGTATCGCGTCGACCCTGCATTGAAGTTGTTGGATCACGAAGAACTTGAAACGCGTCGTCGTACCGAGAAACTAATAAAAGGCCGGTTGCGGTTCGATGAATCGGGTCTTCTCTACGCAGTCGCGCGTAAGTTGGGTAAGGATTGATAACAAACTCTTCATCAAAAGGATTCCAAGTGGGAGCCGCATCTAGGTCTGTCATGATAGTTAGCGTATAACTAGAAGCAATTCGGAGGCGAAGCGGGGTTTAAGAAGATAGTTTCTTCAAAGCTTTTTTACGCCACTCCTCAGTTGTGTCTACTGAATTAAAAGTAAAACAATGAACTCCACTAATTCCGAGTTCCGTAGCTTGGCTGGATAGCGGGGCTAGCAACTTGTTTGGGTCGTATTTCCCGGGTGATAGTAGACGTATAGCCGTGGAACGATTTTTTTTCAGAAATCGAGTTGAATGACCAATACCTAAACGTAAAGAAATTGACAGCAATCTCTTTGTATCAACAGCACCGGGGACTCCCAGATGGCATGGCAAAGTTATCCCTGACTCTCTTTTCTTTTCCAACCATTCGGCTATTTTGTTGGCATCAAAGCACATTTGTGTTGCGATATATCCTTCGTACCCGGCTGCAAGAATAAGTTCCTGCTTTTCAAGTAAAGCTTCATCCAGCGAAGAATCAGGAATATCAGCATGACCGTCAGGGTAAGACCCTATTCCGATAGTAGTTATGGCTGGTTTTCTCTCAAGAAGTGATCGAAGAAAACTCGCTGCATCATAAAATGGTCCTCGCTGATCAGCATCGCCACCAACAACGAAAATAGTTTCAATTCCCTGCTCTTTGACACGACTCGCTATTCGGTCAACATGCTCTTCGCTTTCAACCATGCGGGCAGCAAAATGAGGAATGGTGACATGTCCCTCTGCCGAAAAAATTTCGCAAAGATCAAGTGTGTCGTCAATAGTTTTTGCTGGTGAACAGGTTACGGACATCACCGATTTCTCCGGAAGAAAAGCAGCCTGATCATGGACATTCTTTAGGGGTATAAGTTCATAAGTCATACCCCTAAGCAATTGACTCTGAACAGTTTTGTCTGCTCGGGGGCCACGCGACGGGAATGAGAAATTCACAACAATAACCCCTAACTAAGTCCGACTATTTCGCCAGACTCGTCAATATCAATCGAAGCGGCTGCAGGGTTTGCACCTAGGCCTGGCATGGTTCTCATGTCGCCGCAGATCGGGTAAACGAAACCTGCTCCAACTGAAGCGCGAACCTCTCTAACAGGAAGAGTCCACCCTGTAGGGGCTCCCTTCAGTGAAGCATCCGAACTTATTGAGAGATGTGTTTTAGCTATACAAACCGGAAGGTTCCCAAATCCATTTTTCTCGTAGGTGTCAATCTGCTTGTTCGCTTGAGTTGAGAACTCAACTCCATCTGCGCCGTATATTTTTTGCGCAACCGTTTGGACTTTTTCTCTTAGCGGCATCTCGTCCGGGTAGAGAACCTTAAATTCAGAGGGTTCTTCTGCTGCCTCAGTGATTGCCTCTGCCAGTGATGCTGCTCCTTTTCCGCCTTCTGAAAAATGAGTGGTAGTAGCCACTCGTGCACCGTATTCCTCAGCGATTTCTTCAATCGCTTTGATATCTCCGTCATGGTCGCCTGGAAATACATTGATGGCAACGACTGGAGATACGCCGTGGATTTGCATATTTTCCAATTGCTTACGGAGGTTTGCCCCACCTTCGTGAACTTCGTCAGGGTTTTCTTTAAGGATCGCATCAGGCAAAGGCTTGCCTGCAATGATTTTATGGTTGCCTGAATGGGCTTTAAGGCCGCGCACGGTGGCTACAAGAACTGCAGCATCTGGATTTATTCCCGAGTATCGACATTTAATATTGAAGAATCTTTCAGCTCCCATGTCTGCACCGAATCCGGCTTCGGTTAAGAGGAAATCTCCTGTGTGTATGCCGATCTGGTCAGCCACGATTGAAGAGTTTCCTGTTGCAATATTTCCGAAAGGACCGCAATGAACTAAAGCTGGAGTTCCTTCAAGAGTTTGCATCAGGTTGGGTTTTATTGCTTCACGTAAAAGAACAGTCATGGCGCCAGCGACTTCAAGGTCTTCGGCAGTTACTGGACTACCTGATTTGTCGTAACCCACAACAATTTTCCCCATTCGGGTTCTTAAGTCCTGCAGAGATGTGCAAAGCGCAAGAGCAGCCATGACCTCAGAAGCAGCGGTGATATCAAATCCAGTTTCTCTTGGAACTCCGTCAAGACGGCCGCCTAAACCAACGATCACATTTCGAAGTGCGCGCTCGTTGATATCAAGCACTCTCCGCCAAGTAATATTATTGAGGTCTAGGTCGCGTTTATTGCCATGAAATAAATGTGCGTCAAGCATCGCTGAACACATATTGTGTGCTGCGGTAACAGCATGCATATCTCCAGTTAAATGCAGATTAAGTAAATCCATTGGCACAACTTGGCTATAGCCGCCTCCAGCGGCCCCTCCCTTAATACCGAAAGTCGGGCCCATTGACGGTTGACGTATAGCTATCGTTGCTTTTTTCCCAATATGACTGAATCCTTGGCCTAACCCAACAACAGTCGTTGTCTTTCCTTCGCCTAATGGGGTTGGAGTAATAGCTGAAACTACGACATATCGAGCTTTGTCGCGGTTACTCATTGCATTGATTGCTTCAAGTTTTATCTTGGCAGCACCCTCTCCATAAAGTTCAAGATACTCAGAAGGAATTCCTGCATCGGCAGCGACTTCATTTAATGGTCGCAATTTTGCAGATCGGGCGATTTCTAAATCAGAAGGGAACGACACAGTTCATTCTCCAAGTTGCTATTAGGGGACGTTGTATTTGTAAGACGTTTTAGTTTATTTCAAATTGCTAAGAGTTTCCTACCATGTGGGATAGGGTTTCCGCATAGTGGGAAACTCTTTATTCAAAGGCATCCGGGATTTCTTTTTTACGAGTAGCCATGAAATCAAGAAGCTGTTGGTCCATTTCTGGGTCCATCTCCGGAGCTTCGTAAGTAGCCAGAGTCTCTTTCCAAACTTTGTTGGCTCGTTGCACAATGTCAAGACTGCCATCTTCCTCCCATTGCTCGAAACTGTCGTTGTTTGCGAGTTCTGACCGAGCGAAAGCAGTTTCAAAATTGCTGTAAGTATGGGCAGCTCCTAAGAAATGTTGCCCAGGTCCAGTTTCCCGTATGGCATCCATGGCTTGTCCATTTTCGGAAAGATCTACTCCAGATACAAATTTTGCTAATAGCCCGCACTGGTCAGCATCAATAATAAATTTCTCGTACCCCATTGTTAGTCCGCCTTCAAGCCATCCCGCAGAGTGCAATATGAAGTTAGCTCCAGCGTTTACTGCTGGAAGCATCGTTGACATGCTTTCAGCAGCAGCTTGAGCATCAGGAATTTTGGAAGCGCATAGGTTTCCGCCTGATCGAAATGGGACTCCTAAGCGTCTTGCTAATGCAGCAACAGTGTAAAGCACTAGAGCAGGCTCTGGAGTTCCAAAAGTAGGTGCTCCAGTTTGCATAGACATAGACGATGCAAAGGATCCAAAAATTACTGGAGCGCCTGGTCTGACAAGTTGGACGAAAGTCATACCGGCAAGAGCTTCGGCCAGAGTTTGTGCGGCTACTCCTGCAACGGTTACGGGAGCCATGGCCCCGGCAAGAATAAACGGGCTAATCATGGTTGCTTGCATACTCTTGGCATAGGTTTCAGCTGCGCCAAGCATTGTGGCATCCCAAGCCATAGGAGAATTAGCGTTTATTAGGCTTGTCATCACAGTGTTCTCTTCAACAAATTGATCACCAAAAACTATCTTGGCCATGTCTATGGAATCTTGTGATCGTTCGGCTGCTGTGACAGAACCCATAAATGGTTTATCGCTATATCGAAGATGAGCATAAACCATGTCAAGATGACGATGAGATACTGGTATATCAACTGGTTCGCAAACAGTGCCACCTGACAAATGCATATGAGGGTTCATATAGGCCAATTTGACGAAGTTATTAAAATCTTCAATCGTTGCGTATCTTCGCCCATCATCAAGATCTCTAACAAAAGGAGATCCATAAGCAGGAACGAATACCATTGAATTCCCACCTATCTCGACCGATTTACTTGGGTTCCTAGCATGGTGAGTGTATGTAGCAGGAGCAGAACTGGTAACGATTTCACGACACATACCTCGTGGAAAACGGACTCGCTCTCCATCAATTTGGGCTCCAGCATTCTTTAGTAATTCAAGAGCTGATGGATAGTCGCTGAAATTCATCCCGATCTCTTCCAAAATCGTGTCAGCATTGTATTCAATAGTGGATAACCCTTCGTCAGAGACAACTTCCATCGGATTTATAGATCTTGTTAGATAAGAAGTAGTTTCTCCAGTGGTGTTCTTGCGAATTGCCTGTCGTCCAGAACGACCTCCTGATCTGCGCCTAGGAGTATCACTCATTTTTAGTTCCTTTCACGAGCACTACGGTTACGCCGTCGTCTCGGGCTTTGATTCTCTGAAGATTTCATTTCTCTTTCTGGCAATGTAACCACTTTTGACAGTTCTGGATACTCAGCGGACAGATGAGGTATTGCCATAGCTTCAACAAAATGTTTTTGGAAGTCAGGTTCAGTAGCAGTCTCAACTTTTTCAATCTCGTCAACAACGCCTTGAATCTCTTTCCGCGCTTGGCCTGAGAGTAGAGCAATAACGGCACCAGTGCCGGCTGCATTACCAACAGCTTTAACTTGATTCTGATTACAGTCGGGGATCAAGCCTAAAACCGTGGCATGAACAGTGTCTATATGGCTGCCAAATGCTCCAGCAAGATGTATATGGTCAACTTTTTCAATTTCAAGATGGTCCATGAGTAAGCGGATGCCAGCGTAAAGGGCAGCCTTAGCTAGTTGGATAGCCCGAATGTCATTTTGTGTAATAAAAATAGAAGATTCTTCTTCATCGGACTCGTACAGAAGGTATTGAACAGTCCTTTCGTTGGGCTGCAACCGAGGAGAAGCTAGTGATTCTGGCCCGCCTATGATGCCATCCGCACTTATTAGCCCTGCAAGGTACATTTCTGCGACAACTTCAATAATTCCTGACCCACAAATCCCAGTTACTCCCGTAGTCAAAACAGCTTCAGCGAAACCTTCTTCATTTGACCACTTGTCTACGCCGAGTACCTTGATGCGAGGTTCCCCATTTTCTGGATCTATTCGGACTCTTTCAATTGCACCGGGAGTAGCTCTTTGTCCAGCACTAATTTGAGCCCCTTCAAATGCAGGTCCTGTTGGACTAGACGCAGCCAGAATACGGTTTCTCCCTGAAAGTACAATTTCAGCGTTTGTCCCCACATCAACGACAGCAATCACCTCATCTTGTTCGTAGTCTTGCAAACGAGTTGCTAGTACTACTGCCGCAGTATCGGCTCCAACATGTCCAGCAATACACGGAAGAACATGAACGCGAGAGGCGGGATGACAAGAAAGATCTAGTTCATGTGCTGAGAAGTCTGCAGCATCTTTAAGCCCAAGAACAAATGGCGCCTGCCCAAGTGGTATTGGGTCAAGACCGAGAAAAAGATGATGCATGACAGGATTACCCACAATAGTGATTTCCAAGACTTCTTCTTTTTGCGCCCCGGATTCTTCACACAGTTCTTGGATTAAAGAATCTAAAGCTTCACGAACAGCTTCAGTCATTTCAACTTCTCCGCCCGGATTCATCATCGCGTAGGAAACTCGACTCATTAAATCTTCGCCAAAACGTATTTGAGGGTTCATTACTCCTGCTGTGGCCAGAACAGTTCCGGAGGTTAAGTCACAAAGGTGACCAGCAATAGTCGTTGACCCCACATCAACACCCACTCCTAAGACACGTTCTTGTAACCCTGGCCAGATAGAGACAACTTTTTCCATATCTCGAATGCCGACGGTCAAGGTTTTTAAGTCATCTAAGTGATCATGCCCAGTCAATATTGTCTCTGTATCTAGAGTTAAATTCTCTAGTCCCCATTGGTTAGCTAACGCCTCAAGAATTTTTACTTCCAAATCTGAGGTTCCATCTGCATCCAACTCAATAAGGCATAACTTAAAAACAGGATCAAGGGTGATTTCACCTAAATCAATGTCTTTTCGGATTACCTGCCGGTGGACTTGGCTTTCTTCTGGTACATCAATGACTACATCGCCATGAATAACAGCTGAGCAACCTAATCGATTGGTTTCTCCGAGTGGACGTCTCCCTTTATAAGAAGATTCTTTGCCGCCTGATGGAGATAATGCACTTTGTTCAGAAGAGATGCCATGCTTGGCAAATTCCCCAAACATCGGTTGAACTTGGCATCGGCCGCAAATACCTCGTCCGCCACAGACAGAATCAAGATCAACGCCGAGTTGTCTTGCTGCGTCAAGAACAGTCATGCCATCTTTAAATTCACCTCTTAACCCAGAGGGTGTAAAAACGACAAGATTCTCTTCACTCATCAGATGGAGTGGTCATGATCGCGTCATGGACTAGTTGCTTGGACGACGACGCCCACCACGTCGCTCGCGTGCGGGAGAAGAAGGGTCCCTATTGTCTTTAATCCACTGCGCACAATCGGTATCAGCTCCAATAAGAACGTCTGCACCTTGAATCGCGGTCTTAACTTCTGCATGAAGAGGATTCATGATTGCGGAAGTCATGCCATGACTTATTGCCATGGCGATGAAAGTGCCAGTTACTGAATGACGGTTTGGTAAACCAAAACTTATATTTGATGCTCCACATGTGGTGTTTACTTTCAACTCATCGCGTAAGCGACGAACTAAAGCAAATACCTGTTGTCCAGCGGTACCCATTGCTCCGATTGGCATCACTAACGGATCCACTACTACGTCTTCAGCAGGAATTCCATAGTCAGAGGCTCGTTGGACAATACGTTGGGCAACTTCAAATCGAACATTTGGGTCTTCGGATATACCGGTGTCATCATTAGATATAGCAACCACCGCAGCGCCATGTTTAGCGACAAGCGGAAGAACTCTTTCCATCACTGCTTCTTCCCCGGTAACTGAATTGACTAACGCCTTGCCTTTGTAGACAGATAATCCCGCTTCCAAAGCTTCAATAATCGAAGAATCAATAGATAATGGAACGTCTGTAACTGATTGGACTAGTTCAATTGATTTGGCGAGCAAGGCTGGCTCATCTGCCAGAGGGATTCCAGCATTTACATCTAGCATTTGTGCACCTGCTTCTACCTGAGCAATTGCGTCAGCTTCAACACGACTAAAGTCGCCAGCTTTCATTTCTTCAGCGAGCAGCTTCCTCCCAGTGGGATTTATACGTTCACCAATCATCACAAATGGTCGGCCAAATCCGATTGTTAGTTCTTTAGTTGCGGAGCTTAAAAGGGTGTCGGTCATTGTGTTCTCCTAATGACTATTCGTCGTCCGATGATTCGACGCCTCCGGAGCGTACGAGATTTTTTACGCGTTCAGGCGGATAAGACGCTTCAATTTTTTTAACTTCTTCGGCCACTGCTGCAGCAAGATCAGTTCCACAGTTTTGTGTTTCTCTTCGCCATTGTTTTACGTAGTCATCCGTTGAAGACAATCCGGCGACCATAGCAGCCTGGTCAATCGCTAATTGGAAGCGCGGGTCCAGTAATGCCTTCTCTCTAACTCTTCCACTTTGCGCTGTTATTTGAGCAGGAATGTCACGCCAGTAGATCGTGATTAGTGAAGATGCCATATTAAGAAATTTCAGTTAGTTGTTGTTTAGGAGAGGGTACAAGATTGATGATATTTGATCCCAGATCCCCATAGCCGGTATGAAAGATTTCAAATTTGAGCCCGAGACGCTCTGCAGCGTCACGTGCTTTTTGTTCAACTTCTGGATCGTTAACTTGAGCTAAGTAAACGAGACGTGTGTAGGACCCAAAGTAGTCTTTAAGCAGTTCGGGGTGACGGTCAAGCCAAAGCGCCTGAATTACGAGGCGGTCAAAATGTCGTGTTAGATAGTCCGTGAGGTAAAAGGTTCCGATTTCTGCATCCTGTATTTCAGCAAAACGTTCACTTCCGGCGAAGAACTCATAGCAATGAGCTCCTGGAAGGCGTTCAACTTTAAGTTCTTCGCAAACTTTGTCTAGGAGGCCTCCGGTACCACAGTCGGCGTAGCCGACATATATATTTTCGTATTTGCTTTTAGCTTGAATGACACGTTGTCTCACCGCTTCAGGAATCAGCTCAGGCGAGTTGTGGTAAGAAGCAGGTAGGCATTCAATATCAATAGTTTCTAGACCGTTTATTTTTGTTAAGTCAATAAGTTCTCTTGCTAGCGCTCCACAAGCAACTACAAGAGTTCGGGGTGAGGTATCAGAGTCTGGCATAGTTCCTGAACCCATTTGAAGTTAGTCAGGCGGCAGAGGAACGTCGTTCTGCTACCAGACGCTTTGCTGTTTCGGCGGCTACAGCGGCATCACGGCAGTATGCATCTGCGCCGATGGCTTCCCCGAATTCTTCGTTTAGGGGAGCCCCTCCAACGATGACCATATATTCTTCTCGAAGACTCTTTTCAATAAGAGTGTCAATGACGACTTTCATATATGGCATTGTGGTGGTTAACAAGGCAGACATTCCAAGAAGATCAGGTTTATGTTCGTCAAGCGCGCCCAAGAATTCCTCAACGTCAGTGTTTATACCTAAATCAATGACTTCAAAGCCAGCTCCTTCAAGCATCATTCCAACTAAATTCTTTCCGATGTCATGAATGTCGCCTTTAACTGTTCCAATGACAATTTTTCCAACTGGTTCTGCACCAGTTTCAGCTAGTAACGGACGTAAAATCTCCATTCCTGCTTTCATCGCATTGGCAGAGAGAAGGACCTCGGGAACAAATAAAATACCATCGCGAAAGTCAATGCCAACGATTCGCATGCCTTCAACTAAAGCATCATTGAGCACGTCTGAAGGACTCCATCCGCGTTCAAGCAAGATAGTGGTTCCTTCAACAATTTCTTCTCCCAATCCGTCGTAGAGGTCATCATGCATTTGGACCACGAGATCTTCATCAGAAAGATCTGCAAGAATTATTTCTTCTTCTGGCTGCTCTTCTGTCATTATTTCAATCCCCTTTTAATTTGAGTATTTAGATTTTTGATGTTTAGGTGAATTTGATTTCTAATTTTTACTCTGGTTAGAGCCTTTAAAGCAAACCATCCCATAACGTGGGAAGATCTATATTTGAAACTCTACTGAATGTGAATCAAACCGTCCACCATTCTTTTTGCACTTCCCGTATGGTGGCAAGTATCATTTAGGCAGTTCAAAGTCAGGACCCCGCATGAAAGTTGTACAAAGTATTGAGAGGGCGTTTGCCATTCTCAACGAGATATCAAAAAGTCCGGCTGGAATAAGTGAGTTATCTCGTAGCACTGGTTTGCCTACAAGTACTGTGGCTCGGCTTCTGTACTCTTTGGAAAAATTAGATGTCATCGAAAGAGAAGACGGAAAGTCTATTTACCGAATTGGCACCTCAATTGTCACTATGGCATCAAGTGTTAATCCTACTCAAAGGCTGCTTACCGCAGCACAGCCTCATTTGCGAGGACTTGTAGAAACGCTTGGAGAGGCAGCAGGGCTAGCAATTCCCGCAGGCTATGACGTTCATTACATTGGAGAGATTGACTCTCCGCACCCAGTACAAATTCGCGACTGGACGGGCACAAGTCTTCCGATGCATATCGTCCCTTCAGGAATCATGTTTTTGGCTCATTGGCCGGATGACGCTGTTGAAGCTTTCTTGAAGCATCCCCTAGACCGGTTTACTGCACAAACTGTCATTTCTCCTTTAGCCATACGCCAACGTATTCTCGAAGCAAGAGAAAAAGGATACGTGTGGTTGTTTGAAGAGTTTTCTGAGGGAATAAATTCGATAGCTGCACCGGTTTTTAACCACACAGGCTCGGTGCTGGGAGCCTTGCACAGTCATGGGCCTTCTTACCGTTTCCCTGCTGAAGGAATGGAAGACGTAATTGCTCAACGCGTGATGCAGACAGCTTCTTCCATCTCGGAAGCTTTAGGTTTCGTGCCCAACCAAACTAGTAAATAATCAGGTTTTGTATGTCAGCTATATATGGAGTCATTGCAGCACTAGGAGTAGGTGTCGGAGACCATGTCACTCGAGGGTCTGCTGATCGAAGTTTCATTTCTCAAGCACTGGGAGCTTTTTTCCTTGGAAACTTTATTTTTGCACTCTTAGCGGTTCTTTGCTTTGGAGGTGAGTGGCGTGCAGGGGATCTCATAGTCGGTGCTTTGAGTGGTTTGATCGCGGTTACCGCGATCGGCACGCTCTATCTCGGTTATCAGGCAGCAAGTGCTGGAGTAGTTGGTCCTCCAGCAGCAGTTTTAGCAGTAGTGGTACCAGTTGCATTTGATTTGGTTTTTGGCCAAGTCCCTTCTAATCAAATTTTGGTCGGCATCACAATCGGAATTGTTTCGGTTTTACTAATTTCATTTAATCCTTTATTTACTGGGAATTTAAGACGTGGTATCGGGTTCAGTGTTTTAGCTGGACTGAGTTATGGCTTTTTATTCGTGACACTTGATCAAATCAGTTCAGAGAGCGGATTTTGGTCGGCGGTTTCTCAACGTTTAGTCGGATTTTTAATATTCGCAGGGTTCAGTCTGAATCGAGGACGCAAGGTGTTCCCAGAAAAAAACGCCTTCGGGATTTCTTTTCTTGGAGCACTTTTTGCGAGTGTCGGAGCTCTTGCATTTCTGTATGGGCTCCAACATGGTGACTTGGCGCCCGTAGCTGCAGTCGGCACTCAATACGCAGCAGTCACAGTCATATGTGGCTATTTCTTTCGACAGGAAAAGCTGCGCTCTTGGCAATGGGTAGGGCTAACAGGGACTGTTGCTTCTCTTTCTCTCATTGTCACTGGCTGAACACTTTTCGGTGCTTAAAGAAAAGTAATAGTGGGCCTTTTTTATGGTTGACTTTCTTGTGGATTAGGTATGATCCAAACTCGTGGTTAAAACAGTATTCAAGTTTTGATCTTAAGAATTAACTCCGTTCGAATAGGAGAAATAAATGAGTGAGTTTCCTACAAAAGCCAAAGTTGTGGTCATTGGAGCAGGCATCGTCGGTAACTGTCTTGTGGGGCACCTTGCCCGATTAGGATGGAAAGACCTTGTTCTTTTAGACAAAGGACCTCTCCCTAACCCTGGTGGCTCTACAGGCCACGCCTCAAACTTTATTTTCCCTGTTGACCACAACAAAGAAATGGCTTTATTAGGAGAGCAAAGTGCTAACCAGTATCGAGATTTAAATCTTTCAGTCGATTCCGGTGGTATCGAAGTGGCACGTACAGAAGAGCGGATGGAAGAACTCAATCGCCGTATGACTTCAGCCAAAGCTTGGGGCATTGAAGCCCACCTTCTTTCTCCAGCAGAAGTAAAAGAACACGTTCCTTTCATCAACGAAGATGTCATTCTTGGTGGTTTCTATTGCCCAACCGTTTCAGTAGTTGATTCGCTAGAAACAGGAACTGTTATGCGAAAAGAAGCTGTAGAGACAGCAGGATGTCAAGTTTTTGCTAACACCGAAGTTTTAGATGTTGAAACCTCTCAACAACCTGGCGGGGTAACTCAAGTTGAAGCAGTAGTTACCGATAAAGGAAGAATTGAAGCAGAATACGTCGTTATTGCCTGCGGAGTATGGTCAAACCGTATAGCGAACATGGCGGGGGCAACTATTCCTTTGGCTCCTGTGGTGCACCAGATGGCTGATGTCGGGCCGATGGATATTTTGGCAGAGACAAATAACGAAATCGGATATCCGATTGTTCGCGACATGGACACTTTCTGTTACGAACGACAATCATCAGGATCAATGGAAGTTGGGTCCTATGGACATCGCGCCATCATTCATCATCCGGACACGATTCCATCAAATGAAGAGGCAGCATTGTCCCCTACAGAGATGCCATTCACCCCAGATGATTTTGATGATCAGATGGAAACAGCAATCGAACTAATGGACATGCTCGGTGACGCCGAAATCAAATACGCAATAAATGGACTTCTTTCCCTCACGCCTGACGGAATGCCATGTCTTGGGGAAACAACAGAGGTAAGAAACCTTTGGTCCGCTGCCGCTGTCTGGGTAAAAGAGGGTCCAGGAATGGCTCAAGTCGTAGCTGAATGGATGACCTATGGGTACCCGCGAGTAATTGACGCACACGGTGCGGATATCGCTCGCTTCTATGACGGTGAACGTTCCGAAGACCACATCTGGTCTCGAGCTGATGAAAGTTTCATTAAGACATACGGCATTGTTCATCCAAGTGAGCAATGGGGGGGTCGACGAAATATTGATGTCGGACCCTACTTTTCACGACAAGAAGATCTCGAAGCGATGTTCTTTCAAGCGAGAACATGGGAACGACCACAGTGGTACGGAGCAAACGCCGACCTAGTAGACCGCTACGACCTTAAAGAAAGAGAAGTTGAATGGGACAACCGGTGGTGGAGCCCTATCACCGTAGGAGAACATCTCAACCTTCGTGAAAACTGTGGATTAGTAGATCTCAGCGCTTTTCAAATTTACACACTTGAGGGAGAGGGTGCAGTTGAGTACGCCGACTATCTCGCAGTAAACAAGGTTGATGTCCCAGTAGGTCGATCAATTTACACCCCATGGCTAAACCAAGATGGAGGCTTCCATTCTGATTTAACAATGATGCGTTTAGCCGAAGACAAAGTAGCCATAGTTACCGGCGTATTTGACGGAGGACGCGACTCTTTCTGGGTCAACCGACACATGCCAACAGACGGATCAGTCAAGTTCACGAATCTAACTCACAAAATAACCACTCTTGGTCTGTGGGGCCCCAACGCCCCAGCCGTTTTAGGCCAATTAACTGACCATGATCTCACTCAAGAAGGATCCTCATATGGGTCAATTGTTGAAGTCGATATTGCTGGGTTACCTTGCCGCATATTCCGCATTTCCTATGTGGGAGACACCGGATGGGAAATTTACACCGACTGGGATAACGGTCCTGCCCTTTGGGACGCCCTAATGAAAGCTGGAGCGGATCTAGGTATCCGAGCAACAGGTGGTGGAGTTTATGGATCCTCTGGACGGATTGAAAAAGGCTACCGACTTATGGGTGCTGAATTAGAGAGCGAATACAATCCACTTGAAGCAGGCCTAGCTCGACCAAAGGTCAAAGCAGCTGACTTCATCGGAAAAGAGGCGTACTTAGCAGCCCGCGAAAAGGGAGAACCAGAGATAGCGATGTGCACACTCACTGTTGAGGATCTTGCTGACAGCCAAGGAAGATCCCGATACCCTCAAGGCGGAAACGAACCTATCTTGACTACTACCGGAGAACGAATTGTTGATTCACACGGTCGAGCAAGCCGGGTTACTTCAGCCGGGTATGGACCTTCAGTTGGCAAGCATCTATTAATGGCTTATTTACCAACTGAACTAGCGGTTCCAGGGACCGACCTTCAGGTCATGTACATGAATGAGTTGTATCCAGTAAAAGTTGGATCTACAGGTTCTGTGTTTGATCCAGAAGATTCGCGTCTGAAATCATAAGGACAATTCATGCGTCTTTTAGTTTGTGTAAAACGAGTACCAGCACCTGGAGCTCGGATAAACATAACCGCTGATGAGCAAGACGTTGATGCTGCTCATCTTGGTTTCACAACAAGCCCCCATGAAGAATGTGCTCTCGAAGAAGCCGTTCAAATTGTTGAAAACCACGGAGGAGAAGTAACTGTTCTAACCCTCGGACCTGCTGATGCTGAAGAACAATTGCGTTATGCAGCGAGTGTAGGGGCTCATCACTTTGTGCTGCTCCCTGTTACAGAAGTTGATTGGGACCCACAAAGAACTGCTAGAGCGTTGACAAAAGCGATTCAGGATTTAGAAGAAGGCGCAGAACCATTTGATCTTGTTTTGTTTGGAAATGAATCGGCGGATTCTGGCGGTTTCCAAGTTGGAGTTCGTGTGGCTCAGGCTTTAGGTCGGCCAATGGTCAATGGAATAAAAGGTATAGAAGTAGGCGAAGGCGCAGTTACTGCCCGACGCGAAATAGACGGAGGGTTTGAAGTCTATGAAATGCCGACACCAGCGATCCTCGGGATAAAAGAAGGAATAAACCTACCTCGTTACCCAACTATGAAGGGACGGTTAGCTTCAAAGAAAGCAGAAGTTGAAGTCAACGAACCGGCTTCAGAACAAGGCGGCCAAACCCGAATAAAGCTTCATCGCCCAGAAGAGAAAGTTTCAGAAACTGTTATTTTAGGCAAGGGTCCAGAAGCGGCACCAGCAGTCGTTGACCTTTTAGAAGAACTCGGGGTTCTTTAAATGTCAGTACTTGTTCTTTGCGATCATGATCGGGGTGCGCTCGCTGAAGCATCGTTGGAAGCTCTTACATTCGGACGGAAACTTGCCAATGATCTAGGCGTCGCTTGTGGTGCTGTCTTAATAGGAGAAGGTGCTGATAACGCTTCAACTTCTCTTGCTTCATATGGAGCGGACAACATTTATTTAGTTGAACATAGTTTATTAACAGATTATGGCCCGTCAGCTTGGGGAGAGTCTTTGGTTCAATTAGTTAATAAAGTCACCCCAACTGCTGTTTTAGCATCTGGAACAGATCGCGGAAACGAAGTAATAGCTCATTTAGCGGCGAATCTTGACGCTCCGTTCGTAGCCAACTGCTTAACAGCAGACACAGCAAATCCTTCTACGTGGTTAATGACTCGAGTTCAGTGGGGTGGGTCTCTACTTGAAGACAGCGAACTTTCTACGGAACAGGTGAAGATATTTACCGTTGCTCATCACGGAGTAGAAGCAGAGCAGCCCGAGTCTTCAAGCTCAGGACAAAAAGAATCTTTCGCTCCAGAACTTGAAGAATCAGTGACCCAGACCATTGTTGCAGATCGGGTAGTTCTAACTCAGGGAATCACACTTTCGACTTCTCCGGTAGTGGTCGGCGGTGGACGTGGTGTTGGTTCAGCAGAAGCTTTTTCACCGTTAGAAGAACTAGCCGCAGAATTAAATGGAGTAGTTGGATGTTCTCGCGCTGTTACAAATAATGGCTGGAGGCCGCATTCTGATCAGGTAGGGCAAACCGGTACTCGCATTGCTCCTCAGATATATATAGCGAATGGAATTTCAGGAGCTATTCAACATTGGGTTGGAGCTATGGCTGCTAAAAATATTCTCGCTATAAATATTGACCCAGAAGCCAACATGGTAGCTAAAGCCGGGTATGCAGTTATTGGGGACCTGCATCAAGTGGTACCAGCAGTCTTAGAGGAAGTTAGACGTCGAAAGTCCTGAGATTTAGATTTCGTAAACTTGCTCGGGCGTCAGTTCAAGAGTTGCCGGTGTGATCTTCTGATTAAAACGTAAGGGAACCCAGCCTCGTAAAGAATTAATCATCCAAATTGCTGAGGCTCTATCTAGATCAGAACGATGGATAACGTTTTCGGTTATCGCACCTTCATCTATTAACTGTCGTCTAAAGGTACCTGGTAGTAACCCGCAAATAACAGGAGGAGTAAATAGTTGTCCTCCCATCTCGACGACCAGGTTTCCTGTTGTCGTTTCAGTTAATTCTCCTCGTTCGTTCCAAAGTAAAACATCTGGAGAGTCTGGGAAACGATTTCTAGCCCTATCGTAAATTTCCCGCATAGTTGTCTTATGGAATAAAAATTCATTTTCACTTTGTACCGGAACAACATCTATAGGGACTTCCCAGAATTCTGTGGTTGGGTCAGGTAAATCTAGGATTTGAATCTCGGTTGAACCATTTGGAGAAGACAAAAGCCGGACTCGTTTTGATTCATTTCCTTGGATCTGATCAAGAGAATTTGAAGTTTTTTCTCTATCAAAATCAAACCCAAAATGTTTCGCTGAGGCAGTTATACGGTCAAGATGCAAATCTTTGAGGCGTATCCCTTCATTTGGATCCCATCGCATCGTTTCAAGAAGAAAGAAGTTTGATTTGGCTCTATCGAGGACGCGACTTTTTTGCTCCACCTCGCGCCATTCTTCATTTGGGTCTGAGTCCCAAACAATTCCACCACCAACGCCATATTCTGCCCGTCCTCGTGACTTATCTACCCAGACAGTGCGAATAGCAATATTGAATTCCATAGTCCCATCGGGAGCGAGAGCACCAATCGAACCTGTATAAATGCCTCGTCCATCTCCTTCTAGTGCTTCAATGATTTCACTAGTGCGCACCTTTGGTGCACCGGTGATGGAGGCAGGAGGAAATAAAGCATTCAGTATTTCGGGGAGTTTCGCTTCTGATTCGGCTGTAACCGTCGAAGTTAGAGTGTGAACAGTCGGGTAGGACTCAACAGTATGAAGAGCTGGTACATCCACTGACCCTGAAGCGGCTATACGACTTAGGTCATTACGGACCATATCTACAATCATCGTGTTCTCTGCAAGATCTTTTTCTGATCGACTTAGATGAGAAGCAGCTAATTCATCCCAAATAGGATCCGGGTGACGACCAATAGTTCCTTTCATTGGGCGGCACGTTAGTTTCTTGTTTTCTAAAGAAAAGAAAAGTTCCGGAGAAGATGAACATACTGCGCGATCGCCTAGATCAAGGAATGCTGCGTGTTCGGATTGCTGAGCTCGTATCAGGTCACCAAATAGCCCGATTGGTTCACCAGAAAAATCTGATCTTAGACGGATGGTGTGGTTAACTTGGTAAGTTTCTCCGGCAGCGATTAATTGACGGATCGTACGAATCGTGGTCAAGTAAGCAGAATGAGAACGGTTTGGCACCCAAGGGCCAACTTCATATCCTCCGCTTTCAGAAGGCTGTGAAGCGATCTTCGGAGATGGAAAAACCCCAAAAGAAATAAGAGGGACTCTTCTAATTCTTGATGATCGGATAGCTTCATCAAAAGCTGGTCCAGCATCATAAGAGATCATCCCAACTACCCAGTATCCATCTTCTGCGGCTGACTGAGCAGAATGTATTGCATTAGGTACATCTTTTAAATCTTCCGCAACAATGGTGAAAATAGGATGTTCAAAAGACAACCATTGCCTCTCTCCATTTAAGGGGTACTGCAATAAAGCGCTTTGAATTTCAGCAGTCATTAGTTCGTTGGATCTACCCAACCGGCTTCTCTGTCAAGACGGCGCACAAAAACTCCAGATCGCGGTTTGGGTTCAAAGTAAGAAGATTTTGGAGGCATCCGTTCTCCTGCATCAGCTACTGCCATTAATTCATTAATTGAAGTCGGAGGCAAAATGAAGCCTATTGAACCAGTGGCGTCACATTGTGACTCAAGCGTGGCTACTCCTACTGGTTCTGGGACATAACTAATGACAGGATCATTTCCTGGGTCTTCAATATCAAATAGTGGTTTTAAGATCCCATCTTGTAAGCGAGATACATCAAGTTGATCTACAACTCGATTACTAGAAGATGACGGCAGGTTCATTGTGTACCAAGAGTGGTTGAGGTATATCCCCACTTGTCCCGCATCGGGACGTGCTTCCGACACGTTTTCTCTACTTGTCAAAGATCCTATTGCTGTCAAACTGTCAAACAATTCTTCCGGAGTGCGATCTTTCCGGTCCTGTATTTGTCGATGAAATGGGAGAACCAACATTTCTGAATCTGGGAAAAGGACTGCTTGTATGTGGTTCAATGGTCCACCTGCATCCCCAAAGAGATCCCGAGCTTCTGATGCAGCGGCTAGCCGGTGATGCCCATCAGTGACGTAGAAAGTTTTTTCCTCAAAAAGAGAAGAAAGTTTTTGAGCGTCATCGCCTGAGACAACCCATACAGTTTGCAGCACTCCTTCATTGTTTGAGATTAGTTCTGGTTCATTTAAACACAGCCGAGTCATTTCTTCTTCAAGGGCTTTGTCGGAACGATAAGTAAGCGAGACAGGGCTCGAAGATGCACCAACTGTCATTAGGTGATGCGCCATGAGTTGAGCGCGTCCAGGCCTAAACAATTCATGGCGCAGAATCTGCTGATCGTCGTCATCAGTAACTGGCAAAAGGCCCATCACCCCAGTTTGGGTATGCCCTTCAATCTCAAGACGGTAAAGAAACAAAGACGGTTCATCATAAGAGTTGTAAACATCGGCTTCATATAAAAGGTTCATAGCGTCCGAGCAGTTTGCTAATAAATTTTCTACATCATCTCGTGACTCTTCAGGTAAGTCTTCTCGAGATTTAGTGACGTTAAGAAAACTGTAGGGGTTCTCTCTAGAAATTTTTATGCGCTGTTCGGGCGTGTAGGCGTCATAGGGTCCTGTAACTACTTGATCAGCCCATTCTGATTTAACTACTAGTCCCGGAAAAGGAAGAAGGGTAGCCACTATTCGTATTCCGCTACTTGAATCTGAATTACGTGTTCAAGGTCACGAAGTTCTTTACATATCTCGTCAGTCACGTCTCCGGAAACATCTAATACTGCTACCGCTGAGTTTGCACCAAGAAACACATTATTTTTCACCGTCTGAACATTAATTTTTGCATTTCTTAAGACACGAAACACTTCTGCTAATACGCCGACTTGGTCAAAATGGCGAACCGTGATGGTGGCAGTTCCTATACGTGAGGTAGCCATATTTACGCAGTTCATTACCTCACCATTCCGATAGGCCTCAATGACTTCAATCGTTCCAGAAGTAGTTGCATCTTGGGCTTGAGTGGTAGAAGCCCCAATATGGTGTGTCCCTACCACTTTTGGATGTGAAGCCAATTTAGAAACGAATTCTGATGTTCCGCTTTTTGGTTCATCGCAAAACACATCAAGGCCAGCACGAAGATTTGTGGAATCTAAAGCCTTCAAAAGAGCAGTTTCGTCAATAACCTCTCCGCGGCTTGTATTTAAAAGAATACTGTTGTCTTTCATTTGACTCAGAAAATTTTCGTCAACGAGGTTCACAGTGTCTGTACCACCAGGCACATGAATTGATACAACGTCCGCTTCACTTAGTAAGTCTTCTCGACTATCAACAAGACGGATCCCAATTGATCGAATACGTGCCTCAATGTTTGGTTTCCGATTTGAGTTCCTCTCAGCAATAACCGACATCCCGAAGGATCTCGCTCTTTCTGCTACAGCAAGACCAATTTCCCCTACACCTATAACTCCAAGAGTTTTTCCTAACAAGCCATCGGCTTGGCTGTATTTCTTTTTATTCCATTGACCATTTCTTAGATCCTGAACACAATCAGCTAGATGACGATCAATGGCAAGAAGTAAGCCAATAGTAAGTTCAGCCACAGCTACAGAGTTTGTTCCCGGGACGTTACATACATAAATACCTGCATCAGCCGCCGCTTGGCAATCAATCGTATTGGTGCCTGCACCCGATCGAACAATTAATGCAAGCTGGTCGCTGCTCGCTATTGCCTCAGCGGAAACCTTGGTGCTTCTTACGACAAGAACATCAATTCCTGAAAGTACATTCGGGAGATCTTCAGCGGTTATTTCTGAGTCAATTACGCATTCATCTCCACGTTCGCGTAAAAGGTTAATGTGGGACTCTGGAAGAGCATCTGCAAATAAAATTTTCATATCTTTCCTTTGGTACGCCGGAACCGGCACAATGGCGGGTTGCAGGGTAACCTCTGCGGATAAGGGTCTTAAAACTCTATGCAAAATTCACAAGAAAGGCAAAAATAATGGCCTTAAATCAAATTAGACAATTAGTAATGGGGGAAAAATGCGTCGGTCAATGAATCGGAAACCGATCGTAACTTGTGCGATCACTGGAGCAGGAGACACTGTTGGAAAAAGTTCAGAAGTGCCAGTTACCCCTGCACAGATAGCCGCCTCTGCCTTAGAAGCAGCTGAAGCCGGAGCAGCGATAGTCCATTGTCATGTTCGAGATGAAGAAACTGGAAAGGGAACACGAAAAGTTGCCCTCTACGAAGAAGTAGTTGAGAGAATACGTGACAAAAATAAAGAAGTTGTCGTTAATCTCACCGCAGGCATGGGCGGCGACCTTAATGTCGGGCCAGATGACAATCCAATGGACTGGCAACCAGGCACTGATCTGGTTGGAGGACGTGAGCGACTAACTCATGTTGAAGCTATTCGTCCTGATATCACATCTCTAGATTGCGGATCACTCAACTTTGGAGATGAGAACGAAGTTTATATTTCAACCCCATCAATGTTAAGAATCATGGCAGAACGAGTTCAAGAGTTAGGTGTAAAGCCAGAACTTGAAGTGTTTGATACAGGAGGGCTTTGGTTCGCAGAAACGATGATTTCGGAAGGCATCGTTGATGCGCCTTATTGGATACAACTATGCCTTTCCATTCCTTATGGAACTCCCATGGACATTGGGATATTGCAAGCAATGGTAAGTCGATTACCCGATGAAGCCGAGTTCACCTCATTTGGATTAGGAGCCATGCAAATGCCAATGGTTGCACAATCCATAATGTTGGGCGGCCACGTACGAGTCGGCTTAGAAGACAATCTTTATTTAGAGCGGGGGGTGCTCGCCACAAATGCATCCCTAGTAGCAAAAGCTTGCCAGATTATTGAATTATTGGGAGCATCACCACAGACACCACAAGAGGCTCGTGAAACACTAGGACTGAACTAATGACCACTCCAGATAAACCTGTGGTTGCATGCATCGGCATGGGAGTTATCGGTTGCGGGTGGACAGCACATTTTCTGGGCCAAGGTTATGCCGTTCGAGTTTGGGACCCAGTTGAAGGAGTAAAAGAAAGGCTAAATTCTTTTTTAGATCTTGCTTGGCCGGCTATGACAGATTTGGGCCTATCAGAAGGTGCAGATCGCAATAATTTTGTTGTCTGTGAAACAGTAACTGAAGCTGTAGAAGGCGCTCTCCTCGTTCAAGAGAGCGCACCTGAACGTCTTGACCTAAAAGTAGAACTCCTTTCGGAACTTGACAAATCATGCTCCAACGAAGTCGTCATCGCTTCTTCAACTTCAGGATATTTAGTGAGTGACATGATTGTGAACTGTGAAGATGCACCAGAACGAGTTGTAGTAGGACATCCATTTAATCCGGTCTACTTATTGCCGCTTGTCGAACTAGTAGCGGGACCCAAAACTTCTAAAGAAATTTTGGAAAAAGCACAGAACATATATGAATCCACTGGGAAAATAGTTCTAAAGCTAGACAGAGAAGTAGATGGCTTTATCTCAGATCGCCTCCAAGAGGCAATGTGGCGGGAGGCTTTACATATGGTCGCTAATGGTGAAGCCACTGTCGAACAATTAGATTTAGCAATTACTGCAGGTCCCGGATTACGTTGGGCTTTAATGGGGCCGATGTTGACCTTTCATCTCGCAGGAGGTGAAGGAGGCATGGCCCACATGCTTGATCACTTTGGGCCATCTTTGAAATCTCCATGGACCAGGCTTGAAGCTCCAGAACTAACTCGGGAATTACGTGATGCGGTTGTAGAAGGTTGCGAAGACGAAGCAGATGGAAGGTCAGTAGCTACTCTCGTTAATGAGCGAGACAAAGGACTTATTGCAATAATTAAAGCGTTACGTGCAGCAGGAGTCGGAACTCCCGGCGAAGGGGGACTGCATGGAACCTGAGGAGCGAAAAGAATTACCCGCACCGCACAATCTTCCCACTGGAGATTTTTATTTGTATCCAGTAGTCGCAGCGATCAGCAAAGCAGAAATAACAGAGAGAACCGTGGTAGTTGAGTGGAGCGACAGCACGGTGAGCGAATTTCATTTTTTGTGGCTGCGAGATAATTGTCCGTGTTGTGTGCATCCTTACACTCTTGAACAAACTTATGAGGTCGTTAATGCTCCTAAAAATCTAAAACCCGCTGAAATAGAAGTCACATCAAGCGGGGCATTAGCTATTGAGTGGGAGCCAGAAGATCATAAAAGCATCTTTCACCCTGGATGGCTTAAAAAACACTGTTATTCCAACCAGACCCCGACATCGCCGAACATGAAAAGTGTGAGTTGGGATTCCTCCACTCGAACAAAACCTGATGAATATGAGTGGGAAGAAATAATAAAAGATGAAGAAGTGGAACTTCAATGGCTCCAGTCAGTTCAGATTTCAGGCTGTGCGTTAATACATGGAGTTCCTCAAACAGATTCTGCAGTGGGTGAAGTCGCCAATCGGATTGGTGTAGTTCGACACTCTAACTTTGGAGATCTCTTCGATGTGCGTGTCGATTTTGATCCAGTTAGCAACTCAAATACAGGCCTAGAGTTACCTCCTCATACCGACTTACCCACACGTGAATATCAGCCAGGTATGCAATTGCTCCACTGCATAACAAACAATGTTCAAGGCGGCAACAGCACTCTAGTTGACGGTTTTCGCGTTGCTGAAGAACTCCAAGACAGACATCCCAGAGCTTATGAGTTACTAACTACTGTTTCTTGGGACTTCGCGAATCGGAGTCGAACCAGCGATTATCGTTGGAAGGCACCAATGATTGGTTTAGATAACTTTGGTGAACTTTTCGAAATACGAGCTGGAAGTTGGCTGAGATACCCGTTACAAGCTCCTCCTGACTTGATGGACGAGATGTATGAGGCTTATCAAATATTCGAGACCACAAGTCACAATCAAAAATTTCAAATCAAGTTTCGTCTAGAGCCTGGAGATTGCATGATCTTTGATAATCGGCGCATTCTGCATGGCCGGACTGCTTTTGAAGCTCAAAGCGGAAATCGTCATCTTCGCGGGTGCTATATCGACAGAGACGAACTTCGATCACGCGTGCGCTTGCTAGAGGGCAACAAATCGCGCCGGTCAATACTTTCAGAGATAGAGAGATAAGTCGAAATCACGTAGTAGTTTTATTCGTGTGAATTTCTATTTTTAATGCACTAATAGTTAAGGAGCGTATATGAGCGAACGACTCACAGTGCCAATGGTAAGAGACAACGGAAAACTGCGTGAAGCAACGTGGGAAGAGGCTTTTGAAAGAGCAGCTTCAGGATTCCAAAAAGTTGTCGAAAAACATGGCCCTACAGCGTTCGGTATGTTTAGTTGTTCAAAGACTACAAATGAGGTGAATTATGCCGTACAACGGTTTTCGCGCTCAGTGATAGGTTCGAACAACATTGACAGTTGTAACCGAACTTGACATGCTCCCAGCGTCGTCGGTCTGGCGACAGTATTCGGAGCAGGTGGAGGAACCTCCTCTTATATCGAGGTAGAAAATGTTGATTCAATTTTATTGTGGGGATCAAATGCCCGCGAAGCTCACCCAATTTATTTCCACCATGTACTAAAAGGTCTTAGTAACGGTGCAAAAATGTGGGCAGTTGACCCTAGGCGCACATCTTCAGCAAAGTTTGCCGACGCATGGTTAGGTCTGAACGTTGGAACAGATATCGCTTTAGCAAACGGTGTGGCACGAGAAATCATTCACGCTGGCCTAGTGAATGAAGAATTCATTGAAAACGCTACGGAAGGCTATGAAGAGTTCAAAGCTCACGTAGAGCCATGGACGCTTGATATAACTTCTGAAGTAACTGGTGTTCCAAACGAAGCAATCGTTGATTTAGCGCATGGCTATGCAACCGCTCCAACTGCTCAAATTCTTTGGACGCTGGGTATAACAGAACATCACACCGGAGTTGACAACGTCCTGGCTTTATCAAACCTAGCTCTATTAACTGGCCATGTTGGAAGGCCAGGTTCTGGGCTTGTCCCACTACGCGGACAAAACAATGTTCAAGGCGGTGGAGATATGGGAGCGCTTCCAAACAAGTTGCCTGGCTTCCAAGATGTCGATGATGACAACATACGGGCGCGCTTTGAAAAAACTTGGGGAGCAGAATTCACAGGAGAACATGGACTCAACCTGACAGAAATGTTTGAGGCAATGGGGCAAGATACGTTACGGGCAGTATGGGTCATAGGAGAAAATCCTGCCGATTCCGAAGCAGACGTCAAGCATGCTCGTGCCATGTTGGAACGATTAGAAATACTTGTAGTGCAAGATGTGTTTATGACTCGTACAGCTCAGATGGCGGATGTGGTCTTTCCAGCAGCATTAGGTTGGGCTGAATCCGATGGAACAGCCACTTCAAGTGAGCGTCGCGTGCAACGAATCCGTGCAGCAGTTCCTCCGCCCGGTCAGGCTAAGCAAGAAATAGAAATTATTTCAGAAATGGCAAAACGACTGGGATCAACGACTTGGGGTAATCCGACCCCTCAAGAGTTATGGGACGAGTTAAGAACCCTTTCGCCAATGCATGGTGGAATGTCGTGGGAACGCCTTGAAACGGAAGGAGGAATTCAGTGGCCATGCCCCGACGAAGATCACCCGGGCAGCCTCTTTCTTCATGGACGTTTATGGGAACGACCAATTTCAGGACGAAGGGCGCCATTTTCTTGTGTAGAACACCGACCACCAGTAGATGAACTAACTGATGAGTTCCCGATACGTCTCACAACCGGACGAGTTTTAGACTCTTATAACACCGGAGTTCAATCTGGAAAATTTGACTCTCCGATCCGATCCGGAGATGCTTTAGAAATATCTTCAGAAGATGCGGTAACGCTAAACGTTGTTGATGGAGAAACAGTTAGAGTCTCTTCGCGTAGGGGATCAATACTGATGAGAGTAAAGACCGATGCGGAACTTCAAGTTGGCCTCGCATTCACAACATTCCACTTTCCAGAGTTAGTTGACATCAATCAACTAACCAGTGACGCAACGGACAGCAAGTCAGGAACCGGAGAGTTCAAAGCAGCCGCAATAAAGATTGAAAAAATTGAGAGTATGGCTAATGTCTGATCTCAAATTTGGAACCGAAGAACCAACCGCTGAAGAAAAAACAGCAATTGATGAACTCTCATCAGAAATAGGACCAGCAGAGATCAAACTAGATGAAAGGTTTGTTGTAGGTGGCCGGACCAGAGTCAAAGATCGAAGACGGCTACTCTTACCTGCACTCCATGAACTGCAGAATACCGCTGGTTGGATTAGTCCCGGTGGCCTCAATTACGCATGTAAAGTTTTAGGGATTCCCCCTGCAGAGGCCTATGGGGTAGCCACTTTTTATCACCTCTTTTCTCATGAACCTCCAGAAGTCAAAGATTTAATCCATGTTTGTGACGATGTCGCGTGCCGGCTTGTCGGAGCAGAAACTCTCATCAAAGACTTGAAGGACTCAGGACACAAAGTAAAACCCAGTCCTTGCTTAGGTCAGTGTGAACGTGCTCCAAGCGTTCTTATACAACGCACGAATAAAAAGGACTTAACCGCCGTTGCGGAATCCAATAACTCTCTTACAGCAGTAAACGTAGAGCAGGTTTTAACATCAGAAGCGTTGACGCCACAAATGACACTTCCTCAGAAAGGATCAGAGAACCTTTCTCTACTTTCCCGCGTTGGTGTAGTCAACCCGGAGAGCATTGAGGGGTACGTAAAGCTGAATGGCTATGACGCACTAAAAAAAGCCTTAACAATCGGGCCGGACAAAGTGATAGAAGAAGTAACCGCCTCAAAACTTTCAGGACGAGGAGGCGCAGCATTTCCTACAGGAGTTAAGTGGAGAGCAGTAGCTGATCAAGTAGGTCGACCTCGCCATCTTGTGTGCAATGCAGACGAATCAGAACCAGGCACTTTCAAGGATCGAACGATAATGGAAGGGGACCCTTTCGCTGTAATAGAGGCAATGACCATTGCGGGGTTCTCAATTGGAGCAGAACAAGGATGGCTATATCTTCGTGGAGAGTATCCCGTTGCCGCTGAGCGTTTAGAGAACGCAATCAGAGAGGCAAGAAAAAATGGTTTTCTTGGAAAAAACATAGCCGGCTCAGAGTTCAATTTTGATATCCAACTTTATAAAGGTGCCGGGGCTTATATCTGCGGTGAAGAAACAGCATTGTTTAACTCAATAGAAGGTTTTCGAGGAGAACCACGCAATAAGCCACCATTTCCCACGACGCATGGGTTATTTGGAGAACCAACAGCGATAAATAATGTAGAAACCCTAGTAAACGTGCTTTCTATTCTGGCTCTTGGTGGGGATAAGTACGCCATGCAAGGGACGGGGAACTCTACAGGAACCCGATTATTTTGCTTAAGCGGACGTGTCGTAAATCCGGGAGTTTATGAACACCCATTTGGAGTAACGCTGCGTGAAGTAATTGAAGCTGCAGGAGGCGTAACGGATTCTAAAAAAATCAAAGCAATTCTGCTTGGCGGAGCAGCAGGAAGTTTTGTCACTTCCGATCATTTAGATCTACCTATGACACTCGAAGATACAAGGGAGGCCGGTGTGTCATTAGGCTCAGGAGTGGTCATGGTGTTTGATGAATCCGATGATCTGCCAGACACTGTTCGCCGGATCGCACAATTTTTTCGTGATGAATCCTGCGGTCAATGTGTCCCTTGTCGAGTGGGCACAGTCCGACAAGAAGAGGTTCTCGCTCGATTTACGCGAAACGCTTCTTTTGATACAGATGAAGAACTTCTTGAAGATTTAAGTACGGTAATGAAGGATGCTTCAATTTGTGGTTTAGGGCATACCGCATCAGGGGCTGTACTGTCTGCTATCAACCTTGGACTACTGGAGAGAACCTTATGAATGAGATTCCAGTTGGAGCTCCCCGCTCACAAATAGAAGTTCAAATAGATGGTAAGCAGGTGAAGGCCGTTGAAGGCGCAACCATTCTTGATATTTGTCAAAAAGAAGGAATTGATACACCAACTCTTTGTTGGGCAGAGAATCTGACTCCGGTGAATGTTTGTCGAGTATGTGTAGTGGAAGTAGAAGGTTCAAGAACCTTAGTCCCTTCGTGTTCACGTCCCGCCGAAGACGGGATGGTTATTTCGACCGATAGTGAACGCGTACGTAAGAGCAGGAAATTGGTTTACGAGCTACTCGATTCTTCTGTTGATATGGATCGTTCCACGGCAGAAGTTAAAGAGTGGATGGAACATTATGAGGTGGACAGTTCACGAATGGGTAGTAAAAATGAAATTGCTACTGTCGCTCAACCTCCAAAAATACAAGACTCTCTATATGTGCGCGATTATGAACGCTGCATTCTCTGCTACAAATGTGTGGAAGCATGCGGAGAAGATGCGCAATATACCTTTGCAATAGCAACAGCTGGGCGAGGATTCGATGCGCATATCTCAACTGAATTCGATGTCTCCTTGCCTGATTCAGCCTGCGTTTATTGTGGAAACTGCATTGGGGTTTGCCCCACGGGAGCACTTGTTTTTAAAACCGAGCATGATATGCGCGAAGAGGGTACATGGAATGAAGAAACTCAAGAGGTAACAACAACTGTTTGTTCATTTTGTGGTGTTGGCTGCAATTTAGAGTTACATGTTCAAGACGAAAAAATTGTGAAAGTTACTTCTCCTGCAGATCACTCTGTTACTTCAGGGCATCTTTGCATTAAGGGTCGTTTTGGCTGGCAACACGTCCAATCTTGAAGAAAGTCTTTAGAACTCATAGCAAAATGTTCAAGAATGGCGTCATGTCGGCTAAAGTTCCGTGATCGCAGTTTTCTATGCTCACATATAAGTTTTATGGTGTAAGAGATTGAGATAACTTAAATTAAGTCAATGAAAGAGGGAAAAACGGTGACTGCAGTAGCAGAGGGGAAATCGAAAAGACGAACTCCACTAGTTGATCGCTTTCTCTTTGTGGTGAAAGTTTTATTGATCGGCCTTGTAACCATCGGTTTCTTAGCTTTTGTGGCTCAACAAATTTCACCTGATAATTGGTTTGCTAGGTGGCGTAATCCCGGAGCGACTGGGCTCTCAGCAGATCAAATAAAAGGCTTAGTTATATCAGGGCTCTCACAAGGAGTTTTCTACGGGTTGATCGCTTTGGGCTACTCAATGGTTTATGGCGTACTCGGTTTCATCAACTTCGCTCACGGTGAAGTGTTTATGGTCAGTGCCTATACGGGCTATATAGCAGCGAATAAATTTTCGGCGAACGGCATGTGGGAAAGCAATTTTGCTCTTTGCCTACTAATAGTTCTTCTTCTTGCTGTAATGGTTTCTACAGTAACTGCTGTTCTGACGGAGCGGATTGCTTATCGCCCTCTTCGTAACTCTCCTCGACTCATACCGCTAATCACTTCAATTGGAGTTTCGTTTGTCCTCCAAAATGCTGTACTTGGGATCTTCGGTCCAGGAACTCAGGGTTACCCGCAATTGCCGGAATGGCTAGCGAAACAAAGATCAATACTTACGTTTGAAATATCAGGAATAAAAATTCTTGTCTTCCTAGTAACCATAGTTTCAATGACGGGACTCTGGTACTTAGTTGAACGTACAAAAACTGGTAAGGCAATGAGGGCGGTAGCAGAGGACAAAGAAATTGCTTCCTTGATGGGAATCAACGTTAACCGAATCATTGTGACAACCTTTGCTGTTGGTGGAGCAATGGCAGGAGTCGCAGGAGTAATGTTTGGACTCTTGTTCCGTGCCGTGAATCCGATGACAGGGTTCCTTCCCGGCATTAAAGCCTTCACTGCTGCAGTTGTGGGAGGTATAGGTAATCTTGGCGGAGCGATGTCTGGAGGCCTTGCTCTTGGATCGGCAGAATCAATCGCTCCACAATTAATTCTTGAACCCCTTGGAGTTCCAGGCGTCACGCAATTAAAGGACGCTGTGGCCTTCACCGTCCTAGTTATGGTTCTTTTATTCAAACCATCCGGATTATTTGGTGAGCGTCTCTCACAGGAGGATAGAGCATGACAGCTTTGCCTTCCTCTTTACTTCTTGACTGGAAACGAATTGTTAGGTGGGGATCAATCTGCGCTGTAGCGCTCTTATTTATCTCCTTAGTTGGGATGCCTATAAAACTTGATCCAAAAAGCATTATCAGTCCGTTATTGAGCCTCGGCTATGTTTCTTTGTTCTGGTTGCCTCTCATCTTTGGTTATGTCGCTTCATCACGTGTAGTACTTGAAGGAGTAGAAACATCAAAGCCAGGGCTTCCAGATCTACTCACTGGTGTTTTAACTGGCGCTATCGGCGGAGCCGGACTTACGTTGTTGATGCTAGGAATAGAAAACTTTGACATTCGAGACCCCCTAATCAACTGGAGTCCACAACTTCTTGAAGTTCTTGCTTTCGGGGCTCGGGATCTAAATCCAGCAGTATGGATCGGTATAGGTGGGGCACTGGGTCTCTTCGGAGCGGCTCTAAATGTAATACCTGAAAGTCTTCGACGAGGGATTTCTTATGGTTTCTTTACAGTTCTTGCCGTAGCCATTTTTGAACCAGCATTAGATGATATGTCTGAAGGTTTCCGCCTTGAGTGGCTAATCGAACTTATTTTCCAAAAGCGTGGAGGCTTAAAGCTCTGGCCAGCAATCATTTTAGCTTCCTTAATTGGAATGATTTCAGTCATTTCTAAAGGCAAAGTGAAAAAAGCCGTAGCTCAATACCGGGAACAAGAGGCACCGAAGAAGAAACAAACTTCTTATGTGCTCTTTGGAGTTGTTGCGGCGTTAGGAATCGTTCTTCCAATATTCATGGGAACTTACGTCAACTCTCTACTCGCAAATGTTGGCATCTTTCTGCTTCTGGCTCTCGGCCTCAACATTGTTGTAGGGCTCGCTGGAATACTTGATCTTGGTTATGTCGCGTTTTTCGCAGTAGGAGCGTACACCACTGCAGTTTTAACCTCGGAGATATCACCATTCTTTGCTCCAGGAATGACTTGGGTTCTTTCGCTCGTGTTTGTCGTCATCCTCGCTGGTTTGACAGGGCTATTTATTGGAGCGCCGGTGATCCGCATGCGCGGAGATTACCTCGCCATTGTGACGTTAGGTTTTGGCGAGATTATCCGTTTACTCTTTCTGTCAGATTTCCTCAAGCCGTATTTTGGTGGAGCACAAGGAATTCTTGGAGTTCCAGGCATCGATCTCGGTTTTGTCTACATCTCTGGGACAGACACCAGAGGTATTTTCTACTTAGTCCTCTTCTTTTGCGCCATTGCGGTTTACGTGTCTTGGCGTTTGCAGGCTTCGCGACTCGGACGTTCATGGATGGCGATTAGGGAAGATGAACAAGTCGCCGAAGCTATGGGTATCAATACCGTTAACTCGAAACTTATGGCTTTCGTCGTCGGAGCGGTTTTAGCTTCTTTCGCGGGGGCGATTATGGCCGCACGAGTAGGTTCGGTATTCCCTAACAGCTTCATGATCCTTATATCAATTGTGATTCTTGTAGTGGTAATTGTTGGAGGAATGGGTTCAATCCCCGGGGTGTTTGTCGGAGCGTTTGTTCTTATCGGGATTCTTGGTGGCCCAAAACAGCCCGGCTTGTTGCAAGAATTTGGTTCATTAAAACTGCTTGTGTATGGAATGTTGCTGGTTTACATGATGCTTCAACGACCAGAGGGGCTTGTGCCAAGCGCTCGCCGAACCCAAGAATTACATCAAGAAGAATTCCTCCAAGACTCATGGCTTAAAGGAACGGATGATGAAGACGAAGAACAATCCGTCGAGGGAGAGGAAGCCCAGATATGAGCCATCTTCTTGAAATTAAAGATCTACAAGTTACTTTCGGCGGCCTTGATGCGCTCTCTGGATTGAATTTCCATGTTGATGAAGGAGAGATTGTAAGTGTTATCGGTCCTAATGGGGCTGGGAAAACAACATTCTTCAACACAATCACTGGTTTGGTTGAGCCAACAGGAGGGGACATCCTGTTTCAAGGGGACTCGGTTCTAGGTTTAGAGCCAAATGAAGTCACTAGTTTGGGTATTGCCCGAACATTTCAAAATGTTCGCCTTTTCCCAAATATGACGATTCTGGAAAATGTGATGGTTGCACAGCATTGTCGAACTTCTCAGAACGTGTTTGGGGCGCTATTTCAAACAAAAGCATTCAAAAAGGAAGAAGAAGAGATCAGGCAACGTGCAGAAGAGATTCTTAGTTTCTTCGGATCTCGATTAGTCGGCTATCGCCTCGACCAGGCAGCTTTCATGCTTTCGTATGCAAATCGAAGAAGATTAGAAATTGCTAGAGCTATGGCGACTCAGCCTCGATTGATGCTCCTTGATGAGCCAGTAGCTGGAATGAATCCGTCAGAAACTGCTGAACTGACTGAACTTATAGGACGATTACGCTCAGAATGGGGCTTCACAATTGTGATTATTGAACACGATATGGCAGTCGTGAAAAACGTTTCAGACCGAGTCGTCGTTCTTGACCACGGCGTGCCGATTGCAAGTGGAAGTTATGAGGAAGTCTCAACTGATCCTGATGTAATTGAGGCGTACCTTGGCCGACCAGTGGAGAGTCACTCGTGAGTACAGAGATAAATAATCCAGAATCAACTGATCCTTCGGCTTTACTTGAGTTCCGTAACGTCAATACTCACTATGGAGCGGTCCACATACTAAAAGATGTTGATTTAGCTATTTATCCCGGAGAACTCGTTTGTTTATTGGGTGGAAACGCAAGCGGTAAAACTACGACACTCAAAACTCTCTTAGGTATGGTTACCCCTACTTCAGGAGATGTTGTGCTTGATGGGGAAGTCGTTAATAATCAGCCCACGAGTTATCGGGTGGCTAATGGGGTCACAATGGTCCCGGAGAATCGTCGCTTGTTTAAACGTTTAACCGTTAAAGAGAATCTTATGTTGGGGGCTTATCTCCGCAGCGACCGCGATGGCATCAACGAAGACCTTGAAGGCGTTTACGACCGTTTCCCTCGAGTCAAAGAGAGATTGTCGCAGAAAGCTGGAACGCTTTCAGGTGGAGAGCAGCAGATGGTTGCAATAGGGCGAGCACTTATGTCTAGACCAAAAGTGTTACTCATGGATGAACCTTCAATGGGATTGGCGCCAGCTCTAGTTCAACAAAACTTTGAATTAATTGAGCAAATCAATAATGAAGGCATGTCAATTTTCATGGTTGAGCAGAATGCAAATATGGCTCTTTCCATAGCTGATCGAGGATGGGTTCTCCTCACAGGACGAGTAATACTTGATGACACGGCTGAAGCACTACGCGCTAATGAGGACTTACAGAAGGCTTATCTCGGCGGCGGTTCTGGCGAGTAAAGAACTCTAAAGTTCTTACCCGGAAGAAAACTCAGTTACAAACCTTCAACTGGAGGGAAGTTCTGGGGAGGCATAATGTCCACTGTCGCAGATCTTTGCTGTGACAACATGCCGCCATCAACTTTAATAACATCACCAGTAATATATGAAGCATCATCAGATGCGAGAAACACGGCTGGCCCGGCCATGTCATCTGGCTCTCCGGGATACCCGAGAGGGATATTTTCACCACGTAGCCGCCTTGCGTCTTCATCCATTCCTTCGGTATCAATAGATCCAGGCATCAAGGCACATACGCGTATCCCATAGGGTCCTAAATCAAGAGCCATCGCTCGTGTCAGTGCTTCTATTCCGCCTTTTGAAGCGTCATAGGCGGAGAAGGCTCGATGAGCGCGAGTAGCCCCTCCGGAAGACATGTTTATTATCACTCCACTTCCTTTTTTGGCCATCATGCGAGCGGCGTGCTGAGAGCAAAGAAAGTGTCCAGTTAGATTTACATCAATTATTCGACGCCACCATGATTCATCGGCTTCAAAAAAATGAAGCATCGGGCTAACAAGACCCGCATTGTTTACGAGCACATCAACAGGGCCGTATCTTTCAACGGTCTTCTGGAACATTTCACTAACTTGGCTGTTGTCTGAAACGTCTGCAGTTATTGCGATAGCCGATCTACCTGCATCAAGAATTTCTTTGGCTACTTCGTCTGCTATTTGGCCATCTATGTCATTGACAACAACGTTCGCGCCTTCTTTAGCAAATCGAATTGCTATGGCTTTCCCGATTCCGTTTCCAGCTCCAGTGACAACAACAGTTTTTCCTTTATGTAATTCGCTCATTTGGCTCTCAATTCGTTGGTACTCTAATCAGTCACGATAGTAGAGGTCTAGAAAAACTTCTGCTGATAAAAGAGTGTGAATCGCAAGATTGCGTGAAAAATCTACCGATTTATGACTATTTTTCCCACAATGTGGGAAAAAAGCTATGACCTCTTTCACTTTTTCTCAGTTGCCTATAGGGTTCCGAAGGCATATTGCAACATATTGCATTTGGGGAATCCAAAAATCTCTTCTTTTAGAGTTCTTTGGCGACCCAAAAGTAATATGAGTTTTTCTATTGGATAAGAGCCCTTTGGGGTTCATTGAGAGGGATTCATGAGTAAACGATTAAGCGTTTTATCTGCCGTTGTACTTGGGTTCGCGTTACTCGC
>Ga0208410_1000103_pt1 | contig 50453 bp, 57 predicted proteins | sample ETN02SmetaG_3_FD_185787 | JGI IMG/M metagenome (GOLD analysis project Ga0208410, IMG submission 185787) | Marine microbial and viral communities from oxygen minimum zone, Eastern Pacific Ocean - ETNP2014F10-02SV257 (SPAdes) (version 2) | ecosystem: Environmental > Aquatic > Marine > Oceanic ... | reverse complement strand
TGTTTCTTTAGGTGCATTGCTACAGCCTACAATAAGAAATAAGACAATTAGTAAAAAATTATATTTTTTCATAATGATTATCCTTTCAATCTTTAAACTTAGATAAAATTAATTTTGTTCCACTGATTTATAATTAGTGAGTATGGAATCCATATCAAGCTTTCAAGTCTCTTTATATTCATTCAATTATTTTCCATTCGTTCTTTTCCATTCGTATTAATTCGGGAAATTTTTGTACTGTCTCCCCATCTTCTTCAATGTATACAAAAGAACTGATATAGGTTCTTTTTTCTGAAAAGAGATAACTACCAATGAATCCGCTTATTATTGCACTTGTAAAAGCGGCTTGAAAAATTTTTTCTGAATCACTTTCTTTGGGGTTACTACTTGCAATATCGTAATATCCTAAACCTGCCCCGAAAACCCCAGATAGCACAACAACCTTTACAGCGTACGGTACACCTTTTTTAAGGGGTTTGAAATACTCGACACTATCAAAGCTATAAGAAAGAATATCTGATCTACCATCTATCTTGTAATATATTTCCCTCTTTTTATGGTCTACGTCAAAATATTTAATAATTTTTTCATCATTTGCATCTGAACTTTTAAGTGACATCAAAGCATTTGGTTTAATAGAAATAATAATATCTTCTTTTTCTATCCATAGCGGAGTTCTTTCTTCCTCGTCTTGCGAGAAGCCCAAGGTAATTAGCCCTATAATCCATAGCGATCTTAAGAGTTTGAATTTATTTAGTATTTGTTTCATATTTAGTTTGCAAATAGGGTATTTTGAATTTGATGGTCGATTGGTTTTGCAATAATCTCAACCTCATCATTTTCAATATCAACATACCATACCATGCATAACATTATATATTGCCCCCTTTTTTTATGCTTCCATCTTCTAATGGTGCTAAATCTAGATTCTTTTAATCCTGTTGATCGCAGAAGATTGGCTTGGTTTTGTTGAATCTTAAAAGCATCTTCTTTATGAATAAATCCTTCATCGTATTTGTGATTTATAAGATCAGAGCGGTTGTATCCCAGCAATCCCTGCCAGTCACCCTCAATATCAGTTATCATTCCATCAGAAACTCTTCCTTTTAATACTAAAGATTTAGAGTTCAGCTTTGACAAAAGGTCTCCATCATTTTTAGATGTTGAAATATCAAGAGTTGCTTTAAGGCTCGCAATTTCATTTTTTAAGGTTATATTTTCGTTTATAAGGTAATCAATTACTGTTTTTCTATCTTCAGATGTAGGTTCATTATGATTTGGTATCTCTTTATAATGAATCTCACTTCTTACTTTGAGCTGGTGCTTTGAAGGCACTTCACCTTTTGTTAGCCACGTGCTAATCGCTTGAGGGGTAACGCCAAAATATTCAGCAACTTGATATTTGTGCCTAAGACCATTTTCCATCATTATTCGGTTTATTAATTTTTGTGCTTTATTCATTAGGATAATATAATTATAAATATATTATGAATCAAATAAATTAAAAATTTATATAATTAATTTTTATTGAATATATAGATTGTTTTTTATTAAATTTGATTTTAATATTATGATACTGAATTTATTAAAAAGAGCAAGGAATTTAAAATGAAGAAACGAAGGCTTAGTTATTTATTATTTGTTTTATTTTTTAGTCTAGCGCTTTATGCCCAAGAGGAGACTATTTTATTTGGTCAACAAAAGGCAATAAATAATTTATCGAATGATGCTGGGTTATCGACTAATGATTTTGATAGTTATTTAAAAAAGCGTTATAAAAAACCGTTATACCAATTAACACAATCTGAGGGAGCTGAAATAATAAAAAGTTTTCAGGATGGCACTTTATCCAAAAATCAGGTTCTAGATTATATTAATTCTCAGAAACAAATTGTTCAAAATATCCAACAAAGCGCAGCGCAAAATAAAGATTTAATCGCAGCGAGCATTTTAGAGGTTGGAATGAAAAAAAGATTTCATTTTAAAGATGGATCGATTAGTGAAGGTGAAATTACCGGGGTGAATGATAACCTTGTGACCCTTTTAACAGAATCAGGGGAATTCAAAATCCCAAAAGATGAGTTTTTAGCAGAAACCGCAGAAATTACAAATAAAAAAGGTGAAAAATTTGTTGGCCATGTTCTTAAAGAAACAGAAGAAGAATTTTCAATAAGAACTCAATATGGTGATGCTATTATCCATAAGAGAAATATAGAAAAAATGAGTAGGTATCATGGAGGGATTAGAGACCCTCAAACAGAAATGACCAAGCGTTTTTACATTGGAGAGGCAAGTTTGTTATCAGTTTTTCTTGACCCAACAGCTAATCTATTAGCTCCAAATACATTTTACTTGAGCGGTATGTCTTTGGGCTATGGATTAACAGATAGATTTATGTTAACTACTAAATATGCATCTAATTTCAATGGGGATTTGAACTTACACCCCAGATTAAGATTCAGGCATAAAAAGTCAGCTGATAAAGAAACCAGTATGTCGGTTGGTCTTGGGTTTCACCGCTCGTATCCCGTTAAGTCAACAATTGGAAAGTATGCCCATGCTATTAAAGTTGATGGTAGGTCAGACACTACAATAAATCTCGTAAATCTTGAAATAGAAGATGTAATGAAAGACCCGAACATTGAGGAAAACCCTGTATATGTTGAAGCTTATTTGGTTTATACATCGCACAGAACGAATCCAACGGGGCGAGGAAAAGTTGGTTGGACTGTTGGAGGTAAAATTTCAAATGCTTTTCAAGACAATATTCAAGGCTATCTTAAGTCAGGTTATACGTTTGACGAGGAAAATTATAAAATACCATACAGGCTATGGGCAAGTTTAGATTATGATCTTAGAAAAGACCTTAAGTTTGTAGCATCAACTTGGATTGATAATGGCTATAGAAGTATGGATGCTGGAGATGCATTTCAAGATTATATTGGCTCAGATGATTCAACTCCACTATCAATTGATTCCATTAAAGGTAAAAAGAGTATGTTTGATTTTGATTTTGGACTTCTATATGCTCCAACTGACAATTTTAGAATTGGGGTACACTTCCAACAGCCATTTATTGATTTCTACTGGGAGTTCTTTGAATTCTAGAAGTAGAATATATTAGTAATGATAAAATCGGTCACATTCATTTTTCTGTTTAGCTGTCTTGCGGGGCAAGTGCAATACGACCCCAAAACCGGAGAACCAATCGAAAGAAAAAAGTTTGACCCTAATACCGGGGAAGAGCTAGAGCAGAAATTTGACCCAAATACCGGAAAGTCCATAGAAAAAAAGATAGAAGGGATGATGGCAAAACTTGTCTTGGTTACTGGAGATATTATTCAGGGAAAATTAATTAGCCAAGATAAAGAAAAAATCATAGTTGAATCTGAAATGGTAGGCACAGTTATGGTTGAAAGAATTAATATTAAATCCATATCAATTGGTGGAGTGCCAATATCTAGTCGACGATCTACTAGTGCACCCATTGTTAATCAAAGCGCTTTAACATACAATAGATCCAAATCTCAAAATTTTGATTCGAGAGCAAAAAGAGAAGCGGTAATCAAGAACAATAGATTATATAATACGGTAGTTGGCACAGGCGCTTGTCTTAATCCAATTCCGTATATCACTCTTCCCTTAATGGCTTTAACCATTCGGGTTCAGGAAGTACCTGAACCCGAAAGCAAATTTTACAGAGATCTAGATTTTGAATCAAAAAAACAATATAATGCAGTTTACAAAAAAGAGGTTAAAAAACTAAGAACACAACAATGCTTTGCTCCAGCTAGTACAGTTGTTATAATATTTGGGATTCTTATGTTTATGGGTGGATAATTATTCATTTCTATTTTTATAATATCTATATCTAACTGATTCTTATTAATTTTAGATATAGCAATGTTTAAAATAATTTTATTCTTATCCAGTTTATTTATTTCTGAAGAGATCTCATTTGGCGAGATCTCATTCCAGGTCGTGCAAAAAGGAGAATCTAATAGGCACTATATTTGGCTTCATGGCGATGAAAAAACGGCAAAAATGGCCCTTAATGATCATATGCGCGCAAAAGAGGGAAAAGCTTTTTTTATTCAAAGCAAAACTAGAGAGGTAGCAGTTGCAGATGGACTAATAGACCCAAACAGAATATTTTCATCTGATGGCGCGAAAAAAAATCTCCATAAGTATAATCCAAATTGGTCAAATAAAAAAAAATCATCAGTTTTAAGAGTTATGGATGAAGAAAGAGAAGATTTTTTAAATACTATTTTTCCTATAGACGGAGAACTTTTGATTGCACTCCACAATAATTTTAAAGGGTACAATGTATACCAGGAGATTTCTAAAAGCGACACAGTTTCAATTAAGAAAAATCAGAATCCGCGCGATTTCTTTCTTTGTACGAATCGAGAAGACTTTGATATACTTTCTAAGTCACCATATAATGTTGTGCTTCAAGAAAGTTATCCTGAAAATGATGATGGATCTTTATCGTGGGCAGCTTTAAAGTGGGGTGTAAGATATGTAAATATTGAGGCGAGACTTGGATGGCTTAGCATGCAGAAAAAGATGTTAAAGTATGCAAACGATAACCTGCCTTAATTATTTTAATTTTTAATTAATAGCTTTCCATTTTTAAATACTTTTTGATTCTCATTTTCATCTAAATATCCCATCATTACAGAATGACCGTTTATAGCTGTTGGTTTATTAAGATCATCAACCTCAGTAAGATGTATTGGCTGTCCATTGATGCTGATAAATCCACTATTTTCATTGCATACATTTAATTCGTTTGGTAAGGAGTCAGATATAGAATCCCAAGCATATTTTATGATATAATCAGTATCTTTTTCACCAAAAGACATATCAGCTTTATCCTTGCAAATTGGAGCACCGCTATAAAGCGGAAGTACAACTTTTAAAATTACCCATGGCAGAGAATTTGGCTCTATTTCAATATCAAAAAATTGATCCTCGTAAAGATCAACTGCATGCTGAATTCCATTTGCATTAACTAAAATATTATAATGGCTCAAGCGAAAACCTTTATTATTTGACCAGAAAACCACAGCTTCATCTTCTAAAAATGCTTTAACGCTAGGAATAAATTCATCTGAGAATTTTTTAATCTTTTCTAAAAATTTCATTTCCTTGGAAATAATCAAATTAGGCTTTGCATTTTTTATTGCTCCTTCGTAATCGCTATCACCTGTAAACACTAAAGATGATCCAAGTGTCCATGCTCCAAGCATAGCAATTTCAGATTCAGGAAATGGAAGTGTTTTGATCATAACTCTTTCATTTGGTTTCAGTCCAAGAGATGTAAATAGATTTGCAGCTTGCTGCGCCATTCGATATATTTTATCTGAACTTAATTCATGATCTGCATATACCATTTTTTTACCATATTTAATATTTTGACCTTCAATCAAAGCTCTTAGATTGGGATAGGGGACCATATATTCAATTGGCTCTACATTACCAAGGCATTGCGCTTTATAGATTAGTTTTTTTAATTCGGACATTGGAATAAGGATTATAATACGATTTCATTCAGAAATCCTGTAAATTTATGTTCTGATTAATAGTTTAATTTACTTTTGAAAAGAGCAATTATTACAAAAACATTTTTCTTATTAAGTAGTTTAGGTATTGGATTACTCATCTATTCTTGTGCAGCTATTGCGCCGCCAAGCGGTGGGCCAGATGATGAAATTCCACCAAAATTTATTGGCTCTTTTCCAGAATCAGGAAGTACCCAGTTCAAGGGCGGAAAAGTTATACTAAAATTTTCTGAATACATTGAAAAGAAATCAATTGGTAGCGCAATTTCCGTTTCTCCACAACCTGATCCCCCTATAGATTTAATTTACGATAATGATGAAATCCATCTTTTTTTCCCAGAAAGATTATTATCAAATCAAACTTACATTATTTCCATAAATCGCAATTTGACTGATGAAAGGAATGTTGCTCTTAATCAATCTATTCAAATCGCTTTTAGCACTGGAAGTACCATTGAAGATGGTAAAATTATGGGGAGAGTATTTGGAGATGAAAAGTATGCTGTTCACTTATGGAAAATAAATAACGATGTTGTAGATACCTTATTTTTTTCAAAACCATTATATGTCTCAGAAGCGGATGATAAAGGGTTTTTTCAATTTAATTTTTTATCTAGCGGCGAATATACTGCATTAGCTGTAGAACGCAGCGCAGCGGGCTTACCTTTAAATACGGAAAGAATAGCCTATGGTTTAGGACCTCAAATCATTTATAAGCTTTCTTCAAACGAAGTAATAAAGAATATTCCATTTATGGTAAAGCGAGATATACCAAAAATCAAACTTACACATATTGATTGGAAAGGACCGCAATGGGGTTGGATGCATTTTAATCAACCATTGAAGGATATATCTTTTGAAGGAATAAGAATTGTTGATTCAGATTCCACTGAAATAAAACCAAACTATTATCAGGATTCCAAAGATAAGTCAAAATTTTTACTTACCCTAAGCGATACATTAACAGAAGGTCGGGTAGATTTGAATATTAAAAAAGTTACTTCGAGCAATACCTCTTTGCTTACTGATTCTAAAATAAGTTTTCGGGTTTCAAACAAACCTGATTCATCACACCTTTACCTATTGGACCCACCCTTAACATCAACTATTTATAAAGATAATAAAGATGGTCCTTTGTTACCCGTAGTATTCTCAAAACCAATTGAACTATTATCAGATTCTGCATTTCAGATGGTTTTAGATTCAGATACTGTTTTAGTAAACATGAAAAAGGTAAATCCTTTAGAATTTTCTTTCTTTCCAGAAAATGGATGGAAAGAAAAAGCGACTTATCGTTTGTTATTATTTTCAAAATATCTACTCCCAATTGAAGGAAAATCTTTTCCTGAATCCATTAAGGGTATTGATGTAATTTCGAAAAAGAAGATTGGATATGGAACTTTAGTAGGGTCATTAGGTGGAGCAGTTAAGCCTTCAATTGTTCAGTTAAAGTTAATTTCTAAAGACCCAGAGCTCTTCATTTCTGACGTAAATTCTAATGATGAGTTTTATGTTAATGAATTGCCTGAAGGTAGGTATGAATTGATGATTATTAATGATTCAAATAAAGATAGAATCTTCAATTATGGATCTGTAATTCCACTACAAAAAAGCGAATGGTTTTTTATACCACCAGACACTTTTGAGGTTAGAGCAAATTGGGAAATAGATATTGGAAAAATTGAAATTGAAAAGTGAGAATTAAATGTATGCAGTAATAATAGCTGGTGGAAGAGGTACAAGGTTTTGGCCTGCAAGTCGCAAAGATCACCCTAAACAATTATTAAATATAATAGGTGATAATTCAATGCTGCAAATGACTGTAGATCGCCTTAGAAAAATGAAAAATATTGAAGATGTATTTATTATTACAGGAAAACATTTAGAGAGTAAAATAAAAAAAACAATATCTGGAGTAGACCCTAAAAATATAATTATTGAGCCAAGTGCAAAAAATACTGCACCAGCTATTTGTCTTGCTGCGTTACATATAAAGCAAAAGCGAGCTGATGCTGTTATGGGAGTTTTTCCAGCTGATCATTTAATTGTTGGCGCTCAGAAATTTTCTAAATCAGTTAGATCCGCAATCCAAATTGCAACAAAAAAGGAAGCGTTAGTTACTATAGGGATTAAGCCACATTACCCTGCAACAGGTTATGGCTATATTCAATATAATAAAAAAAGCACTGATAGTCACTTGAACGCTTTTCCTGTTAAAACTTTTGCTGAAAAGCCTCATAAAAAACTTGCGACACGATTTTTAAAAAGTGGTGATTTTTTATGGAATGGTGGAATGTTCGTTTGGAAAATTGACTCCTTTTTAGATGAAATAAATTCTCATATGCCCGAACTAAATACCCAATTGATTAAGATTGAAAAGCGTATACAGGATAAGAAAAATTATTCTCGATTATGGAGCAGGATAGAACCAGAATCTATTGATTACGGTTTACTGGAGAAGACCAAAAATATTTATGTAATTAAAGCGGAATTTGATTGGAATGATTTGGGTTCTTGGAATTCAATTTTTGAATTTTCTTCAAAAAATAAAGAAAATAATGTCATACGTGGTAAGGGTGTAGTTATCGATGGTAAAAATAATTTTATTGAATCACAAGATCAATTTACAGCTGTTATTGGTCAGGATGACTTAGTTGTGGTTAGTACTAATGATGCCACTCTTGTTGTGCCTAGGTCGCGTGTTGAAGAAGTTAAGAGAGTCATAGAATTTCTTGAAGGCTCAAATAATAAAAAATTACTATAAAGCCATGCCAAAGACAAAACCAGATAAACTGCTAACATTATTTCAAGAACTTGCAGATAAAATGAATATTAATATTGTTCAAGGAAAAGGGGATTTTCAGGGTGGAATGTGTTCTGTGAATGATGAGTCATACATTGTTTTAAATAAATTAAAACCATTGGATCAAAGGCTTGGTGTTTTAGTTAGAGAATTTTCAAAACTAAATCTAAAAAATATTTTTATTCAACCAGTACTAAGAGAATATATTTCAAGCACTCAGCAAGAATTGTTATAGATGCTATTAGTTTTTGATTTAAACATGTTGAAGTAGGAAATGAGAAAAGCAATGGATCGTATGTGGGCACCATGGCGAATGGAGTATTTAAAAAGCAAAAAACCTTCTGATGATAGTTGTCCTTTTTGTGCAAAAAATATTAAGAATACCAACCTAAGAGAGGTTTTAATTTTATTTAAAGGTAAAGAAGCTTTTGTGGTTATGAATTTATACCCTTACACTAATGGACATTTATTGATATGCTCAAATAAACACACTGATTCATTGATCGATTTACCAACTTCTACTTTGACGGAGATAATGGATTTATCAAAAGTATCAATGGATATTTTAAATTCAACGATGAAGCCAAATGGATTTAATTTTGGATCAAATATAGGTAAAGCCGGAGGTGCTGGAATTTCTGAGCATATTCATTTTCACCTTGTTCCTAGATGGGAAGGCGATACAAATTTTATGCCAGTAATAGGTCAAAGTAAAGTGATTATGGATGGCCTTTATGATACATACGATACTTTAAAACCACATTATGATAGGTTAAAATAGCATGGATTTTTTTAGAACTTGGTTGCCATTTATTTATTTATACGGAGTTGGTGGTATAGTATTTACAGTAGGATTGATACTTATTTTACGTACCAAGGCGCTTCGACCTAGCTATGAGCGACATAAAAAATGGCTTTGGGTTTTATTTTATGGATTCTTTTTTTGGGCTGGGTTACATGCTGCTTTTATAATTTTAGCTTTGAGGAGTCAATGATGGATTTAGCTATTGGTACAACTCTTGATCGAATAATTATCATTGGTTATTTTGCTTTGGTTATGGGTTTTGGTGCTTATTTTGGTCGGTATAGCAAAACTACATCAGATTATTTCTTTGGAGGTAGAAGATTTGCTTGGTGGTTAATATCAATTTCCATTGTTGCAACCGGAGTTGGATCTCATAGCTTTTTAAAATACTCTACCAAAGCATATCAGTATGGTCTTTCATCAACAATGACCTATATGAACGATTGGTTTTTTGTTCCACTGTTCATGTTTGGATGGCTTCCAATTATATACTATATGAGGATAAAATCTATCCCAGAATACTTTGAGAGAAGATTCAATGCAAATGCTCGATATTTGGCAACATTTATGACATTAATCTTTATGATTGGGTATATTGCTATTCAATTTCTTACCCTTGCTACTGCGTTGTATAAAATTTTTGGAATTCCATTAATGTTAACAGTGGTAATTATAGCGATAGCTACAACGATATATATGCATTTTGGAGGTCAGACCTCTGTTATCTTTACTGATCTTATCCAGGGTTTTATATTAATATTTGCAGGACTTCTCCTTTTTTATTTAGGAATTCAATTTTTAGGAGACAATACTGCCTTTTCTGGCTTACAAGCTTTTTGGATGAATCTTTCTCCAGAAGAAAAACTCCCATTAGCTCATTTTAATAAACCACCTGATTTTAATTTTGTGGGGATTTTCTGGCAAGACGGTATAGCGGGATCTGTTGGCTTTTTATTTTTAAATCAAGGCTTGATAATGCGATTTATGGCTGCAAGAAGCGTAAATGATGGACGTAAAGCGGTAGCATTCAATGCTCTTGTAATATTACCAATATCTGCTATTGTTGTTTCAAATGCAGGTTGGATAGGTAGGGCAATAAGCAATGCTGTTCCTGGAACACTTCCATTGGATATGGCTTCAAATGATGTATTTGTTGCAGTGACAAACGTTATATCTTCCCCTGGAGTTTTTGGTTTCATAATAGCTGCTTTATGCGCTGCATTGATGTCTACCTCAGATACACTTGTGAATGCTTCATCTGCAATTATTGTAAATGATATTTATAAACCTCTATCAAAAAATAAGCGCAGTGATAAAGAACAGCTTGAATTTGCCCGATGGACATCCTTAGGAGTAAAGGTAATTGCGGTTGCCATGGTACCTTTTTTCAATACATTTGACTCAATTTATGAGGCAAATGGATGGTTTCATTCAACTTTCACACCTCCGCTTGCAGTTGGGGTATTTTTAGGTATTTTTTGGAAAAGATTTACGACCGCAGGAATAATAGCAACTTTTGTTGGGGGCGCTTTTTTAATGGTGCTAGGACAATTTTATCCACAATTGATTTCCCCTTTTGCTCATGGGATTGAGCTTAGGCCTGATCGCGGGTATTCATACATTGGAGCATTATATAATATTGTAGTGTGTGCTGGCGTTGGGATAACTGTATCTCTTTTTACGAAACCTGAATCGGATAAAAAATTAAAAGGGTTAACAATTTTTGATGCTGCAAAACTTAAAGGTATTTACAAAGGCTCTCAGCCAAACGAAGAAATTGGCGAAAATATCATAGTTGATTGGAAATTAAATAAACAAGACCAAGATGGGATTCAATTCTCAAAGAATGATATGGATAAAATGAAAGCGAATGCTGGTGATTTAATTTATATACAAGATGCACGATGGTGGTTAGGGGGACTTAAGTCTGCTCACTCTGTACTGGTTTCACCTCATAATGAAGATGGTGTGGTTTATTTAAACTCTTTAGAGCTAGATCATGGACAATTTCTAAAGGGGATGCAAATAAAAGCAGAAAAAGAAATGTAATTATATTGGCGTCTCGAAAATAAATATTATAAATTCGCTGTCGCTGTAATAGAATTAATGCAGTCCGGAGTAGCTCAGTTGGTAGAGCGAGTGGCTGTTAACCACCAGGTCGGGGGTTCGAGTCCCTCCTCCGGAGCAATAAAAGGTTGTGTGAATTTGCACAACCTTTTTTTTAACCAATTGACTTAATGATTTATTACTCAATAACTTCATCCCTAATAATTTTTTGAATAAATGAACAATAGAAAACAAGAGAGACGCTCCAGTGAACGCCGTGTTACAGACCGGCGAAAAGAAGTTATTCCTGTAGAAAATGATCGCCGTTCAACTGGTGATCGTAGGGATAAATCTAATCGCAGATTAGGCCCTGAAAGACGTGCAAACTAGTTCAATGCTTTCTAAAGTAAAAAAAACCACCTCGCTGTTCTTAGCTTTATGGTTGGGCGTATTCACTTTATTATCAGCTATACATGATGGACACGCTCATGATATTTTTCCCACTGAACAAGGTATGTGTGCTCAAAATTGTGAGAAAGAATCACATCGTAAAGCGGGCGATTCTTGTCAATGGTTTACTGTAAATAGAATTTTATCAGACGATGGTTCTTTTGATGAGTTTCCTTCGTCATTATCTATAATTTTTATTGATAAAATACCAAATATTTTAGAAGTTCATTATTCACCTCCTGAGCACGGAACCTTTTCGACTCGTGCACCACCTACCCTCAATTCTTAAGTAAATATATCAGCAGTTGCTAGCTGTTTAAAAAAACAAAATTAATAAATAAATAAATAAATAAAGGAGATTTTATGTCGATTATCGATATAAAAATATCGCGTAGATATTTGTATTCACTATTATCAGTGTTTATGTTTTTGTTCGTTGTAGCTTGTGAAGATGAAAACAAAGATGAAGAAGAGCATACAGATGCAGATGGATTTATACTTGAAACCGAAGATGGCGTAGAAGCCTACAGAGAGTTTAAGGGAGCTGTAACAGGTTCTGTTTCACTTGGAGTTGGTGATACTTTACATTTTATGGTTCATTTTCTTGATCACGATGGAGATGAGATTGAGCACGATGATCACGATGACCACGGACACGATGACCATGGTGATGATGAAGATGGCGTTAGGGTCTCGGGTGCTAATGCTTCAGTAGCTGTTGTAGAAATGATTGAAGAAGAGCATGATGGTCATGAAGAAAAGTTACTACAGATAGTAGGTGTTTCAACGGGATCAACTAGCTTTACGCTTGAGTTAATGCATGGTAATCACGCAGATTATACATCTACTAATAATGTACCTGTTACTGTTAAATAAAATAAATAGTTACTATAATTTGTAAATATGTAATTATTGTACTTTCGGTTTTGAGCATTAGTTATGCTCAAAACCGAAAGATATCTGGATTCGTTTACAGTCGTCAGACGAATTCTTCTATAGAAAATGTTAATGTTTTTATTTCAGGTGAAAGCATTGGAGCTTCATCGGCAATAGATGGCTCTTTTTATTTAGACAACATTCCCGATGCTAGATTTGAGCTATCATTAAGCATTATTGGCTATCAGGACACAGTTATTACTATTGAGTCTATGGATAGCCAAATTAATCTTGGCAGGCTTTATTTGAATTTAAGTGTTCTTGATTTTGAGGAAATAAATGTAGCCGCTCACCCTGAATTAGGCAATGCTCAATCATTGTCAAATATTTCACTTTCTGGATCTGCTATTCAAGAGAAAACGAAAGGTACTTTAGCAGCAACCTTGGAAAATGAAACGGGAGTTGCGACAACCTCAATGGGACAAGCTACAGCCAGACCTATACTTCGAGGTTATGGCGGAGACCGTTTTCTGCTTACTGATAGTGGATTAGAATTGGGAGATCTATCACAAACATCTGGAGATCATGCAGTTAGTATAGATATGTCTTCAGCGCAAAGTGTGAATATTATTCGAGGAGCAAAAGCTCTTCTTTATGGTTCAAATACTATTGCTGGAGTAATTGATATTAAAAAAAATTCTTTACCTGAACTACAATTTGACCGTCCTCACTTACATGGTGTTCTAGGGGGAGCAACTGGAGATAACAGTTCTTTTACAAACACGGTATACCATTACCCTTTTAAAAATAATCAGGTAACCGTTTCAGCATTATTGCGAAACACTAAAGAACAGATGACCCCTAAAGGTGTTTTGAAAAATACTTCAAGCTTCAATAATGGTTTTTTTGCTGGGCTTGCAAATTATAATAGTCGCGGTAGAACAAACATTTCGCTAGAGTCATTAACTATGGATTACGGAATCCCAGGAAGCCCAGAAGGTCATATTGATGGTGTAGATATAGAAATGGAAAAAATTACTCAAAAATTTGAGTATCATAGAGATATAGAATTTTTTCCTAATCTTAAAACATTTGATTTTGAACAGCGTTTTATTAAATATGAACATCAAGAATATGAAGCCAAAAAATCCTTTGCTGCAGTTGACCTTGGGCAGCAAATTTTTTCATTACAAGGAAGATTAACAGGAACGGATCGCTCTATAGGTTCACTTATCCAATATAGAAAATTTATTGCAGGAGGTTTCTATTGGACACCTAATACAGATGAAATCAACCTTTCGCTTTTTGGATTCAGAGAAAAAGAATTTAACGGTATTACTATACAAGCTTCCTCAAGGTTTGAATTTTTAGCAGTAAAACCTGAAATCTCTAATTTTTCTTCAGTAAATATTGTCCAGGAGCAGATCAAAGAGCGGAATTTTTATTATGGCTCTTACGCATTAGGTGTTTTCAAAAATTGGCAGAATTGGAAAATGTCATCCAATGTAATGCTATTGCAACGTGCACCTGGAATTGAAGATTTGTTTTCTGATGGGCCCCACTTGGGAAGCTATTCATATGAAATAGGTGAGCCCAATCTTGGCTTAGAGCTTACCCAGGGAATAGAGGCATCTTTAAGTTATCAAAAAAATAGATTAGCATCTACCCTGACAGCATATAGCAATTATAGTCCAAATTTTCATTTATCATCGAAAATAGGTGATGGTTATGTACCTGGTTCAGATTGGATAGAATGGGGAAGTGGGTCAAGCGGATGGCTCTATAAGTATAAAATGAGAGGTTTAAAAACTCGTATTTATGGAATTGAATTTGATATTAACTATAAAGCAGATTATGTTATGATAAGTGTAGATTACTCAACAGTCATTGGTAATAATATCTCTGAAGGAATACCGCTACCCTATATTCCTCCATCTAAATCGAGAATTAAATTTATTTTTGAGGAAATTAAAAACTTCACTCCTACATTACAAATTACACAGGCATTTTCACAAAACAGGTTAGGCGAGTTTGAGCAGCCAACTAATGGCTATACGCTAATAGATTTATTTGGAAGTTATGATCTCAATGTGGGCAATGGTTCGCATAAAATCATCTTTCAATTTAATAATATTCTTGATGAGATTCATTACAACCACCTATCTAAGATAAAAACAATAATGCCTGAAATGGGTAGAAGCGTCAGTATTCAGTACCGTTTTTTATTTTAATTTTTTATACTTTTTAAAAATATTCTAATCAAAAAATAAGTTCATCGTAAGTTGTTATAACTATTTTTTGCACTAAGTCTAGGTGTTTAATTAAATAAATATTTTGGTATATTTATTTATGAAAAAAATGCTATTAATAACTATTTATTGCTTATTGATCCAATTAATGGCTCAGGGCAATAAAAATCCAGCTGAAGGTATTTTTATGGATAAAGTTGAAAAGTCAAAAAAAGAATGGCAAGCTTGCCTAACTCCAGCAGAATATCAAGTTCTACGTGAAAAAGGCACAGAGCGCGCTTTTACTGGAAAATACTACAATCATAAAGAAAAAGGGATATATGTATGCGCAGGCTGCGATAATAAATTATTCAGCTCAGATACTAAATATGATTCTGGTTCAGGTTGGCCTGCTTTTTATGATGCACTTGATAAAACAAAAGTCAATACTAAGATGGATTATACTTATGGAATGAAGCGGATTGAAGTTACTTGTGCGAAGTGTGATTCTCATTTAGGTCACGTATTTGAAGATGGACCAAGGCCTACCGGATTACGCTATTGCATAAACTCCTTAGCGTTAGATTTCGTAGCAAAATAATTTAATTTATAGGATAAATATGGAACTTTTTTATTTCACTATTGGCTGGGTTGTTTCTCTAGGAGGTTTTTATGTAATTCATAAGCTCCTTCAGAAAGCTAACAAGCAAGAAAACTAAAGCACGTTCATCCCCAACTAAATGAAAAAAATTCTTATTTACAGCACCAATTGGTGTCGATATTGTGATTTAGCAAAAATGTTTTTTGATAAAAAAGGATGGGACTACGAAGAGATTAACATTGAAGAGCTGGGATGGGATAGATCAAAGTTACTTGAAGTTGGTAAAGCGACAACAGTTCCTCAGATTGTTATTGATGGCGAGCCAATTGGAGGCTATGACGATTTAATTAAGCTTTATTCATAAAGCTTTGAAATGAGCTCTTTTCTCAAGCATATTCATCCCCAAGGTATCTATCAAACACTCTATGAATTTCAAAATATTTTTGGCTCTGAAATGGGCACAAAAAATACATCTCCTTGGACACAAGGCAGTCCATTAGTTTCACAGATTCCCGGTGGTCCCAAGCCAATCAATTCAATTAATATAGAATCAGCAGATCTGTCATACCCCAAATCTTGGGGTCAACCCAAGCTCAGAAGTAAAATAGCTGATTACTATAATCATTATTATCATTCTGAAATTTCAATGGAAAATGTGATGGTTTTTGCTGGAGGTCGTCCTGGATTACTTGCAGTTTTGATGTTTCTGTCGAATGACGTTACTGTACGAGTACCATCTACAGAATATACACCTTATTATGATATCTTAAAATTTTTGAAAGTAAAATATTCGCTTGTTGATAGCAGTGAAGAGAATTTATTTATGCCAAGCGTAGATGAGTTAATAGGAAATGACTCCAGCGAAAGACAGCTTCTTTTCCTAAGTAATCCCTCTAATCCAACTGGTATAACTAAAAAAGGAGATGACTTAAGAAAGCTTGTAGAGCGTTCATCTTTTGAAAGCAATGGTCTATTAATTGATGAGGCGTACGAAATCATTAGCAATCCGCCATCAAGCGCAATGAGTTACATTAAAAACATTAATGACTCTAATATTTTCGTTTGCGGGGCTGCAACGAAAGGCCTTCAGGCACCAGGAATAAGATTAGGCTGGGTTATTAGTTCAACAAAAAATATTGAAATTCTTGGCAATTTTTCTTCATTTGGAATCGGAGGTGTATCAAGACTATCACAGATTTATGCAGAAAATTTGCTTGATAGAGCTCGGACAGATTTAGCGCATAATGCTCTTCCAAAATTTTATGATAAACAAAGATTTAAATATGCTGATGCATTTAATAAAATGGGTTTAGACCTTTTTTCAGGAGATGGGGGTTTTTATCATTGGTGTAAATTAAAAAATGGTATGACCGCTCAAGACCTTAATGATGTTTTATTTAAAAGTGGAGCTGCTATTTTAAAAGGTAGTGATTGTGATATGAGGAGAGAGGCAGAAAAATCAACTTTGAAAAATTTCTTTAGATTTTCATTTGGATCACTGCATCCTGATTCATTTAAAAGCAATACCGAAATTCTTAGTAGAGCTTTAAATAGCAATAATCAATAAAATTATATTTTAGTTTAAATTTCAAAATTAAATTGATTGGTATAAAACATTAGAATGATGGCAAATCAAAATAATAGATTTTCAAGTAGATTCACATTTTTATTAAGCGCTCTGGGAATTGCAGTTGGTACTGGAAATATATGGCGCTTCCCAAGAATAGTAGCATCTAATGCGGGAGATGATGGCGCAGGAGCTTTCCTTGTTGCTTGGATAACTTTCCTTTTTTTGTGGAGTATTCCCTTAATAATTGTAGAGTACATTATGGGTCGACAATCACGAATGGGCACGATAGGTGCTTTTGCTAATTTTATGGGTAAGCCATTTGCTTTTCTAGGAGGGTTTGTTGGTGTTGTCTCAACAGCTATTGCCTTTTTCTATTCCGTTATAGTAGGCTGGAATATTTATTATTTTGGTGCAATTATCTTGATGGATTTACCTCAAAATAATGATGCATCATGGGCATTATGGTCTTCATTTCAAAGCAGCTCGTTCCCTATTTTATTTCATGCGATTGCAATGGCAGTTGGCGGGTTAGCTATTTTTAAAGGTGTTTCATCAATTGAGAAAGTAAATAAAGTGTTAATTCCTGTACTTTTAGGGATAGTGCTTTTATCTGTTGTTCGAGCTATTAGCTTGCCGGGGTCATTTGATGGTATTGCTTATCTTTTTACACCTGATTGGTCTCAACTGAAACGTCCTGGTATTTGGGTTGATGCCTTAGCGCAAAATGCTTTTGACACAGGAGCTGGATTTGGACTTTTCTTAACTTATGCTATTTACATCAGAAAAAGATATGGAATTATCAAAAATGCATTTACTACTGCTATTGGTAATAATCTGGTTTCCCTTTTAGCTGCAATAATGATTTTTAGTACAGTTTTTTCAATTTTAGGCAATGAAATGGGAATGCAGAAATCTGAAATATTGGATGTAATGAAAACATCTGGACCTGCGGCTACAGGCTTAACATTTATTTGGATGCCGCAACTTTTTGCAAAAATGGCTTTTGGTAAGCCACTCGCAATTTTATTTTTTCTTGGCTTAAGTTTTGCTGGTTTTTCATCATTGATATCCATGCTTGAATTAGCTGTTAGGAATTTGATTGATTTTGGAGTTAAACGATCTGTTGCCGTACTATGGATTGTAGTTGCCTCATTTATACTTGGTATTCCCTCTGCGATGAGTTTAGAGATATTAGGTAATCAAGATTTTGTTTGGAGTGTGGGCTTGATTATTTCAGGAATACTAATGGCTATTGCTGCAGTTAAGTATGGAATAAGTAAGATGATCGATGAGGTAAGCATTGAAAGTAAAGACGATTGGCCTTTCCCTAGATGGTGGCCATTTGTTGTAAAGTTCGTAGCACCATTGGTTGGTTTTACATTAGTTGCGTGGTGGATGATCGAAAGTCCAAGTTTCTTTATTACATGTGTGATTCAATGGGGAGCTGTTCTGGTGATTTTTTATATAATAAATAATTATATGGGTAAAAAATTATCAAATGATTTACCAATTGAATGATAAGACGAAATACTTATACTATAGCCACCAGTTAAATTATTGAATATAAAATCTTGAGGGTTGTCCTCATCATAAAAGCTGTATAATGAAAAAAAGAATTATAGTTATAGGATCAGGTTTAGCTGGTATGTCATCTGCTACTTATCTTGCAAAAGAAGGCTACGAGGTTAAGGTAATTGAAAAAAATAAAACCTATGGTGGAAGACTGCAAACTTATAAAGAAAATGGATTTACATTTGATTTGGGCCCTAGCTGGTACTGGATGCCTGATTTATTTGAATCATTTTTTTCTGATTTTGGTAAAAAGGTTTCCGATTACTACTCATTAACAAGGCTAGATCCTGGTTACAGAATTTATTTTGAAGATAGAGAATTTTTTGATGTTCCTGAGAATTATGAAAAACTAAAAAACAACCTTGAAAAAATTGAGCCTGGTGCATCCAAATCTTTAGATGATTTTTTAAATGATGCTCAAAAAAAATATGAAATAGCTGTAAAAAAATTCATTTATAAGCCCAGCCTTTCACCGTTTGAGTACATGAGATTGGATTTAATTAAGAACCTTGGAAGTCTTGCAATTTTTAAACCGATTAGTAAGCATATTAGAGAATTCTTTTCAGATAGAAGGATTATTCAGATGCTTGAATTTCCAGGGTTGCTTTTAGGAGCTAAACCTTCAAAGACACCAGCGCTCTACAGTTTAATGAATTATGCAGATATAAAACTTGGAACATGGTACCCAAGCGGAGGAATACGATCGGTTGCTTCAGCGGTTTATAATCTTGCAGTAGAACAAGGCGTAAATTTTATTTTTGACGAACCAATTAAAAAAATCCATAAAAAGAATTCCTCAGTCTTTGAGATTTTATCAGATAAAGGTTCTTATGAATCTGAAATAGTCATTGCAAATGCTGACTATGAGCATGTTGAAACAAACTTAATTGAAAAAAGATACCGCAATTATTCAAAGACATATTGGGAAAAAAGAACAATGTCTCCAAGCGCTCTTCTTTTTTATATAGGAATAAATAAAAAAATTGATATTCCACATCATTGCTTATTTTTCGATACAAATTTTAATGATCATGTTAAAGATATCTATGATACCCCAAAATGGCCGAAAAGCCCCCTTTTTTATGTTTCGTGTACTTCAAAGACAGATTCTAAAGTTGCACCTCCAGGCAGTGAAACACTTTTTGTTTTGATACCTGTTGCACCTGATTTACAAGATGGCTCTATTTCAAGAGATGTGTACCTTGAGCAAATATTAGATAGAATTGAGAAAAATATCGGAGAAAGGATTAGAGATAATATCATCGTTTCTAAATCTTACGCTCACAAAGAATTTATATCTGATTTCAATTCATTTAAGGGGAATGCTTATGGATTAGCTAATACATTATTTCAAACAGCTTTTTTAAAACCTAAGATTAAAAATAAAAGACTAAAGGGTCTATATTATACGGGCCAATTAACTGTCCCTGGACCTGGAATGCCCCCCGCTTTAGTTTCAGGCAAAGTAGTTGCTAATCAAATTATGGTAGATAATTCGTGACAAATTTAGAGCGATATTTAAATGCTAGCATTGAATCGTCTAAATCAATTACAAAAGAATTTAGTACTTCATTTTCATTAGGGATCCAATGTTTAGGAAAAGAAATACGTGAACCAATATATAGTATCTATGGCTTTGTAAGGATCGCAGATGAAATAGTGGACACATTTTTTGATACAAATCAAAAAGTACTTCTAGATGAATTCGAATCCTCAACTTTTTCTGCAATAAAACAAAAATTTAGTACCAATGTTGTTTTGCATTCATTTCAGAATGCAGTGAATAAATATAATATAGAGCATCATCTTATTGAGGCATTTTTTGAAAGTATGCGATCTGACCTTAGTAAGACAGAGCATTCACAAAAATCATTAGATAGTTACGTTTATGGTTCAGCCGAGGTCGTAGGGTTGATGTGTTTAAGAGTCTTTGTTGGGGGAAGTCAAGGATCTTACGATAAATTGATTCACTCTGCAAAAAAACTTGGTTCCGCCTTTCAAAAGGTAAATTTTTTTAGGGATTTAAATGAAGATTATTTTGATAAAGGAAGAATGTACTTTCCAGGGCTTGACCTTGAGAAAAATCTTGATGAAAATATAAAACAAAAAATTGAGTTGGAAATTAAGGGTGAGTTTGATGAGGCAAAGGAAGGCATATATCAACTTCCAAATTCAAGTAGATTTGGAGTTTTATTAGCTTATAGGTATTATAAAAAGCTTTTTATAAGATTAAAAAATGTTTCATCAGAAAAACTTATGACAAAAAGGATTCGCGTAAATAATTTTCAAAAATTCTTACTTATTCCAAGCACTTATTTAATTTCATTTTTCAATAATTTCTCAAAAAAATTGTAAATCTACTTTTTAATATTTTTTTTGTAAATTTTAATACTTAAAAAAATATAAAATTTATTTTTAACACAAATAAGGAGATAATAATGGTAAATATGTTTTTAGCCTCAGGGCTACAAAGCGGGGATCTAGTTGGATTTACTTTTTTTCTAGGCTCAGTTGCTATGTTTGCTGCTACAGTATTTTTCTTTGTTGAGAGATCATCAGTTAGCGATGAGTGGAAATTGTCTATGACAGTATCTGGCTTAATCACATTGATTGCAGCAGTTCACTATTACTATATGAGAGATGTATGGGTTAGTTCTTACATGAGCCCTACTGAATTTAGATACATTGACTGGATTTTAACTGTCCCTTTAATGTGTGTTGAATTCTATCTTCTCACTAAAACCGGATTAACTAAAATGGTTTCTGCATCTATTGTAATGCTTGTTACTGGTTACTTTGGGGAAGCATCAGTCTTATCAGTATTCGGTAATTCAAGTCCAGCAATTTGGGGACTTATAAGTGGTCTAGCATACTTCTATATTGTTAATGAAGTATATCAAGGTGATGTTGCTAAGGCTGCAAAAAAAGCTGGCAAAAAAATTGAGAATGCAAATGGACTGCTATTGAAGTTTGTTGTTATAGGCTGGGGTATATACCCATTGGGCTACTTAATAGGTACAGCAGATGGCCAGTGGTATTCATTTATGTCTGGTCTTGTAAACTCAGATGCACGTGACTTGATTTACAACGTTGGTGATGCAATAAACAAAATTGGATTTGGCTTAGTTATATGGTGTGCTGCTAAAGGCAGTGCTAAGAAGTAAGCCTGATTACTTAACTATGAATGATCAACTATCTAAAATTGACCATTTGGCAATTATAGTTGAAAATATAGAGAAATCTGTAGAGTATTATTCAAGCAAATTTAAATGCGAAGTGAAACATAAGGATTCAACTTGGGCAATGCTAAAATTTGATAATATCAATTTAGCTTTGGTAACTGAAGATGAGCATCCTAATCATTTTGCTATAGTTGATCATTCTATAGTTAAACAAAAAAATATTAAATACCATCGCGATGGTATTGGTTATATTTATGAGACCGATCCAAATGGCAACTTTATAGAGCTTTTGGATCAAGAATCATAATTTCTTTTCCCCAATTTTAGCTTAAACCAATCTTTTTTAATAATTCCATTTTTTTATAGTATATAATTACGCTCGTAATTGAAAATAATTTACGACTTTTATATTAACAATATTGACTTATAAAAGCTCAAAACGCTCTTTTTATTATTGTTTTTTCATAAAAATATAAATAAACTAATGCCATGAAATATTTAAGCTCTAAAGAGGTTTCTAGTATTTTAGGTATAAATATATCAACGCTGAAGCGTTGGACCGATAGCGGGAAATTGGGATGCGAAAAAACTGCAGGTGGCCATAGAAAGTTTACAATGCAGCACATTCGAGATTATTATAAATCTAATTCTAATAGTTCAAAAAGTGTAGCTCTTAGCCTTGAAACGAAAGACCATAAAAAGATATATGGATTAATCAATCAGCAAAGCTACAAGCAGTTGGCCTTGCAACTTGCTGACGCTAGTCTAAATTCTGATGAATCTACTGTTGATACTGTTATTAATGGACTCTATATGAATGGTACTCCAGTTGCAGATTTATTTGATTTTATTGTTGATGTCGCAGGATATATTGTTGAAGACAGGCTAAAGAAGAATAAAATTGCTCACACAGATGCCTATTTATCACGCAAAATAATTACTAGATCAGTTGATGGATTAAATAGAGATAAGCCAAACGGTAATTTTAATGGTAAAAATGCACTTTGTATAAATTTTGAAGATAACTTGCCGGATATAGGAGTTGTAATGTCTGAAGTATTGATGAGGCATAATGGTTACAACGTATTTAATTCTGGTTCACATGCTGAGCTTGGTGAGTTAAACAACACCATTGTTAAGCGAAAAATTGATATTGTTCTGTTTTATCTGTGTAGCCTTCAATGCTGCAATGCTGTTGCTGAAGAAAATGTGCATAAAACCTTAAAGCAGATTTATGATAGCATTAGAATAGCTAAAAAGCTTGACATACAAATATTATTTGGTGGAGAAGGTCTCTTTTTGCTTGAAGGTGCAAAAGAAAAAATTGATAATTCTTTTCTTACCTATAACGATTTAAAAAAACTAATATAACCCTATTGTATTTTTCATGCTTGAATTTGACATTCGGCGCATTAAAAAACTGAATAAGATAAACTACACGAGTGGAGGTGTAGTTTATTGGATGCAACGCGATAGACGATTTAAAAATAATTGGGCCTTAATTCATGCTCAGAATCTTGCTTTAAAGCATAAAGTACCACTAACTGTGTTTTATTCACTCAATGGGAATTTCACAAATGCAAACTTGAGGCAATACGGATTTCTTTTAAAGGGGTTAGCTGAAAGTATTGAAGAATATAAGAATCATGGTATACCATTTCATCTAAGAAGAGGTGAGGTTAATTCAGCTCTTAACAAATATATTAAAAATTTAAATGTCGGATATTTAGTTACAGACTTTTCACCTCTTAAGGTTTATAAAAAAAGAGTAAAGAGCGCTATTAATGATTTAAAAATACCATTTGATATGGTTGATGCTCACAATATAATCCCATCGTGGGTTGTAAGTAAAAAGCAAGAATTTGCTGCTCATACAATTAGAAGAAAAATACACATATTATTAGATGAGTTTTTGCATCCATTTCCAAAAATTATTCCACACCCATTTAATGTAAGGAGTAGTTTTGAAATTCTTGACCCCGATTTAATACTTAGTGAGTTAAAAATTGATAACTCAGTTCAGGAGGTGAGATGGTTAAATCCAGGCGAAAAAAACGGAAATTTAGTCTTGCAAAATTATTTAAAAATTCGTTTCGATAAATCTGGTGAATTAAGAAATAACCCCAATGAGAATAGTTTATCTAATTTAAGCCCGTACATTCATTTTGGTCAATTATCAGCACAGGAAATTGCTATTAAGGCGAATACAATTCAAGAATCTGTTGGTAAGGATTCTTTTCTTGAGCAACTGATAGTCAGAAGAGAGCTTTCCGATAATTTTTGTTATTATAATAATAACTATGACTCTTTTAATGGTTTCCATAGCTGGGCTCAAAAGTCACTCAATGAACATAGGATAGATCAACGCGAGTTTTTATATTCATTAAGCGATTTTGAAAATGCTCAAACTCATGATGACCTATGGAATGCAGCTCAACGCCAAATGATAGAAAAGGGTAAAATGCATGGTTTCATGAGAATGTACTGGGCAAAAAAAATTTTAGAATGGACACCAGAACCGGAATCTGCATTGCAAATTGCAATAGATTTAAATGATAAGTATGAACTAGATGGAAGAGATCCAAATGGATACACCGGAATTGCATGGAGTATTGGAGGTGTGCACGATAGGCCATGGTTTGAAAGACCAGTTTATGGTAAAGTTAGATATATGAATTATAATGGTTGTAAGAGAAAATTTGATGTAAATAAATATATAAATAATAACGCTCATAACGCTCAATTATCTATTTGATTTTTTTATTCAGCATCTTAATTTAGTTAATGAAAATTTACGAATTAATTGTAACTCAGCATATTAATGCACCACTAGAAAGAGTATTTGATTTTTTTGCAAAGCCAGAAAATCTTTCAATAATTACCCCTAAAAAAATGGGGTTTAATGTTTTAACACCATCACCGATTAAGATGGAAAGAGGTGCTTTAATTGATTATACCATTAAGGTGGTTGGTTTGACTTTGAGATGGAGAACTTTAATTACAGCTTACGACCCCCCCAATAAATTTGTTGATGAACAGCTAAAAGGTCCCTATTCTTTCTGGCACCATACGCATACTTTTGAATCAGTTAATGGAGGTGTCATAATTAAAGATGTAATTAAATATTCTATACCTTTAGGGTTGATTGGGAGAATTTTTCATTTTTTATGGATTAAGAATGATTTGAAAAAAATTTTTGATTTTCGAAAAAAAGTAATCGAAGAAATTTTTACAAATAACAAAGTATTAGAAAAAAATAAGGAAAGCCTGTCATGAAAGTTGCACTTTTTGGAGGTACTGGATTTGTTGGTTCATACATAACTGATGAGTTATTAAATCATAAGCATAAGCCAAAACTTTTGGTAAGAAAAAACTCAAGTAAAAAGCTTCTTCAGGCAGATAATTGTGAGATTTTTGAAGGCGATTTATCTGATCAGGCTGCGCTAAAAAGAGTTATCAAGTCATCTGACGTAGTTATATATAGTATTGGCTTAGTGCGAGAGTTTCCTCAACGTGGGATTACATTTCAAGAAACACAGTTTGATGGAGTGAAGTATGCAGTGGATCTGGCTGTGGAGCTTGGTTTAAAGCGCTTTATATTAGTAAGCGCAAATGGTGCTCGATTAGATGGTACAAAATATCAAAGTACGAAATATCTTGCTGAAGAGTATTTGAAACATTCAGGTTTGGATTGGACAATTTTTAGACCTTCACTCTGCTTTGGAGATCCAAGAGGTTCTAGTAGACCTGAATTTTGTACGCAGCTTAAAAAGGACATGCTTAGTCTTCCTATACCATCTCCAAGTTTTCATAATGGATTATTACCTTTTGGAGCAGGAAAATTTGCTCTTTCACCAATACATATTGAAAACGTTGCACAGTTTGTCGTTAAATCAATTGATATGGATGCAGCAAAAAATAAAACTTATCTTTTGGGTGGTGAAGCATATTATTGGAAAGATTTGATCCCTACAATGGCAGCTGCTTATGGGAAAAAGAAATGGATGATACCTGCTCCAGCTATTGCCGTAAAGGTTTTGGCGTTCTTTTTTCAACGGTTTGCATGGTTTCCAATCACTGTTGACCAAGTCACTATGCTAATGGAGAGCAATGTATGTGATTCAAAAGATCATTTTGATTTATTTAAAATTGATCAAATCCCTTTTAATACCGAAACATTAAGCTACCTAAAAAAATATTAACTAATTTTTCATGAAGTTAATTTTTTTAATCTCAATTACTTTAGTAGCTTATTTTGGATCATTCTTTTTATCTGGAAAAACTACTGTTGAATTAAAAGTTGGAGATATAGCTCCTCTTTTTTCTTTAAAAGATCAAGATAAAAATACACACAAGCTATCAGATTATTTGGGTCAAAAAGTTGTATTATATTATTTTCCTAAAGCAGATACCCCGGGATGAACTATTCAGGCTTGCGGGTTCCGCGACATTTATGATAAATATAAAAAACATGATATTGTGGTTTTTGGATTAAGTTATGATTCATCTAGGTCTCTTAAAAAGTTTAAAAAGAAATGGAAGCTCCCATTTAATTTATTATCAGATTCAAAAAGAGAAGTTGCAGTAAAATATGGAGCAAATTCACCACTTTGGACAAAAAGAATAACATTTGTAATCAATGAAAGTGGCAAAATTGAAAATATTTATAGAAAAATGAACGTTAACACTCACGCGGAGAAAATTTTAAGTGAAATCATTCAGAAAAAATAGTTTAGCCATCATGGTATGGTTTGGGGTTGCTTTTTCCCAGCAATCTTCATATCAAGTATTTGGATTTATAACAGATAGTACGTCAGGAGAGGCGCTAATAGGTGCAAATGTTTTTATTAGGGAAACCGGTCAAGGAATGGCAACTGATAATAATGGCTATTATGTGCTTTCAAATATCTCAAATAAAATACCTCGATTAATTGTATCTTATGTGGGTTATGAGAAATTTGAATTGAAGTTAGATTTTAGTAAAAACCCATCTCAAAACATAAATATCTCATTAAGTCCTGTATCAATAGAGTTGATGCAGGTAGATGTAACAGCAGAAGAGATAGAGAGATTAAATAAAATTGAACCTAGTCGCGTAAACCTCTCCCCGAGAATACTAAAGTCACAACCATCATTAGCTGAACCTGATATATTTAGAACTATACAGTCCTTACCTGGCGTCTTGACAACTTCAGAGTTTAGTACAGGTTTGGTTATTCGAGGAGGGAATACTGATCAAAATTTAATTCTGCTTGATGGAATAACGGTTTATAATCCTTCTCATCTTGGTGGTCTATTTTCAAATTTTATTGTTGATGCTGTTAAGGATGCTGAGCTGATAAAAGGAGGGTATAACGCTGAATATGGTGGTCGCTTATCAGCTGTTTTAGATATTAGAAGTCGTGAAGGGAATAGAAACAAAATTGAAGGCAGTAGCAGTGTGTCATTATTAACTGCACAATCTACAATTGAAGGACCTATTCCGGGAGGCGCTTTTTTAATTTCAGGAAGAAGAACATATTTTGACAAGGTTCTTCCTTATGTTACAGATAACTTTGATTTGCCTTATTATTTTTATGATTTACAAGGGCATGTTTTTACAGATTTAAATGAAAAAGACAGAGTCTCCTTAAGTTTTTATAGAGGAGTAGATGATCTTGAATTTAAAGACTTAGATCTTGATTCAGATTGGGGAAATAAAACCATTAGCTTGTCATATCGTCGTGTTTTTAATGAAAAAATAATTGGAAACTTTCTTGCTGCTAATAGTCAATTTTATACCAGATTTGGATTAGGTGGAGAAGCAGGGATAAAAGAATACAATCCTTTATCTGATCAAACTATCTCTGGAGATATAGCATATTTTCAGAGTCAAAATTTTAATATTTTTTTTGGCGCCCAAGCTAAAAGTTTAAATATTAGATATAACTCAAAATTCAATAATGAAGTTTTATTTGATTCACAAACCAAGCCTTTTGAAACAGCATTTTATTCCAAAGTAAAATGGAAGCCAAATAAAAAAATTATTATTGAGCCAGGCATTAGACTGATTACATTTTCTTCGCATAGTAATGGCATATATCCTGACTTCAGATTAAGCTCAAAGTATATTATTGATGAGAGTCGTTTTATTAATTTTGCTGTTGGTAATTATCATCAATTTATTTCGACTTTTCAAGATGATTTTAGTGCACAAATTCTAGATAGCTGGTTTGCTGTTGATGAAAAGGGTGAACCATCAAGGGCGACTCAAGCTGTTTTGGGCTATGAGCAGTTTATAGGTAGAGGCCTCAAATTTCAAGTAGAAGGTTATTATAAATATATTACTGATATGCTGACTTATGAAGAATCACGAGCAACAACAGATGGCAATGTTAACAGCGAAAGCTTATTAGACCTACTTACGCCTGCAGATGGATATGCATATGGTGCTGAATTGTTTGTTCAGCAATCTACTGGCAAACTTAGTGGTTGGGCAGGTTATTCTTGGTCTGTTAGTAGAAAATTAATGAATGGAAAAGAATATTTTACAAATTGGGATAGATCGCATGTAATAAATTTTTTAGCAAATTATCAGGCAAGCCCTAAATGGGAATATAATGTAAAATTCACGCTACAAAGCGGACAAGCTTTTACCCCAATTAATGGTTATTTTTTACAAAATCTTCCCGGAGATTCACAGCAAAATTATCGCACAATTCCCGCTACTCGAAATGGGGGAAGGTATCCAGCGTATCACCGACTTGATTTAGGTGCAGTACGACACTTTAATGTTAAGGGAAGAAAATTTGATCTTTTCATGCAGGTAATCAATGCTTATAATAGAAAAAATGTCTTTACATATACTTATCCACTAGGGAATACATTCAATGGGATTGATGATGATGGCGATTGGGATCAAAAGAAACATGATAAAAATGGTAATAAGAGACCTGATAAAGGCGAACCAAATATTGATGAAGAAGATGAAGCAAGAATACAAAGAAAGCCTGTAAGCTTGTTTCCGATAATACCCACCATAGGTATAACTTGGAATTTTTAATGAGAAAAATTTACCTTTCGTTTTTATTCATTTTTATAATATTTCCTTCTTGCGATGAGTTTAACGATCCAGAATCCCCTTATTTAGAGCAGTACGTTATTTTCGGAAATATATCAGGTGATATGCCAATGATTGATGATACTATTTTTGTATCTCGTTCGGCATCATTAGATGAAAAAATTGATGCAAATCAATTATGGATCAGTAATGCAAATATTACTATTAGCGGTGAGGGGAGTAATTATACTGCCTCTCCAGTGATTGGGAGGCCAGGAAGATATCAAACCGATCAATCAGTAATTTTTAAAGCAGGTATTAATTATAAGCTTTCAGTAGAAATCAATGGTAAAACCCTGACATCGGAAACTACAATTCCAAAATCATTGAATATTTCTTCAGAAACAGAATTAAAAAATTATAGTTGCGGTGATGGCACGACTTTACCGATAAAGGTTATAAATACAGAAAATATGGATATAGATGGAGGGCCGATACCATCAAAAGTTGATACTCTAGAGTATAATTATGGAGAATGTTTTACTGGGAGCTTTGCTTCCTACCCTATGTTTGCGCTCGACTTTGAAATTGATGAATCATCAAAACTTGTCAGAACGCTTACATATGGACTAGATACAGACTTGATGGGATTAGAGCCAGGAACTGATAACGATTATTATGATTACAATTGGAACGGTAAGCGCGATTCAACTTTTATTAATTTAATTTATGATACTAGTTTTGTGAACATAATTTGGAAAGGCCCATATCTGCGAGATGCTAATAACAATCCATCTCGCGAAAATCCTTTTGTGTGGTCAATAGAAAATGGTCCAATTCGAATGAGTTGGTTATATTTTAACTATTATGGCCTTCAGTTAATTACAGTTCAAGCTACTGATAGAAATTTTTATGATTATCTTCAAGGTGACCCATTGGGGAATAATATATATACGCTTCCTGGGTCAAATATTAATGGAGGGTATGGGTTATTCTCATCACATACCTATAAATCATTTTATGTTTATTTGAAAAGAGGAAGAGACTTTAGATAGTTTTCCTAATTCCTACACCATATTCCCATACTAGCGTACCACCTAAATAAGAAGTGATCATTATACCAATTGTTATAGCTAATAGGGCAATAAATGCGAAAACATCAATTCTTTTATCATCCATTTTTTTAAAAAAGATATATAGCCAGATAATAATAAAACCTATTAACGCCCATGTGAGCATATTCCCCATTACCTGATGAATTTCAAGAGTTTTGACAATTTCAGGTGAATAGTTTTGAGATAAAGCCTTTTGAAATTCTAATTGACCACTAATAGATGCTAAAAGAGAGAAGAATGCAGCAAATGCTGTAAGCCAAATACTTCCAATTCTGCATGCCCAATTAGGTTTAAATAGATATATAGTGTGTAGAATTAAAGCTGCAAAAATAAAACCAATTGGAAAATGAATTAATAAAGGATGATAGGGAACATTCATATTGATGAGTTACTTGTTAATCCCAAAAATTGTAGCCCGTAGGGGAATCGAACCCCTGTTGCAGGAATGAAAATCCTGAGTCCTAACCACTAGACGAACGGGCCAGAGTTAAATATCGATGGCAAAATTATATGACTTAATAGCAAATCACCAAGAGTTATATATTAATTTTCTGAAACGTCAAGAACATCTAAAAGTTCTCCATTTTGATGTAATTCCATTGCAATATCAGCGCCACCAATTAATTTTCCTTTAACAAATAACTGAGGAATAGTTGGCCAACCTGATTGCTCTGAAAGTTTTACTCTTATTAATGGATCAGCCAAAACATTTACATCTTTGTAGTCTACATTATAGTGATTTAGTATCTGAACTACTTGATTTGAAAACCCGCACATTGGCATATCTTTAGTTCCTTTCATATAAAGAATGATGGGGTTTTCACTTATTTCTGATTTTATTTTATCGCTTAAGTCCATTTATTTTCTCGCTTTAGTTTTTCTTTTTCCATGCATCTTGTGTTAGGGTTTTAATTTCAAGCGCATGAATTTCCTTAGTCATATGATCACCAACAGATTTATAAACCATTTGATGCTGTTCAATTAGTGAAAGTCCTATAAAGCTATCACTAACCACAATAACACTAAAATGATCATTTGTCCCGGTAGTATCAATTACTTCTACCAAAGAATCTTTAATACCTTTTTGAATTAAATTTTGAACTTGATCTGAATTCATTTGGTTATTTTTTAACTTTATTTCTATTAAAATAAATAATTTATATATCAAATTTACTATTATTGATTGTTTAAATAAATTACTATTCTCAATGTGGGGTAAAATTAAGTTATGAAAATATTTTCTTGGAATGTAAATGGAGTACGGGCGATTGAAAAAAAAGGTTTCTTAGAGTGGATTGAAGATGAAGAACCTGATATTATCTGTATTCAAGAGACAAAAGCCAAAGTAGAACAGCTAGGGTCTTCTTTAATAGAAGACCACGGATATCATACTTGTTGGCATTCTGCTGAGAGGCCAGGTTATAGCGGAGTTGCCACTTTTTCAAAAACTGAGCCGTATTATGTGCAAAAAGGGTTAGGGATTGATAGATTTGATTCAGAGGGTAGGGTTTTAATTACAGAACATGAAAATTTTTTACTTTATAATATTTATTTTCCTAACGGCCAAAAAGATGAAGTCAGGTTGAATTATAAATTAGATTTTTATGATGAGCTATTACCGATAATCAATGATCAAGTTGAGAGTGGTTCTAATGTAATTGTAACAGGTGATTGGAATACTGCTCATTATCCTATAGACCTTGCTAGGCCAAAGGAAAATGTAAAAACATCTGGTTTTATGCCTATTGAAAGAGAAAAAATGGATCAATATGTGAAATCGGGATGGGTAGATACTTTTCGATATTTCCATGATGAACCCGATAGATATTCATGGTGGACATATCGTTTTGGAGCACGACAAAGAAATGTAGGTTGGAGGATAGATTATTTTTTTGTTAACGAATCATTTATTTCTGAGATAGAGAGCGCTGATATTCATGAAAATGTAATGGGCTCAGATCATTGTCCTGTATCGATTACAATTAAGAATGACGGGTTTTAATCTCATTAAAATAATAATTAAAATGAATTAAAAAGCATATCGATAATGCAGTCAGTATCAATATTTTCTTTTGGCTTTTTAAGACTACAGGTAATTGCTGGCAAGTATTCAGCTTTATCAAGATTTATAGTTTTTAAGAATCTAAAATCTTTTATCGAAAAGCCAACAGTTTGTATTTGATTAATATATTGCTTTATTAGTTCTTTTTCACCAATCCCTGGTATAGTAATTAATACTCCATTATTTGATAAAATCTTTTTTAAATGATTAAAGGTTTTTAAATAATTCTTTGAATAGTAAATACTTTGAGTATCTATAATTAATTCAAAGTATTTATCGGGATAGTTTATGTTATTCATATCCTTATGAATGAAATCAATATTATTAATGCTTAGCTCATCCTTCATATTATTTGCTTTATTGATTGATTCTAGTGAAAAATCAATTCCAACAAATAATGATTGGGGATTCTTTAACCCGTAGTAAGTAGTAAGATATCCAGTGCTACAGCCAATATCTAATACAGTTTTTACCTTATTTAAATTTTTAAGAATAAAATTACTGCTTGATACATAGGATCCATACCTCTCTGAAAGTATCACAGTTTGAAGTATTTCTGATTTACCAATAGCAGTATAGAATTTTAAATTATCTATGATGCTTGATGATGGATCAGCTTTTTCGCGGTGATTTATAAATTTTAATTCCTCAGTTGACGGCATAGGCAAATTTGTGCTTGCAAAATTATCTATTTCATCAAAATTACTAAAATAAAAAATATTAAATAATTTTAAGTGTTCCTCAAAAGTCACTTTGTTTATATTTATTTTTTATCAGCTAAGCTATTAATATCATCTCTGATTAAAATCAAAATTGCTGATTGAGGAACTATCAGGTAGTCATCATTCTCTATTTTAATTTCAATAGATGCCTTATTTAAAAATAGCGCCATATCTCCTATATCAGCTTGGGTAGGTATGTATTTAACTGTAGAATTATCATTACTTGACCAGGGCTCATCAATATTTTCTTCTGGGTTGCCAAGAGGGATTCCTGGACCCACCTCTACAATGATTCCGCTCAAAATTTCTTGTTTTTCAATTACGCTAGGTGGGAGGTATAAACCTGCTTTAGATTTTTTTTCACCTTTATCTGGCCTAATAAGCACTCTATCACCAACAACAAGAATTTGTTTATTTTTACTACGCACAAAGGAAATTAGAAATTTTTTTATTTCATTACAAGTTTGAGAAATTGTTGTTAATAGAAATAAAAAAACCGAAATTCAAATTATGGATCTAAAAATAAAGCGTGTAGATACATCTGATGGGTATAAAGATGCACTTAAAATTCGGAAAGAAGTATTTATTGATGAACAAAAAATTTCAGAAAAAATTGAAATTGATTCATACGAATATTCATCAAATTATATAATTGCATTATTAAATGGTAAGCCTGTTGCAACAGCTAGATGGAGAAGCGTTGGATCGGAAATAAAGCTTGAAAGATTTGCTGTTAAGATGAAATTTAGAAATAAAGGAATTGGTCAAAAAATGAATAAATTTATTCTTGATATAATACCTAATGATAAAGTTATTTATTTGAATAGTCAAGAATCAGCAATTGGGTTTTATGAAAAAATTGGATTTTTTGTATCTGGACCACCTTTTAAAGAAGCGGGAATTGTTCACAAAAAAATGATATACAAAAGAAATGATAAAACTAAAGCATGAATTATATTTTCAATTTTACTAGTATATTCTTACTTGTTTCCTGATTCAAAAAATCAATTATGATTAATGTCTAAATCAATTTATAAACGCATGGGCCAATTAATGCTAGCATACTGGCCCTACATAATACTTTCTTCTATTTCTGCACTCTTTTTTGTTTTGCTTAATGGTATTTCAATATGGCTTACAGCTACATTGATTAATAACATATTGTTAGATTTTGATTCAATTTTGAAAGCCCAATCTGAATGGGCATCAAAAGAATTTTTAACGCCAAATGAATCATTAAAATACTGGACTAATCTTGCAATACTTAGAGATACGCCATCTGCATCTTTAAAGGTTTTATGTTTAACTATACTATCCGTTTTTTTTATAAAAAATATATTTCTTTATCTAAAAAATATCCTCTTATACATAGTCCAGCTAAATATTGTCAAGGATATTAGAGATCGTCTTTATATTCATATTCAAGGATTGTCTTTAGGGTATTTTCATAGAGAAAAAACCGGTTCAATAACATCAACAATAATTAACGATGTCGAGCAATTGCAAGGATCTTTATCTGTAGCATTTCAAAAGTTATTTGTTGAGCCTATAAATATCTTAACCTTTGTATCCCTACTTTTTATTATTAGCTGGAAGTTGGCGTTGATTGCAATTATTATCATTCCTTTGGCAGGCATTGCAATCATTGCTATTGGAAAAAGTATTAGAAGAAAATCTAGAAGAACACAAAAGAAAATTTCACATATAATGCAAATTTTAAGCGAAACACTTGGTTCGATAAGGATTGTAAAAGCATTTGTTAATGAGAAAGAAGAGATAAAAAAGTTTTCAAAAGAAACAGGAAATTATCTGAATCTGCATTTAAAACGAGCTAGGCTTGATTTAATTGCAGCTCCAATTACAGAAAGTTTTGGAGTGGTCATAGGTGTCATTTTACTGTGGTATGGAGGATCTGAAGTTATTTTAGAGAAAGGCCTTATTCCAGAAGACTTTATTAGATTTATTTTAATATTATTTGCAATTTTAGGTCCAATCAAGCAGATGAGCAACGTAAACCTTAAAATTCAAGCTGGCGCTGCATCTGCTGAACGCATTTTTATGCTTCTGGATACTAAACCTCAAATTGTTGAAATAAAAAACCCAATTGACCTTGGCGAATTCAAAGATTATTTGGAATTCAAAGATGTTCATTTTGAATACCAAGAGGGAAATGAGCTTGTTTTAGATAGTGTAAGTTTTAAAATTAATAAAGGAGAAGTAGTTGCTCTAGTTGGTCCCAGTGGTTCTGGTAAATCAACAATCGCTGACTTAATTCCTAGATTTTATGATGTTAGTTCTGGTGAAATTATTATTGATGGCAATAATATAAAAAATACATCCCTTTCTTCTTTGAGGAACAATATGGGTATTGTCACCCAAGAGGTTATTTTATTTAATGATACAATAATGAATAATATTTCATATGCACAGCCAAATAAGTCTGAAAATTTAGTTAAAGAAGCTGCTAGAGCTGCAAACGCACTTGAGTTTATTGAAAATACACCTGAAGGATTTGATACAATTATAGGAGAAAGAGGTGTAAAATTATCGGGCGGGCAAAAACAACGAATTGCTATTGCGAGAGCATTATTGAAAAACCCTTCTATTTTAATTCTTGACGAAGCCACCTCTGCCCTAGATACTGAATCAGAAAAAAAAGTTCAGACAGCTATTGAATCATTGATGAAAGATAGAACAGCATTAGTGATAGCTCATAGGCTATCAACTGTTCAAAAAGCAGATAAAATCATAGTGATTGAAAAGGGAAAAGTAGCCGAAGTTGGTTCACATGAATCTTTGTATGAAAAAAATGGTATATATAGACGACTTTATGATTTACAGTTTGATTAATAAAGCATGAGAAAGCTTAATATTTTTTTTAGCAATTCTATTTCTTCTCAAAAATGGGGTGGTGGTGAGAAATGGATGGTGACAGCTGCTAATGGTTTAAAGATGCGTGGTCATAATACCATCTTGTCAGGAAAAGCTAACTCTGAATTTCTTCTTAGGGCTCAGAATGCAGGTTTAAAAACACTACCATTAAATATTTATGCAGATTACAACCCATTGAAGATATGGCATACGAAAAAAATATTAGAAAAACATTCGATTGATGTGATTGTACTTAACCTTAACAAAGATATTCGAGTGGCAGGAATTGCAGCTCGATTAGCAAAGGTCCCAGTTATAATTGCTAGAAATGGAATCCAGCTATTTTCAAATAAATGGAAGTATAAGAAAACTATAAGTATTGTTGATGGAATAATTACAAATTCAAAATCTATACAAAATGCCTACAATGAATTTCCATGGATGAATAAAAAAAAGACCACAGTTATTTATAATGGTCTAAAACTAAGAAGATCAATTGATGTTTTTGACATCCGAAAAAAATGGAATATTGAAAAAGATAGTTTGGTTTTTGTTGCTGCTGGAAGATTAACCCGTCAAAAAGGTTTTGATTTATTAATTGAAGCAGTATCTAAAGTAAAAAATCGCACAAAGGCTTTTAGTGTGCTTATTGCTGGCACAGGCAAAGATCATGATCAATTAAGCAACCAAATTATAAAAAATAAACTTACTGATAAAATTAAGCTGATAGGTTTTCAAGAAGATCTTGATTCTATTCTACAGGCAGCAGATTTTGTAATAATGCCATCCAGGCAAGAAGGTATGCCAAATGTTGTTATGGAGGGAATGGCGCTTGGGCGACCTGTTTTAGCTGCCAATGTTAATGGCGTTCCAGAATTAATGGATCATATGAAAACAGGATATATTTTTGAACCCTTAAATATTGATGCTATTACTGAAGCAATCGAATTTGCCATTGAAAATCATAAATCTGAAAAAGTAGCTAATTGGTGCATTACTGCTAAGGAGCATATAGCTCAAAACTTTACGATAGAAAAAATGCTAGATAAGCTGGAAGCTTATTTTCATTATCAGTACAGCTTAGAAAACCGCAAGTAGTAAATAGTTCATATATGCCACAAGCTGATTATATAATTATTGATTTTGATAGTACGTTTATCTCTAAAGAATCACTTGATATGCTAGCAGAAACTTGTCTTAAAAGACAAGAAAATTACCATGAAATTTTTAAGAAAATAGAGCAAATAACAGAACGAGGAATGTCTGGAGAAATCAATTTTAAAGACTCACTATATCAAAGAATTAGGCTTATAAAAGCTAGCAAGAAAGAGGTGGTAGAAGTTTCAATTAATTTAAAAAAATATCTCTCCAAATCATTTTTAAAAAATAAAAAATTCATTAAAAATAATCGTGATAAAATTTTTTTTATTTCTGGAGGATTTAGAGAAATGTTATTACCTGTTTTAAAAATTTTTGGAATTGATGAAAATCATATCTTTGGAAATGATTTTATTTATAATAATAAAAACGAGATAATTGGTTTTAATCGTGATAATCCACTGTCATCAGAAAATGGAAAAGCAAAAATACTTGAGATGCTCCGTCTTGAGGGGGAGGTTCATGCAATTGGTGACGGCTTTAATGATTATTTGCTTAAAAAATCTGGAAAAGTATCAAGCTTTTATGCTTTCACTGAAAATGTTTATAGAAAGGAGGTTTGTGCTGTTGCAGATGAAGTATTAACCTCATTTGATGACTATATTGAAATTTTCAGCTAATAAGGTAAATTTTATATCTTATTTATTTATAAATTAAAAACTAGAATATATACTTTTATTTAATAAGTCAATAATGCTCCAAGAACAACTAATCAAAAAAATTCCTATATGGCAGGATGACCTTAAGCGGGTTTTAGATCAAAATGGCGATCAAGTAATCAGTAATGTGACTGTATCTCAAGCTATTAAAGGTATGCGAGGGGTTAAAAGTTTAATTTGCGATACTTCAGCCGTATCAGCTGACAAGGGATTAATTATTCGTGGACACCCTATTTTAGATATTACTAATATTTTACCTGAAGAAGTATTTTATCTTCTGCTAATCGGAGATTTGCCCAATCAAGATCAGTTATCTGATCTACAAAATCAATTGAATGAATATAGAGTTGTTCCAGATTATGTTTGGAAGATTCTAGATGCAATGCCAGAAGGTTCTCACCCAATGACAATGCTTTCAATTGCAATTCAGTCTATGAGAATTGATAGCATTTTTGTTGAAAAATTTAATGAAGGAACGCCTAAGAAGGATTATTGGAAATGGGTTTTAGAAGATGGCTTAAAATTGATTGGATCCTTACCTTCGATTGCTGCAGCAATCTACAGGAAGCAAAAAAATATAAATGAACGCATTGAACCTGATCAAGACTTGGATTGGGGTGGAAATTTTGCTCATATGCTTGGAACTAATGAAAGCAATGATTTTAAAAAACTTATGAGATTATATTTAATGTTGCATTCTGATCACGAAGGGGGCAATGTAAGCGCATTTAGCTCTCTTACGGTTGCTTCATCTTTATCATCACCATTTCTTGCTGTAGGTGCTGGGTTTAATGGTTTGGCGGGCCCCTTACATGGGCTAGCAAACCAAGAGTGCTTGAAATTTGTTTTAGAAATAAGAGACCATTTTAACGGAAAACCATCAAATGATGAACTTAAAGAATTTTGTTGGAAAAGACTTAACAATGGAAGAGTCATACCGGGCTATGGGCATGCTGTCTTAAGGTGTCCCGATCCTAGATTTACAGCATTTATGGATTTTGGTAAAGAGCATATACAAAACGATGATGTATTTGGCATCGTTAGGGCTTTGTTTGATGTTGTACCACCCGTCCTTAAAGAGCATGGTAAAGCAAAGAATCCATGGCCAAACGTTGATGCTGCTTCAGGTTCATTGCTATATTATTATGGATTAAAAGAATTCAATTATTATACTGTACTATTTAGCTTATCTCGTGCAATGGGAATCATTTCGCAAATTGTAATAAATAGGGCACTACGAATACCTATAACTAGACCAAAATCAGTAACTACGGATTGGCTAAAAAATAATATCTAATTTTTGCTGTTAATTTATTCACTTCGAAGTAACATTTTTTCAATTAATAGTACAATTATTTTTAGCCTTGTATTTTTATTCTATTCTTGCGCCTCTCACCCTATTGTTAATCCGCATTTACCTGAAGCAGGTAAAGTAAAAAAAGGATATGCCCTTTCAGTAGAAAATATAGCTCCATTTTTATGGTATAGAGTTGGGGTATCAGATAAAAGTGAGATAGGATTTAGGCTCGGTCTACCTATCTATGGTTCCGGGGTAGATTATAGCCGTTTACTTTATAAAAAGAAAAATAAATGGGATATGTTTAATCTAGCATGGTCATTAAATCCAAATTATAATGTAGATGCTACTTATTATAAATTTAAAACCAAGAAGACTGATACAGATTTTCTTAAATCAAGATGGCTTGGTTTTCGCATGATGTCTATCCAGAAAGGTATAACTGGAGGGACCAGTAATCGTTTTGGTTTTTTATTTGGAATTCAATCAAATCCACGATGGGGCTTAGAATTAGGATATTTTCATGATCCTTCATCAATTCCAATTACTGATATTTTTAACCCTAAATGGGATCCATTTACAGATCAGAACCATGACAGATATTCAAAAAAGCCAATTAAAGATAAAAGCTCTGGCTTACCATCAGAATTTTCTAGAATGACTGGTTTGTCGTTTAGTATTTTTTTCGATCTTGACGCACCCAAGAAAAAGAAGTAGTTAGATTATGCTTTCAAAAAAAATTAAAGAGTGTTTTGATAGATGTGTTAAATCAGAATATCATGGTTTATCTAAGGATCATCCAATAGTTACCCTTAATGCTTTAAAGAATATTATTGGTGATAATCGCAAAAAATATTCAAAAAAACTTTTAGAGCTCATGGAGCATAAATCTAAAGAATTTCCAAAAAGAGATGACGATCAATCTATTTTAGATAATTCCGCCAAAGAAGGTTTAGGTTTGACAGTATTTGTTTCAGAACTTGAGGATGCTTGTCAATCTGGTCTTCCTGAAGAGATTGAAAAAGAAGCTGCAAGACTTCAATGGGTAAGCGATAATGGATTAGGAGGGTTTGAGGCATTGATAGAAATTGCGCTCCAGGATTTTGAAAGGCTTGGAAAATTCTCTTTTCATTTATTCCGATCAAATATTTTTAATAGAAATATTAATGAGACTTGGCCATATACTCGTTGCCTTGTTAAAGAAATATGCAAAAAAACTTTACCTGAACCACATAGAAATGAAGATACCAATTGCAACTTTCTTATTGGTAGCACAAAATCACAAACTATGAATTTTACATCAGCGCACCGATTTTGGAATGGTGATTATGTAAGATTAGGAGGTTATAGGCGAGAGATTTCATTTTGGGTAAAAAATCAATACAGCCAAAATCAAATCATAATTGATAATAATATTAAAAAAGATATTACTAATTATTTTAAAAATGGTGGAAATTTTTTTATAGAATTAGCAGAACATATAATTGAGAATGAAAACGATATTGTATATTTAGAATCTCTCAGGTATTTATCCAAACAAAGCGAAGATTTTCATAGATTTATATCATTTGAAATTTCAAAACTCATGGATAGTAAGTAGATATATGGATATTTTAAATAAAATAGATACTTTATATAGTGAAGGGAAAAAAGAATTTCAGGATGGGAATTTTTATGATGCACATGAAATATGGGAAGACCTCTGGTCAGATTATTATTTGAAAGATCGAAAATTTATTCAAGGATTAATTCAATTATCTGTTAGTTTTGTCCATTTAAAAAATGGTAATATGATTGGAGCAAAAAATTTATTGAAAAAGTCAAAAGCAAAGTTTTTAGACTATGAAGGAGATCATAGGTCGATAAATATAGAAATGCTTAAAATTGAAATGAATAAAATTCAAAAAGAATATCAATCGCTAGATAGACCTGAAGATTTTAATTGGTCATTAGTTCCAAAATTAGAAAAATGAATAAAATAGCACTTTTTGTTAAAGACTTTCAAAAGGCTGCTGAAATTTCAGAAAAGCTCTCTAGTCTTGATTTGGAGATTAACTTTTTTGAAAGCTATAGTGAAAATATGGATGATTATGATTTAGCAGTTATAGATTTAAATGAAATAGATTTTGGCAATGCAAAGTTTCTTAGTGAATTAAGATTTAATTCAAAATTTTTTATTATTGGTTATATATCCAAAATTGTAAAGAAGTCCCATGATAAATTTAAATCATTAGGATGTGATATAATTTTATCAAATGCTTCAATCTCCAAAAATATTGAGAGCCTAGCTAAAAGAGTTATAGAATAGATTATATATTTTTTTAATGGAAAGATCGTGATAATAATTCTATGAGTGCTTCTTGATAGAATAGTAATTTAAATGTCTAATATAAAGCGTTAAACAATGAGCAACCCATTTCTAACAAAAGTTTTTTATTTTAATGCTGCTCACCAGTACGGCCATAAAGACTGGACATATGAAAAAAACTGGGAAGTCTTTGGTCCTGATTCAAAAATTCATGGGCACAATTATACCCTCGAAGTAATGGTTACTGGAAAAATCAATGAAGAAACTGGATTTCTAGTTGATCTTGGAGAATTAAAAGAGATTGTTAATAAGTATGTAATAGATATTTTAGATCATAGTCAATTTGATGTTGAGGTTGAGTGGTTTAAGGATAGGCAGCCAAGTTCGGAAAATTTGGTTATATTTATATGGGAGCAAGTTCAGCCTAGATTGCGTGATATTAAATTGCATAGAATAAGATTAAGAGAAACACCAACAATATTTACTGATTATTATGGCAAAGAATAGCGATAGTACAAAGGAATATTTTTATCATTTTCTTTCAGCAGTATTTATAGCCTCATTAGTTACATGTAACTTAATAGCTAATAAATTTGTTACCGTAGACCTAGGTTTTAAGGTTTTTATTGTATCCGCAGGAATACTCCCTTACCCCATTACTTTCCTTGTAACCGATCTTATTTCAGAATTGTATGGTCAAAAAAAAGCAAATAGAGTAGTTATTTCAGGATTTATAGCATCAATTTTTGTCTTATTTTTTCTTTGGTTGGGAGGTCAGTTTAGCGCTATTCCAGATTCAATTGTAAATGATAATATTTATAATGCTGTTTTTCGTAATGCATGGAGAATAATTGCAGCTTCAATGATTGCATATTTAATTGCTCAATTTATAGATGTTAGGATCTTTCATTTTTGGAAAAAATTAACAAAAGGAAAGCATTTATGGCTTAGAAATAATGGCTCTACTATAGCATCACAATTGGTAGATACCTCTCTAGTTATTTGCATTCTTTTTATTGGAGTTTGGGATGCCAGACAGATATTTAATGGCATAATAGATGGATGGCTATTTAAAATGCTTATGGCGTTTATTGATACACCAATTATATATGGTATAATATTTTTACTTAAAGATAAAATCCCAATACATAAAGAATGAAAACTTTAATCATTGCTCTTTCATTATGGGTATATAAGAAATTTTTTAAGGGGAAAAATGAAAAATAAAATAGAAAAAATATCAGAAATAACTGAAAACCTAATCGAATCAATCGGAGAAGATAAAAATAGAGAAGGTCTTCTAAAAACTCCCTTAAGATCCGCTAAAGCTTGGGATTTTTTTACGCAAGGATATACTGCAAATATTGATAAAATTATAAATAATGCAATATTTGATGAGGACTGTAATGATATGGTTGTTGTCAGAGATATTGAGTTTTTTTCGATGTGCGAACATCACATGGTTCCATTTTTTGGAAGGGCTCACGTAGGGTATATACCAAGCAAAAAAGTTATAGGTTTGTCGAAAATTCCAAGAATTGTTGATATGTTTTCAAGGAGGCTACAGGTTCAAGAACGTCTAACTCATCAGATTGCAGATACCATTCAAGATACTTTACAGCCAGTAGGTGTTGCTGTAGTTATGGAAGGAAGGCATCTCTGTATGCAAATGCGTGGCGTTACTAAACAAAATAGTTTTACAACTACATCTGCGATGTTAGGCCAATTCAGAAAGTCAAGTGAGACTAGGGCAGAATTCCTAAGTTTTATTGGAAAATGAATAATAAAATCAATACCCTAGATTTAGGAAAAATGAATTACAAACCTTCTTGGGAATTTCAAAAAAATTTCCATGAGAATGTATTGATTGGCAAAGAACCAGATACCCTCATCTTGGTTGAGCATGAACCAGTGTTTACATTTGGTAAAAATGCTAATAAAGACAATCTGCTTGATAAGAGCAGTTCCGAGGTAAAGGTCTTTGATGTTGAAAGGGGTGGCGATATTACATTTCATGGGCCAGGTCAGCTTGTAGGTTACCCAATATTAAATCTAAATAATTACAAGAAAGATGTTTCTTGGTTTATGAGAACTTTAGAAAATACTCTGATAGAATGTCTTAACATTTATGATATAGATGCCCATCAAAAAAAAGGGTTAACAGGTGTATGGGTTAATGATGAAAAGATTGGAGCGCAAGGAGTAAAAATATCTAGGTGGGTAACAATGCATGGATTTTCACTAAACATAAATACAGATCTCAGCTTTTTTAATCAGATAGTTCCCTGTGGAATAGCCAATTGCAAAGTAACCTCAATGGAAAAATTGCTAGGAGCTCCGCAAGATATGCAAGATGTAAAACATAAAATAGTCCAAGCTTTTAGCAATAATATCTATTTACCTGATAAGGAGCTGGTGGTTTTATAATGCCTAATCTCAAGAGTTTTCAAAAAAAGCAATTATTGGAAATATATCGCAATATGGTTATTGCGAGAAAATTAGATGAAAAAGAAATGGCTCTTTTGAAGCAAGGAAAAGCCTTCTTTCATATTGGTTGCTCTGGGCATGAAGCGGCACAATTAGCTGCAGCAAACAACATGCATCCATCCGAGGATTGGGCGTACCCATATTACAGAGATGCTGCTTTATGCTTGGGATTGGGTATGACTGGAAAAGAGCAGTTATTATCATTTTTGGCTAAAGATTCAGATCCAAATTCAGGCGGGAGGCAAATGCCTCAGCATTATGGTCATAAAGATTTAAGAATAGTAAGTCAATCAAGCCCTACAGGAACTCAATTTCTACAAGCCGTAGGATGCGCTATGTCTAGAAAATGGGAAAATAAAAAAGAGATTGTTTATGTTTCTTCTGGTGAAGGAAGTACAAGTGAGGGCGAATTTCATGAAGCATTAAATTGGGCAAGTCGTGAAAAGCTCCCTGTTATTTTTCATATACAAGATAATGAATATGCTATAAGTGTTCACATATCAGAACAAACATCCGGTAGTTCAGTTTTTGATATGGTTTCAGGTTATAAAAATTTATCGAAATTTGATGTTGATGGTACTGATTTTTTTGAAACTAATCTTGCATTTAAACAGGCTACCGATCGTGCTAGAAAAGGGAAGGGTCCTTCAGTTATTGTTTCGCATGTAGTACGGCTTCTTTCGCACTCCTCATCTGATGATCAGCGTAAATATAGACCCCAAAGCGATCTTGAATCCGATATAAAGCGTGACCCTATTAGGAAATTTGAAAATGAATGTTTAAAGGCTAAAGTTTTTACAAAAAAAGAAATTTCTAAGATTGGGTCAGATATTGATAATTACATTGAAGATTCAATTAAATGGGTTCAAAATCAAACTAATCCAAACCCTCAATCTGCCTTTGATCACTTGTATGCTAAACCTTTCCTCTTTGAAGAAGTTCCTCAAAATACTATTAATGATAAAATAGTTTTAGTAGATGCAATTAACCATGCAATGTCTGAAGAAATGGATATTAATAATAAAATTATTGTATATGGTGAAGATATAGCAGATCCAAAAGGCGGAGTTTTTACTGCAACTAAAGGCTTAACAGATAAATTTGGGAAAAAACGTGTTTTTAATTCACCTTTAGCAGAAGCATCAATTGTTGGAACAGCAATTGGGCTTGCTGTTACCGGGTGGAAACCTTGTGTTGAAATTCAATTTGGAGATTATATTTGGCCTGCTATGATGCAAATTAGAGATGAAGCTGCTTGCATGCGTTACAGATCCAATGGTAGCTGGACATGTCCTTTGGTTATCAGGGTTGCTGTTGGAGGATATATCCATGGTGGCTTATATCATAGCCAGTCAATTGATAGTTATTTCTTTAATATTCCTGGCATTAGAGTTGCTTATCCATCAAATGCTGCCGATGCGAAAGGTTTATTAAAAACAGCATTAAGAATGGAAGATCCCGTTATTTTTCTAGAACATAAAGGCCTGTACCGCCAAGGATACGCATCCACACCTGAGCCGAACAAAGATTTTATTATTCCTTTTGGTAAAGCAAGCATTATCCAAGAAGGTGATTACTTTACTATTATTACATGGGGAGCCATGGTCCAAAAATGCATTGATGCGATTAAAATATTAGATCTTGAAGCAGGGGAAGTGGATCTTATCGATATTAGGACACTAAACCCTATTGATTGGGATGCTATTTATGACTCTGTCAAAAAAACCGGAAAACTATTAATCGTTCACGAAGATTTACAAACTGGGGGAGTGGGTGCTGAAATTTCTGCCAGGGTTTCTAATGAATTATTTGAGGATCTTGATGGACCAATTATGAGAGTAGCTGCTAAAGATTGCCATGTGCCATATAGTGACTCTCTAGAGCCTGAGATTCTTCCGCAAACTGAACAAATTGTAGAAGCAGTTAATGACTTGATGGAGTATTAATGATAATAGAAATAGTAATGCCCAAAATGGGGGAATCAATTACCGAAGGAACTATCCTTGAATGGAGAAAGAAGGTTGGTGAATTTGTTGAGAAAGATGAATTATTCCTTGAAATTGGCACTGATAAAGTAGATTCTGAGATTCCATGCGCGGAATCTGGCACTCTTATTGAGATTTTAGCTGAGGTAAACGAGATAGTTGAGGTTGGAAAAACAATTGCAAAAATTGAAACCGAAGCCTCTGCTAAAAATAATAAATTAGATTCCCATTCAAGGGGAAAAGATATAGATGAAAAACCCCAAGAAAAACCGAAAGACTTTAATAAGAAAAATCTTTCAAGAAAAGAAAGCTCTCCCGATCTAACTACTTCAGAAAAAACAAATAATTTTATAACTAGAGCAGTAATGAAAGCTGCCAGAGAAAAAAATATATCAATGGAGGAGCTTAACCAAATAGAAGGCACTGGACGAAAAGGTAGGGTTACAAAAAAAGATATTCTTAACTATGCTAAATCAAATACCTATACCACAAAGCCAATCATTGAAAAAACTTCAAATACTCTATCTTTTACTTCTGCAACGCATACTGAAGAAATGGGTAATATGAGAAAGATCATTGCTGAGCATATGAAAAAGAGTCTTGATACGGCAGCGCATGTTCACGTAGTAAATGAAGTAAACATGACTCATATTGCAAGTTATATTGAAAATAATGATTCTTATTTTACGAAGAATGAGGGGTTTAGTCTTACATATACGCCATTTATTCTTAATGCATTAATTAAGGCTTTGAAAGAATTTCCGGAGATGAATGCATCCATAAATAATACTGTTATAACCTATCATAAGAATATAAATCTAGGAATAGCTGTAGCGCTCGATGATGGTTTAATGGTGCCTGTAATGTTTAATTGCGAGGAAAAAAACTTTTTAGGTTTATGCAGGTCACTAAATGATATAGCATCACGTTCACGTTCAAATAAAATCAACCCAGACGAATTAACAGGATCAACATTTTCAATATCAAACTTTGGAGTTTTTGATGTCACAATTGGTACTCCGATTATCAATCAACCAAATGTTGCCATTTTAGGAGTAGGCGCTGTTAAGAAAAGAGCTATAGTAATTGAAAATAGTTCTGGAGACTCAATTGCAATACAAAATATGATGAACCTTTCTTTGGGTTTTGACCATCGCCTTATTGATGGTTCTGGAGGTGCTAAATTTATTAATGCTATTAAAAAACATATCGAATCTTCAAATCTAGAGAACCTTTATTAATCTTATGCGTAAAAATTAGTAAATTTAATTAGCATGAAATCAACTTTAACATCACAAAATATTCTCAAGCCAAAAATCAAAATTGAGTATGGCGATGACTACAAATTTGTTCAAGATATTGTTTCATCGAACAATCTTCATACAGTTTGCGAAGAGGCAAGATGTCCTAATATGTTCGAGTGTTGGGGTCGTGGTACAGCTACTATAATGATTTTAGGAGATATTTGTACAAGAGCATGTGGTTTTTGTTCTGTTAAAACCGGGAAACCTCAAAAAATAGACACCATGGAGCCTTATAGAACTGCCCTAGCTGTTAAAAAGATGCGATTGCGACATGTAGTTATTACATCTGTAGATCGTGATGATCTTAAAGGAGAATTTGGTTCTGAAATCTGGGCTGAAACTATTGAACAGATCCATTGCAATGCACCTAATTGCACTGTAGAAGTATTAACACCTGATTTTCAAGGGTACATTCCTGCGCTCCATACTGTTTTTAGAGCTGAGCCAGAAATATTTTCACATAATGTTGAATGTGTTGAGAGGATTAGTAAGCAAGTTAGGGCGCAAGCTGTATGGTCAAGAAGTCTTGATGTATTAAAAGAATCTGTTAAATATGGCCTGAGAACAAAAACAGGAATGATGCTTGGCTTGGGTGAAAAAAAAGATGAGGTAATCGACACAATGAAGCAAGTTGCTGATCTAGGTGTTGAAATTTTTACTATAGGTCAATATTTACAGCCAACAAAAAAACATCTTCCAGTATCTAGATATTTAAATGATGATGAATTCCAATTTTTTAAACAAGAAGGTTTAAAAATGGGCTTTCTCGTGGTTGAATCCGGCGCCCTTGTTAGAAGTTCATACCATGCAGATGAGCAAGCAAGATTAGCTAAAGTTGTATAATAGAAAATCAGTTATGATTATTAGTTCTTTTGCTTTTCTAATCTTTTCGGTCTATTGGTTTATGGTTTTAAAAAAAATAGAGCGAGATCAATATCCTCTCATTTTAGTAGACGGGAAAATGGCGCCTAGGCTCTCACCATTATCTTTTCATATTAACAAATCTGATTTTTCTTGTATGAGCTGTCATGCAAATGATCAAAAATTCTCTTTAAAAGGCAAAAAATATTATTCAAAAAAAATACCGCATATGTATAGAGAAAATTGCATATCGTGTCATATTCTTGAAATATAGTACATTATGGCAGATAATTTTTTAAATATATCTATTAACCTGTCAATACAGCATGCCCTATCTTTTGGCATATTTTTTGAGCATTTAGTATTATACAATATTAAGAAGGATCATAAATGAGTGACGAATTTGAAAAAAATATAAATGAAGATTTAATTGATGAAGGTGAATCGTATCCGGTAATGCCTTTGAGAAATACCGTACTGTTTCCTCAACAAGTAATTCCTATCTATATTGGAAGAGATAAATCTTTGAAGCTTATAAATGAGCTTTCTTCTAAAACTAAACATGTAGTTGTTGTTGCACAAGAAGATGGATCAATTGAAGATCCACAGCCTAGCGATATGTATTCATATGGAACCCTTGCAGTGGTTCTAAAAGTTTTTGATATGCCTGATAATAGCAAGTCTGCCATTGTTCAAGGAATTGATCGTGTTAAAATATTAGACTACAAAGAAAAAGACCCTTATTATCGTGCAGTAGTCCAAAGAGTATCAAATAAATCTACAAAGAATAGTGTTGAATTAGATGCTTTAGTTAATAACCTTAGGCAGGTTTTTTCAGAGCTTATTCAAATAGCTCCTAACCTAAGCGAAGAACATACAGGCATGCTTTCCAACATTCAAAAGCCTGCTAGGTTAGCTGATAGAGCAGTTTCTTTATTGACAGTTTCTAATCCAGAAAAGCAAGATATACTTGAAGAGCTAGATGTAAAAAAGCGTGTTGACAAAGCAATAAAAGTACTGACTAAAGAAATTCAAAGAATAAAGCTTGGCGAAGAAATTCAAACCGAAGTTCATGATGAGATAACTAAGTCGCAAAGAGAGTATTATTTGCGAGAACAAATGAAAGCAATTAAAAGAGAGCTTGGAGAAGATGAATCTCAGGTTGAGTTAAATGAAATTGAAGAGGCTATTAAAAAAGCAAAAATGCCTGGAGACGCTGAAAAGGTTGCTCTTAAAGAACTAGACCGGCTCACTAAGATTCCAACTCAATCTCCAGAATATACTGTTGCTAGAACATATTTAGATTGGCTGACCGATCTTCCTTGGTCAGTATCATCTGAGGACTCTATAGATGTTAAGGAGTCAAAAAATATTTTAGATGAAGATCACTACGGTTTAGAAAAAGTTAAAGAAAGAATTATTGAATATTTAGCTGTTAGAGCTTTAAAAATGAAAAATGATCCAGATAGTGCTATTCGAGGACCTATTTTATGTTTTGCGGGTCCTCCTGGAGTTGGAAAAACATCACTTGGAAAATCAATTGCTAAATCAATGGGAAGAGAATTTGTTAGAATGTCACTTGGTGGAGTTAGAGATGAAGCTGAGATACGTGGACATAGGAGAACTTATATTGGTGCATTGCCAGGACGAATCATACAATCATTAAAAAAAGCAGGAACAAATAATCCTGTATTTATGCTAGATGAAATTGATAAGCTAGGAATGGATTTTAGAGGCGATCCTTCATCAGCACTTTTAGAAGTGCTTGACCCTGAACAAAACAGTACCTTTGCAGACCATTATTTGGAAGTTGATTTTGATTTAAGTAAGGTAATGTTTATTGCAACAGCAAATTATCAAGACCCTATTCCACCAGCTTTAAAAGATAGAATGGAAGTAATTGATTTTTCAGGTTATATAGAAGATGAAAAATTGCAAATTGCAAAAAAACATCTTATCCCAAAGCAATTAAAAGAAAATGCTTTATCAACTAAAGATGTTTCTTTGGATGATGCTTCGATTAAAGAATTAATGAGTTCGTATACAAGAGAAGCTGGTGTTAGAAATTTAGAGCGTGAGATTGCAAACGTTTTTAGGAAAGTTGCTAGAGATAAGATAGAAAAAAACACTAAAAAAATTAGAGTAACAAAGAAAAAGATTTCTGAATACTTGGGTGCACCCAGATTTTATTCTGATATAGCTGAAAGAACAACAAAGCCTGGTGTTGTAACTGGACTTGCCTGGACAGCAGCAGGTGGAGATATACTTTTTGTAGAAGCTTCACAGATGAAGGGTAAAGGTAGCTTAACTTTAACTGGACAGCTTGGAGACGTGATGAAAGAATCTGCAACTGCTGCAATGACATACGTTAGATCTAATTCTGATCTTCTTGGTTTTTCTAGTGATTTTAATGAAAAGACAGATATACATGTTCATGTTCCTGCAGGAGCTATACCTAAAGATGGTCCCTCTGCTGGTGTTGGTATGTTTACATCTATAGTTTCACTTCTTTCTGAAAAGCCAGTTAAAAGTAAATTGGCAATGACTGGAGAAATTACATTGCGTGGAAATGTACTTCCAATTGGCGGTGTTAAAGAAAAAGTAACTGCAGCGCACAGATCTGGAATTAAAACAGTTATTCTTCCCGATCACAATCGAAAGGATCTTGAGGATATTCCTGATCATATTAAAAAAGATATAGACTTTCATTTTGCTAAAGAGATGATGGATGTAATAAAAGTTGCTATTCCTGGATTAAATCTTAAATCAGTAAGAAAAAAGACGACAGCAAAAACAAAAAAGTAGCGTAAATTTAAACTATATATGCGCGTATAACTCAGTTGGTCAGAGTGCCTCCCTTACAAGGAGGAAGTCGGAGGTTC
>Ga0208410_1000100_pt1 | contig 50994 bp, 52 predicted proteins | sample ETN02SmetaG_3_FD_185787 | JGI IMG/M metagenome (GOLD analysis project Ga0208410, IMG submission 185787) | Marine microbial and viral communities from oxygen minimum zone, Eastern Pacific Ocean - ETNP2014F10-02SV257 (SPAdes) (version 2) | ecosystem: Environmental > Aquatic > Marine > Oceanic ... | reverse complement strand
TCTTCATAGAAATGTTATTTTTGGTTCATCAAAAGCACCTATAAGACCATATTCAAGAATTGACTCTCTTAATCCAGAGGATTTATGGAATACAATGGATAAATGGCGTGAAAATGGTATTGATTCAATTGCAATACCTCATAATAGCAATGGATCAAACGGAAGAATGTTTGAAATACATCAAGCTAATGGTGCGCCAATGGATACACAATATTTAAATCAAAGAATACGAAATGAACCAATTGTTGAAATAACTCAGGTAAAAGGCACATCTGAAACACATCCGTTGTTATCTCCTAATGATGAGTGGGCTGATTTTGAAATAATGAGCACCAGAGTAGGAAGCGTTCCTCCAACATATAGTAGACCAGATGGAAGCTATGTTAGAGATGCATTAAAAAAAGGTTTAATGTTAGAACAATTTTTTGGAGGCAATCCATATAACTTTGGTTTTATTGGATCAAGTGATACACATACTGGCGCCTCATCATTTGATGAGAGCAACTACTTCTCGAAAGTTGGTATTTTAGATGGGACACCTGAGGGAAGGGGTTCAATACCCATACCTCAGGAACAATTGGATTTTATAAATAATCTTCCAGATGAGCAGAGTGATGTATATAATTATGTAGATTATGATGGTCAAAAATATATGCGAGCAGGTTTTGATGAATGGGGAGCATCTGGTATTGCGGCTGTTTGGGCAGAGGAAAATACACGAGAGGCTATCTTTTCTTCTTTAAAAAGAAAAGAGACATATGCCACATCAGGAAATAGAATACTTTTAAGATTCTTTGGCGGTTTTAATCTTGGCGATATTGATCTAAATTCATCTAGTTTAATAAGTGAACTTTATGAAAGAAGTGTGCCAATGGGAGGCAATATTATTAATTCAAACAATAGTATTCCTAATTTTATTATTTGGACGAAAAAAGGAGTAAATGGCGCTCACTTACAGAGAATACAAATAGTAAAAGGATGGATAGACGATCGAAGTGCTGAACCATTTGAAAAAGTATATGATGTTGCTTGCTCTGATGGTCAAGAAGTCGATCAAGTAACTCAAAGGTGCCCTGACAATGGTGCAAGAGTGAATATTTCTGATTGCTCTATTTCAGCTGATGTTGGCGATGAGGAATTAAAAACTTTTTGGTCTGACCCTGATTTTGACCCTGATTTAAAAGCTTTTTATTATGTTAGAGTTTTAGAGAATCCAACATGCCGCTGGTCTACATGGGATGCGCTTAGAGCTGGAACAAATCCAAGGAAAGACTTGAAACCAACTATTCAAGAAAGAGCTTGGTCATCTCCTATTTGGTATATCCCATAGAATAAATTGAAAAAAAAAATATTTATACTTTTAGGTGTTTTTATTGGATTTTTAGCTCTTTTCTATGGAATTAATATTTCTCAAAAAACAAGCATATATGTTTCGGGATCTGAAATAAAAAATCTAATTAATATCTGGAAAGATCAAACTGGAAGATCTCCAACAAACAAGGAAATAGATATGATAATTAAGAATCTTGTTAATGAAGAAATATTATATCAGGAAGCTTTAAAGCTTGGGCTAAATCAAAATGATAAAATCATAAAAAGAAGATTAATTCAAAAATTAGAATTCTATAAAGAAAGCGAAAATCTGAGTAAAGTTAAAGAAGAAAATATAATTAAATATTATAATGAAAATATAAATTCTTATAAATTAAATAAAAGATATTCATTTAAACACATTTTCTTTTCTGATCCGAAAGATAATTATGAAAATATAAAATTAGTTTTACTAGATATAGAAAACACATCAAACAATGAAATTGGTGAACCTTTTATTCATGGCGATAGCTTTATAGAGAAAGGTAAAGCAGCAATTGACTCAGATTTTGGCTCAGGATTTTCAGAAAATATTATAAATTTAGAAAAGAATACTTGGCAGGGACCTTTTAAATCAATATATGGTGATCACTTAATTTATGTATTTGATATATTTCCTGAGGAAATAATATCCTTTGAAGATGCAAAACAATCAGTAATTGTAAATTATAATGATGAAATAAAGAGTAAAGTTATGAATAATTATATTTATTCCATTATAGATAAATATGATGTTATCATTGGCGAATATAAATGAATTTTAAGTAATGGGATAAGTATTAAGGATGTTTAAAGGATCAATTGTAGCGTTAGTCACTCCCTTTAAAGGAAATGAAATTGATGAATTTGCTTTAAGAAATCTTGTCGATTGGCATATATCTGAAGGCACAGATGGAATAGTTCCTGTAGGAACTACAGGTGAAAGCCCAACTCTGAATCATGATGAACATGAACGTGTAGTGGAAATTGTAATTGACCAAAGCAATAAGAGAGTACCAATTATTGCTGGAACGGGATCAAATTCTACTGCGGAAGCTATTAACTTATTGAAACACGCAGAGAGTGCCGGTGCCGATGCTGCATTGGTAGTTACTCCTTATTACAATAAACCTACTCCTGAGGGATTATATGCTCATTATGAGGCGCTAGACTCAGCTTCTTCTAGTATTCCAATAATTATTTACAATATTCCATCACGTTCAGTCATTGATATTAATATTGATTTGATGGGAAGATTATCTCATCTTCAATCAATCGTGGGCGTCAAAGATGCTACAAGTGATATTTCTCGAATTAAACAACATAATGAATTGTGTGAGAATGGCTTTATTCAACTTTCAGGTGAAGATGAAACTATTTATGAGTACATGATTAATGGAGGGCAGGGATGTATTTCAGTCACAGCGAATATTCTTCCTAAGGTTTGTTCAGATATGCATAAAGCCTTTTCTAATAATGATTTAGAAGAAGCAAAAAGACTTAACAATATACTTATGCCTCTTCATAAGGCGCTCTTTATTGAAACAAGCCCATCTCCAGTTAAGTATATTTTATCTAAAATGGGGCTTATTGATTATGAGATTAGATTGCCTCTTGTTAAAATCACACAAGAAACAAAATCAATGCTTGATGAAATCATATCTAATTTAGAGATAAAATAATGTCATCTAAGTCAGGTGGTAGAAAGAAATCTCAAAATGAATACTCTGTAATAGCTGATAACAGGAAAGCAACATTTCAGTATGAGATTGAGGATACATTTGAAGCCGGAATAGTTTTAACGGGTTCTGAAATTAAAAGCATTAGACAAAATAAAGTAAATATAAGGGAGTCCTATGCTAGCGCTGAGAATGGAGAAATTTTCCTAATAAACTGTAATATTCCTCGTTATCAAAATTCAATTTCAACTAACTACAATCCTAAGCGCGTAAGAAAGCTATTATTAAATAAAAAAGAAATTAATAAGCTTTTTGCGGCTACTCAGAAAAAAGGTATGACTCTCATTCCTACAAAAATGTATTTTAATAAAAAAGGTTTAGCTAAGATTGGAATAGGTATAGGAAAAGGTAGAAAAATTCATGACAAAAGAGAGGTTAAAAAAACAAGAGATTGGGAAAGGCAAAAAGCAAGACTTTTAAAAAATAATTAAATTTTTAATTCTTTTTTGGCCTCAAAAAAAATTTTCTCAAACATCTCCTCGTTTAATCTTCTTGTATTGGTGTTATATCTTGAGCAATGATAACTATCTATTAATATAAAGTTATCGATTTTATGTTTATTACCATGCTTAAATTTATATAGTTTCTGCTTTAAATTAAATGCAGAAATTATACTTTTATGAGCTATTAAACCAAGGGCAATAATAACTTTAAGGTTTTTATGGATTTCGATAGTCTTTTTTAAAAAATTATTACAATTATTAATTTCTTCTGAGATTGGTTTGTTTTGGGGTGGAACACATCTTACTGCGTTCGTGATTGTGCAATTTTTTAATTTAAGACTATCATCAATTGTCCCAGCGTATTTACCTTTAGAAAAATTAAATTTATTGATAGTTTTATAAAGTAAATCTCCAGCATAATCTCCCGTAAAAGGTCTTCCGGTTTTATTTGCACCCTGTAAGCCTGGCGCAAGACCAACAATTAATAAGCTTGATGATAATTCACCAAATGTAGGAACCGGAGCATTGAACCAATCAGGATTCTTAGACTGATTTTTTTTTCTAAAATTGTATAACCTTCTGCACTTAGAACAATTTTTATTAGGTTCTATTAATTTTTTCATGATTGTTTTATATTATTAAATTAGGATAAGTTGTATAAAATAATAGAACTTAAAACTTGAATTTTGTGTTCTTTAATGATTAAAAGACTTTTTTAAGGAAAAATAATGGCAAGAGTTACCGTAGAAGATTGTGTAGATAAGGTTGAAAGTAGATTCGATCTTGTTCTTTATTCAGCTTTTAGATCAAGAGAAATTGCTGAAGGAGCTGAACTACAAGTTGACAGAGAAAATGATAAGAATCCAGTTGTTGCTTTAAGAGAGATAGCTGAAAATAAATTAAATTCTGACACTCTTGAAGAGGAGCTTATTGAAAGCCTTCAAACTCAAATTGATGTTGATGAGGCCGACGAAGATTATATTCCTTTGATTCAACAAGAAGCAAATACATCTGATCAAAACTCATTAAGTGATGAAGAAGTAAGTCAAGAATCTGAAGAACCTGAACAAAAACAAATGACAGAAGAAGAATTGTTAAAGGCTATTGAAGATAATCTTAATGATAAAAAAAATACAAGGCGCTCATTTTAATTTAGGCTGGATAAATGCGTGAAACTGATTTAGTTGATCGTATTGTATCATTCAATCCCAAAGTTGATACTAGGATAATAAAAAAAGCATACCATTTTGGAATGTTAATGCATGGATCTCAACTTAGAGAAAGCGGAGATCCATATTTTTCTCATCCAATTGAAGTAGCAAATATCCTAGCAGAACTAAATCTTGATACATCATCTCTTGTATGTGCTCTTCTTCATGATACTATTGAAGACACCAAAGCAACCATAAAAGATGTAAAAGAAAATTTTGGTAAGGAAATAGCCAAACTTGTTGATGGCGTTACAAAGTTAAATAAATTAGAAAGTAGACCTGATCAATCAAAAGCTGCTGAGGATTTTCGAAAATTAATTTTAGCTAGCTCCTCAGATATAAGGGTTCTTCTTATTAAGTTAGCTGACAGACTGCATAACATGAGAACTCTTAAGCATTTAAAAAATAAAGATAGAAGACAAAGAATTGCTAAAGAAACCCTTGATATATATGCCCCTCTTGCCTCAAGAATAGGAATGCATGAAATTAGAGAGGAGCTAGAGGATCTTGCTTTTTCAGAAACAGAGCCAGAAATTAGAGCAATTCTTTTAGAAAGAATAAAAGATTCGAAAAAGAAAAATAATAAAATAGTAAAAGATATTTCTGGTGAATTATCAAAAGTTCTAAAATCAAATAAGATAAAGGCATTTGTGTCTGGAAGAGAAAAATCAATTTATTCTGTTTGGTTAAAAATTGAGAATCAAAATAAATCCTTAGAACAATTATCTGATCTATTTGGTTTTCGTATACATGTTGATAAAATTGAAGAATGTTATTCTGTTTTAGGTGTGCTTCATCAAAATTGGCAAGCGGTACCAGGTCTTTTTAAGGATTATATTTCAACTCCAAAAAAGAATGGATATCAATCAATTCATACAACACTAGTGGGACCAAATAATCATCGTGTCGAAATCCAAATAAGAACAAATAAAATGCATGAGATTAATGAAAGAGGGGTAGCAGCTCATTGGGCTTATAAAGAAAAAGACTCATCAAACGGTGAGTATTTAAGTTCCATTGCTTGGATGGCTGATTTAATTGATATCCTCCAAAAGGACGGTGCCACAGATGAATTTCTTGAAAACACAAGGTTGGAGTTATCTCACGATCAAATTTATTGCTTTACACCTAAGGGCCGTTTAATTGCCCTACCTCAAGATTCAACTGCATTGGATTTTGCTTTTGCCTTACACACAGATTTAGGTCTATTTTGTTCGGGAGTTAAGATTAATGGAGAAAAAAGACCGAGAAGAACAAAATTAAAGAATGGTGATGAGGTTGAAATAATTAAATCTAAATCTGAAGTTCCATTGGATTCTTACGAAGATCTTGTAACTACAGGAAGATCAAAATCTTCAATAAGACGCGCAATTAAAGAAAATACAATTAAAAACCAGAGACTCTTGGGAAAAGAAATTATAAAAAGTGTTTTTTCTTCTCACAGAAAAAAACCAACAAGAGATATTTTGGAAAGATCATTTGGACCATTAAATGTTAAATCCTTAATGGAACTCTATCAATTATTGGGTTCAGGAAAGTCATCTGGCTCCGAAGTTTATGATCATGTTTATCCAAATACTAAAAGAAAAACAAAGAGAAAAAGATATTACAGTAAAAATATTTCTTTACAAATTTCCGGATTACTTCCTGATATGGATGTGAGCTTTCAAAAAAATTCTCTTCTTGTTCCTGGAGATAATATAATCGGAATAACCATCCCAGGTAAGGGGATTACAATCTACCATGCTAAAGATGAAGGGCTTCATAAGCATGAAAATAGTCCGGAAAGATGGCTAAGACTGCAGTGGAAAAAAGAAATTGATGTAACATTTACTGCTAGAATTATGTTAAGTATTATTAATGAGGTTGGTTCCTTGGGTGTTATTAGTGCTGCAATTGCTGATTATGGTGGGAATATAACAAATTTAAATTTAACAGAAAAAGATACTGACTTTTACAACTTAAGGATTGATATTGATGTTAATGATAAAAATCACATTGATAATATAATTAAATCTCTCAAGGGTCTTCCAGAGGTTAATTCAGTTGAAAGGTTAATACACTAATGGATGAAAAAGAATTAATTGAAGATTTTAAAAATTGTGGTGCCTTATTAGAGGGTCATTTCATATTATCTTCAGGCTTACATTCTACTAAATACCTTCAGTGCGCTTTAGCTCTATCAAACCCAACATTAGTAAAGAAAATTACAAAGGCCCTTGGTGAGAAAATAATTACAAATTTTAATAAAAAATTTGATTATGTAGTTGCCCCAGCAATGGGTGGCCTGATTATTGGTCATGAGATTGCCATGTTTTTAAATTTACCCTTTATGTTTCTAGAGAGAGTTAATGGTGAGTTTGAGCTAAGAAGAGGGTTTTCTTTTGAAAAAAATTCAAATTTTCTAATGATTGAAGATGTTGTTACTACAGGTTTATCCTCTATGGAAGCAATTAAGGTTGTTAATAATATGGGTGGAAATGTGATAGGGGAAGCAGCAATAATTGATCGTTCAGGAGGTGAGGTTGATATTGGTATAGATTTAGTAACCTTGTTATCTCTTAAAATTCCTACATTTGACAGAAACAATATTCCAGATGATTTAAAGTCAATTAAAGCTGAAAAACCAGGTAGTAGAAGTTTATAATCAATGGAAATTAAAAAAAAATTAAAAAAAATTAATTTTTCAAAATTAATTAGAATTTCTGATACCCCACATTCTATTTCATTAGGTTTTTCTATTGGTGTATTTGCTTCTTTTACTCCTTTAATTGGAGTTCATATTATTCTTGCAATCCTTTTATCATGGATTCTAAAGGCTAATTATTTTTCTTCCGTTTTAGGGACATTTATTGGAACACCTTTGACTTATCCATTTATTTGGTTTGCATCTCTTTATGTGGGCAATATCTTTATTCCTATCGAAGATTTTAATTTAATAGAGCTAGGTGAGTCTTCTTTTTATTCATTAGAAATCTTATCAAATATAAAGCCTCTAATACCCTCTTTTTTAATTGGTGGTTTGTTGGTTGGACTAATATCTGCTTTTTTATCATATTTTTTTGTTAAGAAATCTATTATCTTTTATCGGAATAAAAAAAGACTAAGGGAAGAAATTTCTAATGACTGAAACTCTTGATATTAAGTTAGGCGTTAATATTGATCATATAGCAACACTTAGGAATGCTAGAGGAGAGTGGTTTCCTGATCCTATAAAAGCTGCTGAGATAGCTCTAAACTCAGGCGCTGATTCAATAACAGCTCATTTACGTGAAGATAGAAGGCATATTAAAGATGAAGATATTAGCAATATTATAAAAAAATTTCCGGGTAAATTAAATCTTGAAATAGCTGCAAATGAAGAGATGAAAAATATTGCTTTAGAAGTTAACCCTTTTTCTTGTTGTATAGTTCCAGAAAGAAGAGAAGAAGTAACAACCGAGGGTGGCTTAGATGTTTTGAGTAATTCAAATTATTATACAAATTTAAATTCTATTCTTAGAGAGCAGGGTATAAGAACATCTTTTTTTATTGACCCAACTGAGGATCAGGTTAAATCTTCCATTGATTGTGGTGTTGAATGTGTAGAGTTTCATATGGGTAAATACTGTAAACTATTTTATGAAGATCAACCTCAAGCTGAAATAGAGTTTAAAAAAATACATGATTTATCTATTTTTGCTTATGAATCAGGCCTTGAGGTCCATCTTGGTCATGGTTTAGATTTTGATACTACAAAAAAAGTTACAGAGATATCGTGTCTTCAAGAGGTAAATATTGGATTCTTTCTTATTGCTGACTCAATTTTTTCAGGATTAGAGAATTCTATTAGAAAAATGAAAGACATTTGTAATCGTAATTTTTAGTTGGAGGTGTAATTGATAATCGGTATAGGAAATGATCTTATTAGTATCAAAAGAATTGAGAGCACTCTTTCAAAATTTGGCGATAGATTTATTAAGAGAGTATTTACTGATACAGAAATCAAAAAATCAGAAGGTAGATTAAAAAAATCATCTTCATATGCGAAAAGATTCGCAGCTAAAGAAGCTGTTACTAAAGCTCTTGGCACAGGATTAAGTAGTGGAGTATTTTTTAAAGATATAGGCGTAGAAAATGATAAATATGGCAAGCCTTCAATTGTGCTCACTGGAGGCGCTAAATTAAGACTTGAGAATATTTTACCAAAAAATCATAAGGCCAATATAAATTTAACAATCACAGATGATTTTCCATGGGCCCAAGCAATAGTAATCATTGAAGCAACAACCGAATAACCATAGATTGTATTTTAATGGCTAAAGCAAAGAAAAAAGAAAATTTTATTTCATCATTTTTATGGATACTTTTACTTGCCTTACTTTTTCGATCATTTTTCTTTACTAGCTATAATATTCCAACTGGTTCGATGATTAATACACTTAAGATAGGAGACTATATTTTTGCATCAAAATGGACTTATGGATATTCAAAACATTCATTACCATTCAGTATCCCATTAATTCCTTATAGGTTTTTTTCCTCTTCACCAGAAAGAGGTGATGTAATTATTTTTAAATTACCTTCAGATAATTCTACAGATTATGTTAAGCGTGTTATAGGGATTCCTGGTGATAATATTCAGATCGTTAATGGCAGAGTATCTCTAAATGGTAAATTGTTATCTTACGAGGTTATTGGAAAAAATATCAATAACCGCTTTGTAAACCCCAATAATAGATCTTTAGGTTGTTATAACCAAGAATCGATTTTACTAAATGAAACTCTCCCGAATGGGAAATCTTATGAGATTCTTGATACTTATCAAAATCTACCTCAAGATAATACTCAAATTTATAGGGTTCCGCCAAATCATTATTTTGTAATGGGCGATAATAGAGATAATTCTCAAGATAGTAGATTTCTTAAAAAAGTTGGCTTTATACCGCATGACAATCTTGTTGGAAGAGCAGAGATAAAGTTTTTTTCATGGCATTGGAGAAAGCTTGGCAAAAAAAATTGTGATGCAAGTGTGAGGTGGAAAAGAATATTCAGACCAATTCATTAGATGAAAAGTAAATTAAAATATATCAATAAGTTAGAAAAAAAAATTAAATATGATTTTAATAATAAAGATTTATTAGAAGAAGCATTAACTCATTCAAGCTTTAAAAATAATTCTAATTCAAATCAAGAAAGACTAGAGTTTCTAGGAGACAGAGTTTTAGGTCTTGTTATTGCGGAATTCCTGTTTCAAAATTTTTTAAGTGAAAGAGAAGGTGTTTTGACTAATAAATTTCGTTACTTAGTCCAAAATAAACAATGCACAAAAATTGCAGAAAAATTAGATATTATTAGTTATCTTCAACTCGGGAATTCTGAAAAAAACAAAACAACTCATTCAATTTTAGCCGACTCTATGGAGGCTCTTTTAGGAGCTGTTTATCTAGACGGAGGATATGATGTGTCTAAAAAAGTAATCTTATCTTTATGGGATGAATATTTAAATAATGATGAAATACTAAATGCAACTGTGAGTTCAAAAAATATATTACAAGAGTATTTGCATGCCAATAGTTTTTCTGAGGCCTCTTATTCAGTTATTTCTAAAGATGGAGAAGATCATAAACCTAGCTTTTTAGTTGAGGTCTCTGTAGATAAGATTGGAAAAGTAAATGCTCTCGGAAAATCTATAAAAGAAGCAGAAATTAATGCCGCTAAAAAATTTATTGATGAGTTTGAAATTGGATAAAATAAGTAAATCAAATATTGTTGTTAGCATTATTGGGCCTAGTAATTCAGGAAAATCAACATTATTGAACAAAATTTTAGGTGAAAAGGTTTCGATTGTAAGTCGAAAAGTTCAAACCACTAGGATGGGATTAAGAGGAATACTTAACAATAATAAAACTCAAATTATTTTTATTGATACTCCTGGTTTATTTGAAGCTAAAACTATTTTTGAAAAGGCGATGGTCGAAAATGCATTCGCTAATTTAAATGATGCCGATCTTATTTACTTTTTAATAGATGGATCAAGAAAGTTAAGTGATTTTGATAAAAAGGTTTTGAAATATTTTAAAAACTTTAAAAAGGAAGCTTTTTTAATAATTAATAAAATTGATCTCATTGAAAAAAAACAATTACTTGAAATTACTAATATTATTAATTCATATTTTTCATTTAAAAAAACATTCTATATTTCTGCAAAAAATAAAGAAGGCATAGACGACCTACTGTTAGAGACAAATCATGAGGCCGATTGTGAAGGGTGGCTATATCCAGAGGATCAATATACAAATCTCCAAAGCGCTATTCTTTGTGAAGAAATAACTAGAGAAAAGATATTTAATCATGTGCATGAGGAGGTTCCTTATGGCTCAATAGTAAAAACTGATAGCTGGTCAGATAAGAAGAAGGTTTTAAAAATAGGGCAAACTATCTATGTAAAAAAAAATAATCATAAGGGAATTATCCTTGGAAAAGAGGGTTCAAAAATTAAAGAAATAGGCACTGCTTCAAGAATTGATTTAGAAAAAATATTCAATAAAAAGATATTTTTAAGTTTAGATGTAAAAGTAGATAAAAATTGGGACAAAGATCCAAAATATTTTAATAGATTAGGCCTTGAAGTGAAGAAAAGATGATATGCAATTAAATGATACCGCTATAGTATTAAGCACCAGAAAATATAATGATAGCTCGATAATAATGAAAGTTATTACTGAAAATAATGGTATTTATACTGGATTGGTTAGAATAAAAAAAAATCAGGGTGGTTTTGGAGTAAATATCACCGGGAATAAGCTTAATTTAATGTGGAGAGCTAGACTATCTGAGCATTTAGGGTTTTTTACAACTGAATTAAATAAATCTAGAGCTCATGAAATTATGAAAGATCAAATTTTCTTATCAGGTATTAATTTAGTTTGTTCTCATCTTGATCTTTATCCCGAAAGGGAACCTTGCCAAAATATTTATTTAGAATTTGATAGCTTAATTAATAATTTTATTAAAAAAGATAAGATTTGGATAAAGAAACTTGTTGAATTTGAATTTAATTATCTAGAATTTATGGGATTTGGAATTGATTTGTCAGAATGCGCTTTAACAGGAACAACTGACTCATTAGAGTGGGTTTCACCAAAATCTGGTCGAGCTGTAAATTCTAAGGCCGGTAAGAAATGGTCAAAAAAACTTCTTAAAATACCTCCTTTCCTATTAGATGAAAAAATAGACGCAAATAAAAAGGATCTTATTGATGGCTTAAATTTGACGGGTCATTTTTTAAAAAAACAAATTTATTCAGATTTAAATAAAGACTTGCCTTCTTCAAGAAAAAAAATAATTGATTCACTAAAAAATTAGGAATCTATGTATAAATTTTTTGATACAAATGAATTTAATAGATCAATATAAAGATATAGAAATAGTTGATGCTCTTGAGGAGAGGTACTTAGCTTATGCATTAACAACAATAATGGATAGAGCTCTTCCTGATGTAAAAGACGGTCTAAAACCAGTACATAGGAGACTTCTTTATGCAATGAGACAACTAAATTTATCTCCTACTTCTTCATTTAAAAAATCTGCAAGAATAGTAGGGGAAGTAATGGGAAGATTTCATCCTCATGGCGATCAAGCAATTTACGATACATTGGTAAGATTAGCTCAAGATTTTTCTGTAAGATGGCCTTTAATTAATGGACAAGGTAATTTTGGTAATATAGATGGCGATAATGCTGCTGCAATGCGTTATACAGAATCTAAATTAACTTCAATTTCTGAATTATTACTATCTGGAATTGATGAAGATTGTGTTGATTTTAGATTAACATATGATGAAGTTGATAAAGAGCCCACTGTTTTACCAGCAAATTTCCCTAATCTTCTTGCTAACGGATCGTCAGGAATCGCAGTCGGTATGGCGACCTCGATACCTCCACACAATGTTGAAGAGATTTGCAATGCATCACTTCATCTTATTAAACATAGAAATATGCATTTTGATAAATTAATCGATCTTATTCCTGGGCCTGATTTTCCTACTGGAGGAGAAATTTTTGAGTCTAAAGATTCAATTCTTAATATTTATAAAACAGGAAAAGGAAATATAAGGATAAGAGCTAAGTGGGAGATTGAAAAAGAAAAAAGAGGAGTGTGGAAAATTGTTGTTAATGAAATACCATATCAAGTAAATAAAGGTAAGTTAATTGAAAAAATAGCTCAACTTATCATCGATAAAAAAATACCAATACTTGATGATGTGCGCGATGAGTCTGATGAGAATATAAGGTTAATTTTAGTTCCCAGAAATAGGGATGTTGATCCCGAACAATTAATGGAAGCTTTATTTAGTTTATCAGACTTAGAAACTAGGTTTTCAGTTAATTTAAATGCAATAAACAACAATATTCCTAAGGTACACAATCTTCGTGATTTGCTTCTTGCTTGGATAGATCATAGAAGGGATGTGCTTGTAAGAAGAAGTACATTTAGATTCAATCAAATTAAGAGCCGAATGGAGATATTAAGTGGCTATTTAATTGTTTATGTAAATCTTGATGAAGTAATTAAAATCATTAGGGAAGATGATGAGCCAAAAAATAAATTAATGAAGCAATTTGATTTAAATGAAAACCAAGCCAATTCAATTTTAAATATGAGGCTAAGGTCATTAAGAAAGTTAGAAGAACTAAAAATCAAGGAAGAATTTAACTCATTAAAAATAGAGAAATCAATTTTAGGAAAATTAATAAAATCTGAAGATATTCAATGGAAAGAGGTGTCAAAAGAGATTAAAGAAATAAAAAAAGATTTTTCTAAAAAAACAAAATTAGGAAAAAGAAGAACAAAAATTAATTATGATGCAGAAATTTTAAATATTGATCTTAATTTTTCCGAACCAACAGAACCTATTACTGTTGTTTTATCAAAAGAAGGTTGGATTAAGACACTAAAAGGCCTTAATCATGATATTGCTGAAATTAAATTTAAAGATGGCGATGAGCTGCTTCTTATTCATGAGACAATGAGTGATGATAAGCTTTTAATTTTTTCTTCAAACGGAAAATTTTATACAATAGAAGCAAATCAACTTCCTTCCGGAAGAGGTTACGGTGACCCATTAAAGCTCTTAATTGATCTACAAGATGATGATAAAATCATCTCTTTGTATTCTTTTTCACAAGCCGGTGAACTAGTTATAGCTTCAAAATTTGGATATGGATTCATAGTTTCTTTTGAAAATTTAATTTCAAATAGAAAAGCTGGGAAACAAATTTTAAACTTATCAAACGATGATAAGGCTGTTAGTTCAGATTATTTAAAAGGAACCGACATTGCGGTTATTGGCGAAAATAAAAAAATGTTATTATTTAAGAGAGAAGAGCTTCCTAAGATGTCAAAAGGAAAAGGAGTTAGGCTTCAGAAATATAAAGAAGGATACCTTAAGTCGATTATAAGTTTTAACTATAATGAAGGATTAAATATTGTTGATAATAATGGAAGAAATAGAAATTTTGATGATATTGATAATTGGCTAGGAAAGAGAGGCCAAGCAGGTAAAAAAGTTCCTAAGGGATTCCCTAGAAATTTTTAATTAAATATATAAGTCGGTAACCATGTTGCTATTCCTGGGAATACTGATAGCAACATTAACATCATCATTTGTATAAGAATAAATGGGATTACCCCTTTGTATATATCTGATGTTTTTACTGAGTCTGGAGCAACCCCTCTCAAATAAAACAGAGCAAATCCAAACGGAGGCGTTAAGAAGCTTGTCTGAAGATTAATTGCCATCATGACTCCTAACCATACAGGATCTATACCCATTTGAAGAATTATTGGAGCCACTATAGGCACAACAACAAAAGTTATTTCAATAAAATCTAAGAAGAAGCCAAGTAAAAACATTGAAATCATAACTATAAGTATTGCGCTAAAAGTTCCTCCAGGAAGGTTTGTAAGAAAGTGTTCTATTGTTTCGTCTCCACCCAAACCCCTAAAAACAAGACTAAAGAAAGTTGCTCCAATTAATATAATAAAGACCATGGAAGTAATTTTGGTAGATGATCTTGCTGCATCAACCAAAACACCACTTAAATATAATTTATATATACTTAAAATTGTAGAGATTAAGAAGATGACAAAGATTGCTACTGCTATAAATATATTAAAAGTTTCATAAAGATTTAAATCAAGTCTATTAAGCCTTAAATCAAATAAAAAGTTTAAAATCAAAAGAGAAATAAATGAAATTGCGGATAATAATGTTAAAAAGTTTTCTTTAACTATTCTATTTGCAGCTAATAAAATGGAACCAATTGCTCCAACTGATGCTGCTTCAGTAGGTGTTGCAAAACCAGTTAATATTGACCCTAGAACAGCAATGATTAATGCTAGAGGAGGAAATAAGGTTTTGATTAGTTCTTTATAGCTTATTTCATTTTCTTCAATCAGCATTTCAGGTGTTGAATCTGGATCAAATATCGCTTTTAAAAATTGATAAACAATGTAGAGAGAAACGAGTAACAAACCTGGAAAAAGTGATCCTGCAAATAAATCACCCACAGAAACCGTATCTGGTGAAAAAATTCCCATTTTTAATTGTGATTGTTGATATGCATTTGAAATAACATCACCAAGAAGAATTAATACAATTGATGGTGGAATTATTTGTCCTAATGTTCCTGCTGCAGTTATTACACCAGTAGCTAATTTTGGTGTATAGCCATTTTTTAACATAGTAGGTAATGATAAAAGCCCCATTGTTACAACTGTTGCACCCACAATTCCAGTCGAAGCAGCTAATAATGCTCCAACAAGAGTAACTGAAATACCAAGCCCACCTCTTATGCGTCTTAATAATTTACTCATATTTTCAAGCAAATCTTCAGCCACCTTCGATTTTTCTAAAATTGTTCCCATAAAAATAAACAAAGGAACTGCCATTAAGACTTCATTTGTCATTGTTCCAAAAATTCTTTGTGGAATGGCTTTTAAAAATTGTATTGGAAAGACTCCAAAGTAATCTCCAACTAAAGCAAAGATAATTGCAACACCCGCTAAAGAAAATGCTACAGGAAAACCTAAAAGAAGCACTAAAATTGCTACAGCAAACATCAACAAATCTAAATATTCTATCATTTTTTTTCTTTTAAATTATTAATTGAATTTAATAAAATAACTACTGCCTGAATAAAAAGCAGAATTGGAAAAATTACCAAAGTAGTTTTATATAGATATGTAGCATTTAAACCGCTAGTTTCAGGCGATCCTTCTAAAATTTTCCAAGATCTAACAACATATGGGTAGCTCATTAAAAAAGTAATTATTATAAATGGCATAAGAAGAGTTAATGTTCCTATTAGATTAACAACATTCTTAAATTTTTCAGATGACTCTCTATAAAATGAGTCAACTCTTACATGTTCATCATATAATAAGGTGTAGCCTGCAGCTACTGTAAATAATGTCCCATGCATATAGATCATTAATTCTTGAAGTTTGATAAACCCTAATCCAAACACATATCTAGAGAGTACGATCACTATTTGTACAATAACCATTATAATTATTAGCCAAGAAATATAACGACCGATATATTCATTAATTGATTTTAGGATATACATTAGTCTTCTCTAGAGGCCATATAAGGCAATTCAGAATGCTTGGACCAGTTTCTTAATCTTTTTAGATTATCCATAAAAGATAAATAGATTTCATTTGAAATTGGATCTTTGGTTGTGACATCTTCCAGTACTTCATTAGACTTTAACTTTAACTCATTCATAATTTCTTTTGAAAAGCTTCTCATTTGAACGCCATGTTTATTAATTAAGGTATTTAAAGCAATTGCGTTATGATGATTGAATTCTGCTAATGTGTATGTATTTTCATGAGAGAACACATTCTTAAATATTTCTTTTTGTGAATTTGTTAATGAATTCCACGTATCAAGATTTACACCTGTTGCTAAACCAGCTCCTGGCTCATGAAAACCTGGCCAGTAATAGAATTTAGCAACTTGATAAAAGGCAAACGCTAGATCATTCCATGGTCCGACCCATTCAGTAGCATCAATAGCACCTGATTGAAGCGCTGGATAGATTTCCCCTCCGGGAATAGCTACTGCAGCTGATCCTACCCTTCTTAAAACTTCACCTCCCAATCCAGGCATCCTAATTTTGAGACCCTTTAAATCATCTATAGTAATTATTTCTTTATTAAACCATCCGCCCATTTGCACTCCGGTATTAGCCGATTGAAATGAAATTACATTAAACTGAGAGCTTAACTTATTCCAAAGCTCTCTTCCACCGCCATGATCAATCCATGCATTTAATTCATTTGCTGTCATACCAAAGGGAACAGATGTAAAAAAATTAAATCCTATATTTTTACCTTGAAAGTAATATTCTGCTCCATTGTACATATCAGCCACACCTATTGAAGCAGCATCTAAAGCCTCAAAAGCTGGAACTAATTCACCTGCAGCAAAAACCTTTATTTCAATCTCACCATCAGTTGCTTTATTTATATGTTTAGCTATTCTTTCTGGCGATGTACCTAGGCCAGGAAAATTTTTAGGCCATGTATGAGTCATGGTTAATCTTCTAATGCCTTTTGAAATTGCCGGTTTAGTTAAAGCACTGGATAACAATATTGATGAAGCCCCGCCAATTACAGCATCTCTTCTAGTAATTTTAATATTTCTTTTATTTTTTATTTTCTTTTTCATAGTTTATCCATTCACCATTAATGAGAATCTCTGAAGAAATAAAATCTTTTTTATATTCCATTTCCTTGCAACCGCTTATCCAATAACCCAAATATATTAATTCTTTCTTATAATTTTTACTAAATTCAATATGATCAAGGATCATGAATTTACCTAAAGAATATTTTGTTGAATAAGGGCTATAAAATGAATATACCATTGATAATGCATCATCTAAAAAATCAGTTATACATGAGGAAATTAGAGCATTATCTAATCTATATTCAATAATCTTTGTGTCTATACCAGAGTTTTTAATCATCGAATAATAATCAGCAAAAATCATATCGTTCATTTCACTATCAGGATGTTTATAATCTAAATATTCTTTAAATAAGTAGAATTGTTCATATGTAACTTTTTCCGTAATATTTCTGTGAAAAATTTTACCTTTATTATAAATTCTTTTTTGGTTTTTAGTTTCTTTAAAACCACTGACTTTTATTCTAATTGGTATACATTTATTACAACCTTCGCATACTTGATTGTAAAAGATGTTTTGACTTCTTCTAAAGCCCTTTGATATTAAAAGATTATAAAAATCTTGGTCCTTAGGCCCTTTAATAAATGTAAATAATTTTCTTTCCTTTTGATGAGGCTGATAAACACATTCAGTAGAGTCTGAGATATAAAAATCTTCTTTATGAGTATTTTCTAATTTATTCAATTTAATAACCAAAAAAGCTAATCATAGTTGTATAGCTTAACCACATTAATAAAACTAGGGGGATTCCTGCTGTAAGATAATCTTTAAATTGGTAATTTCCAGGACCCATAACCAAGAGATTAGTTTTGTATCCAATAGGCGTGGCAAAAGAGCAATTGGCTGCAAATATTAAACAATAAATAAATGGTTCAGGTTGAATATTAAAATCGTTAGCAAGGTTAATTGCTACTGGAGCAAACAATACCGCAGTTGCGTTATTGCTTAAGAAATTTGTAATTATTGCAATGAAAATAAAAAATAACGATAATACTGTTATCATATCAAAGTTTATTAAAAGATTTTTTAATAAGTCAGCAATATAAAGGGCCCCTCCTGTTTCCTGAAGTGCCGTAGATAACATTATTGATGAAGCAACTAATAAAAATATTTTTGTATCTAGAGCAGATACAGCATCCCTTATAGTTATAACATTTGTTAATAACATTAAAATTACACCAAGTAGTGCGGCTACTGTAATGTTTAGCAGACCTGTTGCAGCAGATAATATTGTAACTGCAAAAATGATTCTAGATCGAAGAATAAATTGTTTTGCAGGTAGATAAATAGCCGACCATTCAATTGGAAATATTTCTTTTTTTCCTCTTAAGTTTTTAATGTCTTCTTCTTCACCTTTTATTAACAATATATGTCCCGCTTCCATTTTTTGATATCTAGGTAAATTTCGTAAGAATTTTTTATCATTTTTAATTCCAATAATTTTACAATTCGTTTCTGCTTCAAAGTTAGTTTGAGTAAGGTTTCTACCAATAAAAAATGATCTAGGGGTAACTGAGGCTTCTATCAAAACTCCTCTTTCCGATGAAAAATTGTTATCATCTATAGAATTAAATATACTGTCATTAGATCTTATTTTTTCAGTAAGTTGATTTTTTGTAATTTCAAGAACTAACTTATCACCAACTTTTATTTCAAAATCATCAAATGGAGGTAGGATTTTTTTACCATCTCTTAATATTACATTCACTGCTGTATCTTTAATTTCAGATAGAATTCCAGAGGTAAATTTTTTACCTATAAGAGGATTTTCTTCATTAACTGAAATTTCTACCAAATAAATTCTACCACTCTCGAAATTTTCTTTGTTATTCTCAACAATGCCTTTATTCTTCTTTTCAAGTATTTTAGGTAAAATAAAAATTGCATAAATAAAACCTACCGAAGCTAAGATTATTCCTTGATTTGTGAATTCAAAAAAACCAAGCTCACGTCCAATTAAAGTAGATGTAGTTCCTGAAACTAGTAAATTTGTGGATGATCCTATTAATGTTGTCATACCGCCCAATATTGAGACATAGGAAAGCGGAATTAAGATTGAACGCGAAGATACATCCATTTGTTTGCTAATTGCTATTATTATTGGAATAAACATTATAATAATAGGTGTATTGTTTAATGTTGCGCTTAAAATAAAGACCAAGAACATAATTCCATAAAATTTATAAAGTGTATTCTTATCTCTATCACCCGATAGCCAAACAGCTATATCTTCAAGAGCTCCCGTAACCAGTAAACCATGTCCAATAACCAATAAACTCATTAAAGCTATTAGTGCTGGATTAGCAAAACCTTGTAACAATAAATTTATATTAATTGGTCCTCCTGAGGAAATCCCTAAAATAGGACTGTTTTGGAAGACTAATAAAAGAACAACAATTGAAAATAAAGAAATTATCTCCATTCTTATTTTATCTAATGAATACAGTACCATAGTAATTAATGTTAATGCAAAAACTATCCACATGTAAAATTCTTGTGTCATTAAGAAATTTCTCCTAAATCTTTAAAGCGAACCTTATAAATTAAGTCATGCATACAGACTCTTTTGTCATTTAATAAAGGGTAAATAAAGTAAGTTAAAGTAATTACTCCAATGGGAAGAATTGCAAAAAAAAGAAAAGAGTGGATAAAAGCATGTTTTTTTGTGAATTTATCTCCTTTTTTAAGACATAAATTGAAATTCATGATCATCATTCCATATGTTGCCTGTTTTTCACTTCCTAAGGTTAAAATAAAATATGATGAAAAAACGACAGGAATGATAAAATAATATGATGTGTAAAATAAATTTAAGATAAAGAAATTAATTATCTTAATAAACAAAAAAACCAGCAAAGATAGGTTTATAACAATAATTATATCAATTATTGATGCTATAAACCTTCTAATTAGCTTCCTATCAAATTCTGTAATTTCCATAGATATAATTTTAATTAAATTAAAATATAATTAATAGTATAACTTTCTAATTGATTTTTTATAAGGCTTAGAATGCATATATCTTTTAATAAGAGTCATTTTATGGCTTTTGCTCATCGCGGTGGCACTGAATTTGCTCCTGAAAATACTTATGAAGCTTTTTCCGCTGCCGTAGAAATTGGTTATAAATATCTTGAAACAGATGTTCACCCTAATGCTGATGAAAAGTTAATGGCATTTCATGATCCTACATTAGATAGAGTAACAAATTATATAGGAAAAATTCGAGATTTTACTTCGCAAGAATTAAAAAAAATTCGAGTTAATGATAAATTTAAGATACCTTTTTTAGAGGATCTACTAGATTCTTTTTCTCAAAATTATTTTTCAATAGATATGAAATCAGATGAAAGCGTCAGACCTTTAATAAAGCTAGTTAAAAAAATGAATGCTATTGATAGAGTATGTTTTGCATCATTTAATCAACAGAGATTGGATTATGTCCGTGAAGAATTTAATAATAAGTGCATTACATCAATGGGGCCAAAAGAAATAGTAAAAACTAAATTATGTTCAATATTTAATATAAAACATAATGTTTTACCTTCGGTATCCTCACTTCCGATTAAAAGATATAAAATTAGATTACTAGATAAAGTACATATAGATTTTTTAAAATCATTAAACATTAAAGTAATTGCATGGACTATAAATGATACAAATGAAATTAATAGACTTATAGACTTAGGGGTAGACGGAATAATGACTGACAAAATTTCAATATTAAAAGAAATTTTAATTAAAAAAAATCTTTGGCAGCAGTAAAAATATTTGTGTTATTAGATAAACCGATATACAAAATATTGTATCTATATAGAAAGATTATTCAAAATTATGTCAGAAACAACAAAAACAGCACAATATGAAGATTTTGAAGATTTCTTTTCAAGGAGCTTAAAAGAAGCTGATCCAAAATTATACGAATCTTTATCCCAGGAATTTGTTAGGCAACAAGAACATATTGAATTAATAGCGTCAGAAAATATTGTCTCTAGATCTGTTTTAGATGCTCAAGGCTCCATAATGACAAATAAATATGCTGAAGGATATTCAGGCAGAAGATATTATGGAGGATGCGAATATGTTGATTTAGCAGAGAATCTTGCTATTTCAAGAGCATGCGAATTATTTGATTCAAAATTCGCTAATGTTCAGCCTCATTCAGGATCGCAAGCTAATCAAGCTGTTTTTCAAGCCCTTCTTAAACCTGGAGATACAATTTTAGGTATGAGTTTAGATGCTGGCGGTCACTTAACCCATGGAGCAAAACCAAATCAATCAGGTAAGTTATTTAATGCTATTCAATACGGTGTAAAAAAGGAAGACAGCTTAATAGATTTTAATGAAGTAGAGTCGCTTGCAAATCAGCATAAACCAAAACTAATTATTGCTGGAGGGTCTGCTTATCCGAGAATAATAGATTTTGTAAAATTTAGAGAAATAGCAAATAATATAAATGCTTATTTGTTAGTTGATATGGCTCATTTTGCAGGTCTTGTAGCCTCCAAAACTTATCCATCGCCAATACCTATTGCAGATATTGTTACCACAACCACCCATAAAACTTTGAGGGGTCCAAGAGGTGGATTAATTCTCACTAATAATGAGGATATTTCTAAAAAAATAAACTCAGCAATTTTTCCTGGAATACAGGGTGGACCACTTATGCATACAATTTTAGCGAAGGCTGTAGCTTTTGGTGAGGCATTGAGACCAGAGTTTGTGAATTATTCACAAAATGTAATAGATAATGCAAAAATATTATCTCAAACCCTTCTTGAAGATGGTTTTGATATAGTTTCTGGAGGTACAGACAGCCATCTTGTTCTTCTAGATCTTAGGCCGAAAGGAATAAAGGGTAATGAAGCAGAAGATGTATTAGGAAAAGCAAATATAACTTGTAATAAAAACGGTGTTCCTTTTGATCCTGAAAAACCAACTATAACATCAGGTATAAGATTAGGAACTCCTGCAGGTACAACTAGAGGATTTGGTCAGGCGGAATTTCATAAAGTTGGATCTTATATTTGTGAAGTATTAAATGGATTTCAATCAGATGGTTTTGATACAAAAGCTATTTTAGAAGTTCAAAAAAAAGTAATCGACCTTTGTAGAAAGTTTCCTATTTATGGTGGAAATTTATGAGGTGCCCTTTCTGTGGAAATGAAGATACTCAAGTAAGGGATTCTCGTCCCACAGAGGAAGCGTCATCAATTAGAAGAAGAAGACAATGCCTAGCATGTGGAGGAAGATTTACGACTTTTGAAAGAATACAGATGAGGGATTTAACTGTTGTCAAAAGATCAGGAAGGAGAACTCCTTTTGATAGAGATAAATTGATGAGGTCTGTTCAAATTGCAATTAGAAAAAGGGATATAGATCCTGAAAAAATTGAAAGAATGGTAACAGGCATTATTCGTCAATTAGAAAGCACAGGTGAATCAGATATTCCCTCTAACTTAATTGGAAGCTTAATTATGGCTGCATTAAGAGAATTAGATATGGTTGCATATGTAAGGTTTGCTTCAGTTTATAAGAACTTTAGAGCTGTTGGCGATTTTGAGGATTTTGTTGGCGAACTTGATAATCCTCCAAGTAAAATTGATGATTGAGTTACTCTGAAATCTATTTTAAGAAATAAATAATATGAAAATAATAAGGGATGATAATTTCTTTATGAATCTGGCTATTAATATAGCTAAAAGGAATAGGGGAATGACAGGGGTTAATCCTTCAGTTGGATGTGTTGTTGTTTCAAAGAATAAAACTATCATTTCTACAGGACACACAGGGTCAAATGGATCACCTCATGCGGAAAAAAAAGCACTAAATGGTATAAAGATTAAAGCTGGTTCAACATTATATACAACACTAGAGCCATGCTCCCACTCAGGTAAAAACCCTCCTTGTGTTGATGAAATAATTAAAAGTGGAATTAAAAGAGTTGTCATTGCATCTTTAGATAAAAACCCTCTAGTTAATGGAAAAGGGATTAAGAAATTAAAAAATTCTGGAATAATTGTTTTACAAGGCGTTTTAATAGAAGAAACAGAAGATCTATACAATGAGTTCTTTAATAGAGTGACTTATGGTGTTCCTGGAATAAATATTAAGATAGCAAGTTCAGCTGATGGAAAAACTGCATTAAAAAATGGTAAATCAAAGTGGATAACAAATAAGTTATCGAGAAATTATGGTCATAAATTAAGATTGTTTAATGATGGCATAATGGTCGGAATAAATACAATTTTAAAAGACAACCCATCTTTAACTTGTAGATTACCAGGTCTTACAAAATTTTCACCGTCAAGATTGGTAATGGATACAAATCTCAGAATTCCAATCGATTCTAAAATTATTACTACAGCTAAAAAAAATGAAACGATTATTTTTACTTCAAAAAATTCATCTGAAAGAAAAATAAAAATTTTAAAAAATAAAGGTGTTAAAGTAATAAGAATACCAAAAACAAAAAAAGGTTTATCGATAAATAGTGCATTAAAATTTCTTGGTAAAAAAGAATATAATAGCCTTTTAATTGAAGGAGGAAATAAACTTATAGCTTCTGCAATTAATTCTTCTCACTTAAATAAAATTTTTTGGTTTTCATCAGAAAAAATTATAGGTGAAGAAGGAAAGCCTAGTATTGGTAAACTTAATATTAATAATCTAGATAATAGCCCAAATTTGTTTCTTCAAAATATGATTAATTTGGATAATAATTATCTTAAGATTTATGGGGCAAGAAAATAATGTTTACTGGAATAATTACTGATATAGGGGAGATTATCGATATTACAGATAATGATCATAGGCTAATTAAAGTTGCATGCTCATATAATAATAATGATATTGATATTGGGGCTTCGATAGCTTGCTCAGGAGTATGTTTAACAGTTATTAATAAAGGGTTTGAGCAAAGTCAAAATTTTTTTGAGGTTGAGATATCTAGTGAAACCGATGATAAAACAACTACAAAATTTTGGAGAAAGGGAACTAAAATAAATTTAGAGAAAAGCCTAAAGGTAGGTGATGAAATAGGAGGTCATTTCGTATATGGCCATGTTGATTGTTTGGGTGAATTATCTGAAATTCATGAAGATAAAAATAGCAATATATATACAATAAGGTACCCAAAAAAATTTAGTAAATTTATTGTTGAAAAAGGTTCTGTTTCTCTGGATGGAATTTCATTAACAGTTAATCAAGTAAATGATAATGAAGAACCAAATTTTTCGGTAAACATTATTCCACATACTAAGGAGTTTACCACATGGTCCGATATTGCTATAAACTCGAAAATTAATTTAGAAGTAGACCCCATTGCAAGGTATGTTTTGAAAAAGTAAGTAGTATGAAAAATTATCTATCACCAATTGAAGATATTATTGAAGAAGCAAAAACAGGAAAAATGTTTATTCTTGTTGATGCTGAAGATAGAGAAAATGAGGGTGACTTAGTAATTCCTGCAGTTGATGCTACTCCTGATATGGTTAATTTTATGGCTAAGCATGGAAGAGGCCTTGTCTGTCTACCTCTTTCAGAAGAAAAAGCAGATCACTTAAATCTTAAATTAATGTCAGATGATAATAAATCAAGACACAAAACACCGTTTACAGTATCTATTGAGGCAAAAGAGGGTATATCAACCGGTATTTCAGCTAAAGATAGATCTACAACTATACAAACAGCAATTAATCCTCAAGCACGAGAAGAAGACATTGTAACTCCTGGTCATATTTTTCCCTTAAAAGCTAAAGATGGAGGAGTTCTTGTTAGGGCTGGACATACAGAAGCAGCAGTAGATATTAGTAGGCTAGCCGGAAAAGACCCATCTGCTGTTATATGTGAAATAATGAATGATGATGGAACAATGGCAAGATTACCTGAATTAATTGAGTTTGCAAAAATTCATGACTTAAAGATTGGCACTATTGCTGATCTAATTAATTATAGAATTAGAAATGATCATATAATTTCAAAAGTTTTAACAAAAGAAATAGATATTCCTAAGTTTGGAACATGGGATTGTTCAGTTTACAAGAATAATATTGATAAATCAGAACATATTGCTTTTGTAAAAGGCAATATTGATCAAAGTAAAATAACACCAGTAAGAGTACATGTCGTAAATGTTTTTCAAGATTTAGTTGGTATAGAATCTTCAAGAGAAAACCTGATTAATAAAGGTTTTAAGAAAATTAACGATATAGGTTTTGGTGTTTTTATTTTTATAAGGGATACAAACCAAAATGTTATATCTAATAATTTAAAAAAGATTAATAATAATGATCCTTCAAAAGAAATTGAATTAAGAGAATATGGTGTAGGCGCACAAATTTTATTAGATATAGGTGTAAGAAATATTAAATTAATTTCAAATTCAAAAAGTACATTACTAAATATAGAAGGGTATAATTTAGAAATTAATGAAAGAATACCCTTGGTTGAATAGATAATGACAAAAAAAATATATATAATTAATGCAAACTATTATGAGGAAATTAGTAATAGATTGATTTCTGGTGCAATTGCTTATTTAAATAAAATTGATTTAAGTTATGAAATAGTAAATGTACCTGGGGCACTTGAGATACCTTCAGCAATTAATATTATAAATAATAACCTAAATTCTAATGATTTTGACATTGGTTTTATAGCTATTGGATGTGTTATTAGGGGTGAAACATCACATTATGATATTGTTGCAAGACAATCTGCAGAAGGTCTAATTCATTTGTCGCTGACACAAAATATAATCATTTCTGACTCAATATTGACAGTTGAAAACAAGAAACAAGCTCTTGATAGAAGTCTAGAAGATTCAACAAATAAGGGTTATCATGCTGCAAACGCTTGCTGTAGATTACTAGATATTAAGAATGGCAACCTCTAAAAAAAGCTCTTCAAGGTTATTTGCTATCCAAATTCTTTATGAAATGGAGTTAAACGGAAAATCATTTGAAGTTATTCAAAAACGATTTTCTGATGACTCTTTTATAGAGTTAGAGAAAATAAATAATCAAGGTAAACCGAATAAGAGCTATATTGAAAAACTTGTAAAAGGTACTTTAGAAAATCAAAAAAAGGTTGATGATCTTATTAATAAAAATTTAAAAAACTGGAAATTATCAAGAATAGAGTCACTTGTTAGGTCTATTTTAAGAATATCTGTATATGAGCTTATATATGTGGACGATATTCCAATAAAAGTAATTTTTAATGAGTACATTGAGATAGCTAAATTCTTTTTTGACGGAGAGGAGCCATCTTTAATTAATGCTGTATTAGATGCAGTTTCAAAAAATGCGATTAAATAATAGATTTTACTATGCTCAAAGAAATAGAATTTATAAAAAATTACATAAAAAACGGTTCTAAAAAAACTAAACATTCATTAAATTTTGAAGATGATGTAGCTGTAGTTGATAACTATGCATATTCAACAGATACCATTTCAGAGGATATTCATTTTTTTAGTGATGATGATCCTAAAACAATAGCAAAAAAATTAATTCGAGTTAACATCAGCGACTTAATTTCTAAAGGTGTTAAACCAAAGTTTTGCCTATTAAATTTTTCCTCAGGAAAATTAATTAATCAAAAATGGTTAGACTCTTTTTTTAAATCTTTTCACCAAGATTTGAAGATTTATAACCTTAACCTTATTGGCGGTGATACAATATCAACAAAAAATAAGACTGTCTTAAGCCTTACAATATTTGGCCCAGTTAAATCAGAAAAAATTATTAAGAGATCAACTGCAAAGTTTTCAGATTTTATTTATGTTAGCGGAACAATAGGTGATGCCTTTATTGGAATGAGCATTAAAAAAAAACAAATTAAGTTTGATAAAAATGCAAAAGAAAAATTAATATCAAAATATCTTGTGCCTGAACCCCAAACAAACTTAACTAATTTAATTAGAAATAAAGCAAATGCTTCTACTGATATTTCAGATGGATTATTAAATGATTTAAATAATATTTGTATAACCAGTAAACTAGGCGCTGAAATTAAATTTTCATCAATTCCAAAATCAAAGGAAGTTATTAGATTTTTAAATACTTACAAAAGATATGAAAAACAAATTCTAACAGGTGGAGATGATTATCAAATTTTATTTACAGGTCCAAAAGGATTAGATAAATACAAAAATGTTACAAAAATAGGCCAAATGACAAGAAAAAAAGGGGTAAAAATTATTGATAAAAATTTTAATAATTTATTAGAGGGTTTTACTCATTCATTATATTAAGCTTTAGCTTGATATTTATATTAACTTTTGGCATGTTCGCTCAGTATTTATATAAGGATTCGGAGGGTTAAATGGAAATCATTCACTTAATAATTGGAGCAGGTATTTTAGCTGTAGTCTATGGAATTGTTACATCGATTTCAGTGCTTTCAGCTGATACTGGAAATGAAAAAATGCAAGAAATTGCAGGCGCTATCCAAGAGGGCGCAAGTGCATACTTATCAAGGCAATACTCTACTATTGCTATAGTTGGTTTAGTAATATTGGTAATTTCATATTTTTTACTTGGATTAGAGGTTTCTATCGGTTTTCTTATTGGAGCAGTATTATCAGGAATTGCTGGATATATTGGAATGCTTGTATCAGTTAGGGCAAATGTAAGAACAACTCAAGCTGCTTCAAGTAGTTTGGCTGAAGGTTTAAGCATTGCATTCAAATCAGGTGCTGTAACAGGTATGCTTGTTGCGGGTCTAGCATTACTTGCTGTCGCTGTTTATTATTATGTTTTAACAAATCTATGGATCCCGCAAAATGACAGAGTAGTTATAGATGCTCTAGTAGCTCTAGGTTTCGGCTCTTCTCTAATTTCTATTTTTGCTAGACTAGGGGGAGGTATTTTTACAAAAGGCGCTGATGTTGGTGGCGATTTAGTTGGGAAGGTTGAGGCTGGTATACCCGAAGACGACCCAAGAAATCCTGCAACTATTGCCGATAATGTTGGTGATAATGTTGGTGATTGTGCTGGTATGGCAGCTGATTTATTTGAAACTTATGCTGTGACAGTTGTTGCCACAATGGTCTTGGCCTCAATATTTTTTACAGGAAATGAAACTATGATGATTTATCCTTTATCAATATGTGGGGCTTGTGTAATTACATCTATTCTTGGAACATATTTTGTTAAATTAGGAAAAAGTAACTCAATTATGGGCGCCCTTTATAAAGGGTTTATTGCAACTGCAATTCTTTCATTGGTTGTTCTTTATTTTGTTACTGATTTAGTTGTTGGTTTTGAAACCTCTCTTTCTATATCAGGGAAAAGTTTTAATGGCTTAGATTTATACATTTGTGGTGTAACAGGATTAGCAATAACAGGTTTAATTATTTGGATTACAGAATATTATACAGGCGTTGACTATAGGCCGGTTAAATCAATCGCAAAGTCATCTGAAACAGGACATGGAACAAATGTCATTCAGGGCTTAGCAATTTCAATGGAGTCAACGGCTCTTCCTGCTTTAGTGATTGTTTTTGGAATTATTATTACTTATTCATTAGCTGGTCTCTTCGGTATTGCTATTGCAGTAACTACAATGTTAGCGCTAGCGGGTATGGTTGTTGCTTTAGATGCTTTTGGTCCTGTCACAGATAATGCTGGTGGAATCGCTGAAATGTCGGAACTTCCTGAAGAAGTGAGAAATACAACTGATTCTTTAGATGCCGTTGGTAATACTACTAAAGCAGTTACAAAAGGGTATGCAATTGGATCAGCTGGCTTAGGAGCATTAGTTCTTTTTGGTGCATATACAGCAGACTTAGAATATTTTTCATCTAATGCTGCCGAAGGAAGTTATTTCTTCGGAGTAAACCCTGACTTTTCTTTGTCTAATCCTTATGTTGTTGTTGGTTTATTAGTTGGAGGTATGCTTCCTTACTTGTTTGCAGCATTAGGAATGACAGCAGTTGGTCGTGCAGGCTCAGCTATTGTTGAGGAAGTTAGGAAGCAATTTAAAGAAAAACCGGGAATTATGACTGGAGAAGAAAAACCTGATTATACTTCAGCCGTTGATTTACTTACAAAATCTGCAATTAAAGAAATGATTGTACCTTCATTGTTGCCGCTGTTATCACCAATAGTACTTTTTTATGTTGTTAATTTTATTGCTACAAAAAGTGATGCTTTTTCAGCTCTAGGAGCAATGCTTCTTGGCGTTATTGTCACAGGATTATTTGTTGCTCTTTCTATGACCGCTGGTGGTGGCGCATGGGATAATGCAAAAAAATATATTGAAGACGGTAATCATGGCGGAAAGGGTTCTGAAGCCCATAAAGCAGCAATAACAGGTGATACGGTTGGTGATCCATATAAAGATACTGCAGGACCAGCTGTTAACCCTATGATCAAGATAACTAATATTGTCGCTTTATTATTATTGGCAGTTTTAGCGCATTAAGTGCTTAATAAAATTTTATAATTATACTAAGTATATCTATTAATGATTCTTTTTGTTAATGGATATACTCGTGTATAAAAAAGCTAAATATGCAACTGATTTTCATAATAGCAGGGGAAGATTATATTCTGAATCTGAAAGCCAACATCGAAATCCCTTTCATAGGGATAAGGATAGAGTAATTCACTCAGAACATTTTCGTTTATTAAAACATAAAACTCAGGTTTTTATAGCTCATACTGAAGATTACTATAGAACCAGGCTTACTCATTCTATCGAAGTTAGTCAAATAGCTAGAACTGTTGCTCGTATTTTAAAGCTAGACGAAGATTTATCAGAAGTTTTGGCTTTATCTCATGATTTAGGGCATCCCCCTTTTTCACATTCTGGTGAGGAAGCTTTAGATGATTGTATGAAAGATTTTGGAGGATTTGATCATAATGTTCAAACACTTAAAATTGTTACTGGATTGGAAAAAAGATATCCTGATTTCGATGGATTGAATCTTTGCTGGGAAACATTAGAAGGAATATTAAAGCATAACGGTCCAATCAAAAATTATAAAAGTAAATCTCCAATAGGATTTTTTGCTAGAGATTTTATTTCAAACTATGATTTAGAAATTTCTACTTTTGCAAGCTTAGAGGCTCAGATTTCTTCTTTATCAGATGATATCGCTTATAATAATCATGATATTGATGATGGTTTTAGAGCAAAAAAATTTAAAATAAAAGATATATGTGAAATTCCACTAATTGATAAGATTTATAAAGATATAATTAAAGAATACACTGGCCTTGATGATTTCATGGTAATTCAGGAGTTAGTGCGCAGACTTATCGGCTTTATGGTTAATGACTTGTTAGAACAAACAAACAAGAATTTAGAAATTTTAAAACCGCAAAGCGTTGTAGATATTAGATACCACGATCATCCAATTGCGGCATTCTCTAATAAAATGAAAGAGCAAGACAAAGAACTGCGAAAATTTTTACATGAAAGAGTTTATTCTCACTCTTCAATGGATAGTGATAGAAATAATGGGCGTAAAATAATAAAAGAACTTTTTGATAAATTATTAACTAATAATGATCTTCTTCCAATAAAAATTAAACAAGCCTGTGACGATCAGTCTCTTTCTAAAAAAGCTATTATTATATGTGATTTTATAGCGTCTATGACTGATCGATCTGCAACTGCGAATCATGCAAAGGTTATTGCGCAAGAGATGTTATAGATGGATATACTAGAAAAATATAAGAAAATATTAATTATGGAGCTTAATAAATCTTATTCAAAGGAAGATTTATCAAAAATATCTTTTGAGTTTCCTAGAGAGGCTTCTCACGGCGATTTTTCTACGAATGCAGCTCTTATTTTATCAAAAAAATTGAAAATAAACTTAGATCAAATATTTGAGGAAGTTAAAAAGTTTTTTGAAGAAAGTGATGATTTTAAAGATATTGTATTAGCAAAATCAGGTTTTATTAATTTTTTTGTTAAAGATCATATTTTACATGATTTTATTCGAGAAGTTTTAAAGGATAGAAAAAATTTTGGAAAAAAAGAAATTGGTAAGGGCGAAAGGGTTAACATCGAATATGTTTCAGCTAACCCTACAGGACCTTTACATGTTGGGCATACAAGAGGAGCTGTTTTTGGAGATACATTAGCAAATATATTTAATTTTGTTGGTTTTGATGTTTGTAGAGAATATTATATTAATGATTCAGGCGAACAAATAAGAAATTTAGCAAAATCAGTCTATTTAAGATACAAGCAAAATTTTTCAGATAAAGAAATTGCAATACCTGAAGATCTCTATCCTGGGGAGTATTTAATTCCTATAGCAAAAAAAATTAGCGAAGAGCACGGAAAAAAATTTTTAGATAAGGATGAGAGTATCTGGCTAGATTTTTTTAAAAGAGAGTCGATATCTAGTGTAATGAATATTATTAAAAACGACCTTAAATCCCTTGAAATAAAGCATGATGTATTTATCTCAGAAAATGTTTTATTGAAAGAAGGTCATGTGAATAAAGCATATAAGTATCTAGAGGATAAAAAATTACTATATGAAGGTAATACAAACCCACCTAAAGGTAGTAAAAAAGATGAATGGATCGAAAAGAAGCATATTCTCTTTAAATCAAAAAATTTTGGAGATGATGAAGATAGAGTTGTAAAAAAGCATGATGGCCAATGGACCTATTTTATGCCAGATATTGCATATCATTTAAATAAGTATGAGAGAGGATTTATTCGAATGATAAATATTTTTGGAGCTGATCATTCTGGATATATAGCCAGAATGAAGGCGGCAGTGAAAGCAGTAACTAATGAAAAAGCAAATCTTGAAATTAAGACTTGTCAACTAGTTCGTTTATCTAGGGCTGGAAAACCTGTTAAGATGTCAAAAAGAGCAGGCAGCTTCATTACATTAAAAGAAATTGTTAATGAGGTTGGTAAGGATGCGGTCAGATTTATGATGGTTTCAAGAAAAAATGATGCCCAATTAGATTTTGATTTCGAAGTTTTTAAAAACGAAAATAATGATAATCCTATCTTTTATATCCAATATGCAAATGCAAGAATATCTTCGTTAATTAGAAATTCGGAAGAAAAAATTGGAATAGATATTAAAGATAAAGATTTATTAAATGCCGACTTAGCTCTTTTACAAAATGAAAATGAAAAAAAGATAATATTTCAAATAGCTAATTTTCCAAAAGTAATTGAACAATCAGCAACATTTATGGAACCTCATAGACTATCTTATTACTTAAGAGATCTTGCTTCTTCTTTTCATCAATATTGGAATTTAAAAATAGATAACAAACGTATTCACATATTAGATAAAAGTGAAATTGATCTTTCATTAGCAAGGGTAGCTCTACTTTTTGCTGTTTCAATAACAATCAAAACTGGTTTAGGGTTACTTGGTATTGAGGCGATTGAGGAGTTATAAATGAATTTAATAAAATATATTAAATATATTCTTTTAATATTTGTAATTTTTTTATTTTTTTTAATTTATAAAATATTATTCGATGAGCAAGAAATTTTAATTCTAACAAATAACAGCCCGATAAAAGAACAACCTATTGATGCTCCTGAGATGAAAGATCCAGAAATAACTCCTTGTGTATATTCTCTTTGGAATGAAAACACGCCATGCCAAAGCACTGAAGATTTACTAAATACAAGAAAAGAAGAAAAGGGATTTTTTACAATTAGATATGCAACCTTTGAAAATTATAAAGATTCTCAACAGCATATAAAAAAGTTAAAAACATTGAATGAAATTAAGAAATTGAAGTTAGAAATTGAAACAATTCAGCAGGAGAAGAGTATAAGAATTAAGAAAGGTGATACATTATCAAGGATAGCTGCATTATATGGAGTTTCGATAAATGAATTGGCGCTCTTTAATTCAATAAAAGATCCAAGTAGAATAACTCTTAATCAAAAGTTATTAATACCCATGAAAGAAAAATACCGAATCATATCAATAAATATTGAGGGATATAAAGAAGCAAAGAAGATTTGTAATGCTCTCGTTGATAATCAATTTACCTGTTCAATCAAGGCTCAATAAATAAAAATTAATCTAAATTATTAATTTATTTATATAAATAATTGATAATATTAAATTAATTATAATTAATAATAGATTTATTGTGTTACTCTTTTCAAAAAGGGCATTTAATTAGTGTTTTTAATAATTATAGGCGCTATATATAGTGTATGGATAGTGACGGTCAATTAAATTTCTTTGTTGATTTAGATGGATTCGAAGGGCCATTAGATCTTCTATTATCTTTAGCTAAAGAGCAAAAAGTTGATTTATTAGAAATCTCAATTTTAGAATTAGCTAGTCAGTATTTAGATTTTGTTACCGAAATGGATTCCCGTGATATTGAACTTGCCGCTGATTATTTGGTAATGGCCTCTTGGCTTGCCTATCTTAAATCAAAGCTATTGCTTCCTGTTGAAGAAATAGAACCCGGCGCAGAAGAAATGGCTGCAATTTTAGCTTTCAGATTAAGGCGATTAGAGGCAATGCGAGATGCTGGCAATAATCTTATGAATAGAAATCGTATTGGTGAAAGATTGTTTAGAAGAGGAATACCCGAAATAATTAAAACCGTAAAAACATATTCACAAAAAGATACAATATTTGATATTTTGAAATCATACAGCGAAATCAGAAATAGAAATTATGTAGTAAATTGGTCGCCAAAACCTTTACCAATTCTTTCAATAGAGGATGCTAGAAAAAGATTAGAAACAATGCTCGGTATATCTATTGAATGGATGAATTTTTTAGATTTTATTCCGTCTTCCAAAGATTCCGGTGAAAGAGCAACTGCATATAGAAGAAGCTCTGCTGCATCAATTTTTAATGTTAGTTTAGAAATGTCAAAAAAAGGATTAATAGAAATAAACCAAAATAAGAACTTTGGCACTATAAGATTCAAGAATATAGAAAAAGAAGAAAATAAAAATAAAGAGGAGATAAGAGCCTAATGAACGAAAATAATTTTGATAATAGTAAAGCGCAAATTAGTCAGAATGATCAACTAAGAATAGTTGAGGCGTTATTATTTGCCTCATCTGATCCTTTAGATAAGAAAACTTTATCTGAAAAATTACCTGAAAATTCAAATATAGATGAAATAATTACTAAACTTGAAGATATTTATCAGAACAGAGGGCTCGAATTAAAAAAAGTTGGCAATAAGTTTATGTTTAAAACATCTGAAGATTTATCTTTTATAATGCAAAGAGAAGCCAAGGCCCAAAAGAAACTATCTAAAGCTGCTATAGAGACATTATCCATAATTGCTTATCATCAACCAGTAACTAGAGCAGAGATAGAGGATATAAGAGGCGTTAATGTTTCACCTGGAACAATTGACACGCTCCTTCAAATGAATTGGATTAAAATTAAAGGACGAAGAAAGGTTCTGGGCAATCCTATTGTATATGGAACAACAGATGAATTTTTGGTGCATTTTGATCTTGAGAACATAAAAGATCTTCCGGATATGAAAGAATTAAAATCAATGGGCCTTTTGGATAACAATCTTCCTCCAGAATTATATCCTGAAAATATAATAAATGATAACAACATAGAAGAAATTGATGCTATAAATTCAATAGAAGTTGATGGAGAAATTTAATGTTTCCAAGTTGGTTGCAGATTTTACTTGTTGTAATGTTAGCTCTTATATTTTTTGGTAGAGGCAAGATTTCAGAATTTATGACAGATTTGGCTAGTGGTATTAAAAGCTTTAGAAAAGGTATGTCTGATGATGATAATGATAATACTGCTATCGAGGATAATGAAGATAAAGAATAATTTCCATTATGTTTGATTTTGGGTTTAACGAGTTATTACTTTTAAGTATTTTGATAATTGTATTTTTTGGACCTAAAGAATTACCAGTTGTCTTAAGAGCTATACACAATTTTTTTTCAAAATTATGGGTCTATTCAAAGGAGATAAGAACCTCTATCGAATCTCTTGTGGATGATGTAGATATCACAAATCAAAGAGAGATTAAAGAAGTCGAAAAAGAAATTAATAGTTTTACCAAAAATATTAATGATAAAAATAATGAGTGATAATTTATGAATGAAGAAAGCATAGAAACCTCTAAAGCACCTTTAATTGATCACTTTATTGAACTTAGAACTAGAATATTAAGATCAATTTTTGTTTTATCAGTAACATTTTTATTTGCCTTTATTTTTTCAGAAAATATTTATCTATTTTTGGTTGATCCATATGAGAAAATAATGGGATCAAATAGTCAAATGATATACACAGCGCCTCAAGAATTTTTAATAGTAAAACTAAAAATTGCTTTGTTTGGGGGTTTATTAATTACTTTTCCTTACTTTTGTCTGGAAATATATTCTTTTATATCTCCTGGGCTTTATAAAAAAGAAAAGATTGCGATGTTGCCATATTTTATTTTTTCACCAATATTATTTTTAGTTGGCGCAGTTACTGTTCAATTTTTTATTATGCCATTGGCTCTAAATTTTTTTTCTAATATGCAAATAAATGATGCAGATAATATAACGGTATTAATGATGCCAAAGGTCAGTGAATACCTAAATCTAATTACATCACTTATTATTGCTTTTGGCTTATGTTTTCAATTACCAGTTTTATTATCATTGCTTGCTAGAGTTGGTTTTGTTACTTCAGCTTATTTAAAAAAAGGAAGAAAATATGCAATTGTTTTAGTTTTTTTGATTGCAGCTTTTCTTACCCCTCCTGATCTTGTAAGCCAAATTGGCCTTGCTATACCAACATTAATTTTATATGAGATATCAATTTTAATTGTTTCAATGATTGAAAAAAAAAATAATAATGTTTAATTAAAAAGGAAAAATTTAAATTTATGCACGATATTAATAAAATAAGACAAGAGCCCGATGTATTTCGTGATGGTTTAAAAAAGAGAGGCCTAGAAGTTGATATCGAAAAGATATTAAAGGTAGATAGCAATTTAAGAGAAAGTATTTCTGAAATTCAAAATTTTCAAGAACGAAGGAATCAGATTTCTAAAGATGCTGGAAAGGCCAAATCAGAAGGCAATGATTCTGAATTCCTTAAACTTAATAAGGAGTCACAAGCAATAAAAGATTCAATTGCTAAAATTGAAGAGGGTAAATCAGAAATTGAAGAAGAACTTAAAAATATTTTATCCTCATTACCAAATATTCCTTCGAAAGACTTACCTATTGGCGATGATGAAAGCTTTAATATTGAAATAAAAAAAGAAGGAGAGATAATAAATAAAGAATCTCCTCATCATTATGAAATAGGTGAAGAATTGAATGAGCTTGATTTTGAGACGGCCGCTGAATTATCTGGATCAAGGTTTGTTATATCATCTGGAGTAATTGCTAAATTAGAGAGGGCCTTATCAAATTTTATGATAGATACCCATACTTCTGAGCATGGCTATAAAGAAGTAAATGTTCCTTATCTGGTTAAGGAGGATTCAATGTTTGGGACAGGTCAATTGCCAAAATTTAGTGAAGATCAGTACAAAACAGATAATGATTTATGGTTGATACCCACTGCAGAAGTTCCTCTTACAAATCTTGTAAGAAAAAAAATTATAAGTGAAGATGAGTTGCCTTTAAGGTATACGGCATTTTCTCAGTGTTTCAGAAAAGAAGCTGGCGCAGCTGGCAGAGATACTAGAGGAATGATTAGACTTCATCAATTTCCTAAGGTTGAGTTAGTTAGTATAACAAAACCAGAGGACTCCAATAATGAATTAGATAGAATGCTATCTTGTGCAGAAAAGATACTTCAATTACTTGAATTGCCTTACAGGGTTGTTTTGTTGGCAACTGGTGATATTGGCTTTTCAGCTCATAAAACATATGATTTAGAAGTTTGGTTTCCTTCTGAAAAAAAATACAGAGAAATTTCATCATGCTCAAATTGCTTAGATTTTCAATCCAGAAGAATGAATGCAAAATATAAAAGCAAAGATGATAAAAAAAATATCTTTTTACATACCTTGAATGGTTCTGGTGTTGCTGTTGGAAGAGCGTTAGCTGCAATTTTAGAGAATAATTACGATGAAGCAGGACATATAAATATTCCTAAAGTTCTACAGCCATATATGAATGGTGAAAAGGTATTAAAAATATAAATTTTTTATATTTGATCTTTTTATATAACAAGATTATTGATCAAATATCTTAGAAAAGAGGATAAAATGGAAAATAGTTTTTTACTTGCACAATCATCAGGTGGTTTCTTTGTTCAAATCATCCCGTTAATACTTATTTTTGCTATTTTTTGGTTTCTAATAATAAGACCTCAGCAAAAAAAGATTAAAGAGCACAATGCTATGGTTAGTAATGTTAAAAAGGGTGATCGTGTGGTTACTGGCGGAGGATTAATCGGAACAGTTACTGATGTTTCAGAAAATGAAGTTGATGTTGATTTTGGTAATAATGTAAAAATAAAATCTCTTAAATCTACTCTAGCAGATGTGAAGTCAAAAGATTAATAAATCCAAATGCTTTATTTTTCTCTAACAAAAAAAATAATAATCACAGTTTTTTGTTCGTTATTAGTTTTATTAGCTCTTCCAAATTTTGTTGAAATAGATAAAGGGTTTCCTTTATTACCTAAAAATACACTTAATCTAGGGTTGGACTTAAGAGGAGGGTCCTATCTTTTATTAGAGGTTGATACTGAGACTATTAAAAAAGAAAAAGGAGAATTTTTATTAGATGATATTCGTTCTGCTTTAAGAAAAAATAGGATTAAATACTCAAATTTAAAGCTAATTAATGAAGGTGTAAGTTTGATTATCATTAATGAAGAGCAGATTAATGAGGCAAAAAATATCATTAATTCAGTTGATCAAGGTGGGTCAAATCTTTTTTTAAATCAAAGTGTATCTGAGCTTAATATTGATAATACAGACAATATTTTAAATATAACATTTACTGAAGATGCTTTAAGAAGCAAATATCGTTCCGCAGTTAATCAATCTATTGAAATTGTCCGAAGAAGAATTGATGGACTAGGAGTAACTGAGCCATCTATTCAAAGACAAGGTAACAATAGAATTCTTCTTGAAGTTCCCGGTCTTGACGACCCTAAGAGATTAAAAGACTTACTTGGGCAAACTGCAAAACTTAACTTTAGAATGGTTGATACATCAATATCTGTTTCAGATGCCTTAAGAGGAAAAATTCCTCCAAGATCAGAAGTAATCTATGATAAAGATTCAATTCCATGGCTTGTTAATAAAAAAATATTAGTTTCAGGAGAGAGATTGGCTGACGCTCAGGCTAGTTTTGATCAAATGACAAATACCCCTGTCGTGAATTTTCGTTTTGATGTTGCTGGTGGAAAATCTTTTGCAAGAGCAACATCAGAAAATGTAGGAAGGCCTTTCGCTATTGTTTTAGATAATCAAGTAATTTCAGCGCCTACAATAAGGCAGCCTATTTTAGGAGGTTCAGGTCAAATTGAAGGGGGTTTTAGTGTAGAAAGTGCAAATGATTTGGCGGTACTTTTAAGAGCAGGGGCCTTACCTGCTCCCTTAAACATTTTAGAGGAAAGAACAATTGGTCCTGGTCTCGGCGCAGATTCAATTAATTCTGGAGCAATAGCAACCATTATTGGAATGCTTTTGGTTTTAGCATTTATATTTCTTAGTTATGGAAGATTTGGTTTATATGCAAATATTGCTCTCACTCTAAATCTTGTTTTTATAGTTGGAGTTTTATCTTTAATTCAAGCAACTCTTACTCTCCCCGGTATAGCCGGAATAGTTCTAACCATAGGAATGGCGGTTGATGCTAATGTTATAATTTTCGAGAGAATTAGAGAAGAGTATGATAATGGCAAAACACCTTTTTCTGCTGTTGAAGCAGGTTATAATAGAGCATTAAGAACAATCTTAGATGCCAATATTACCACACTAATTGCGTCATTAATTTTAATTTTTTTAGGAACAGGGCCTGTTAAAGGATTTGCGGTAACTTTATCGATAGGTGTTGTTACATCATTTTTTACAGCTTTTGTGATCACAAGGTTAATTATTGCTAATTGGCTTCTTAAAAGAAAACCTGAGGAGCTTCCAATATGAGTTCAATAAGGTGGATAAAAAGAGACCTAAAGATTGATTTTTTAAAAGTTAAGAATATTGCTACTATCTTATCTATATTAGCAATAATTTCTTCTTTATTTTTCTTATTTTATAAAAATCTTAATTTTGGCATCGATTTTAAAGGCGGAACTTTAATTGAAATAAAAAAAGATAATGAATTATCAATTGCTGAAATAAGAAATCAATTGTCTGAATTAAATATCGGGGATATTCAGATTCAAACATTTGGTTCGGATAATATAATATTAATTAGAATTGAAAATTCTACAAATTTAGCCGCTAATGCCGACATGAGTTCTATAGAGCTTATTCGTTCAAGCTTGGGGAATAATGTAATTATACAAAGAACAGAAATCGTTGGCCCTAAAGTTAGTTCTGAATTGATACAAAAAGGGATTATTGCGATCATTATAGCTGTTTTCTTGATGCTTTTTTACATTTGGGTAAGATTTGAATGGCAGTTTTCAATAGGTGCTGTAGCTGCTCTAATACATGATGTAATTATAACAATGGGAATTTTTTCATTTCTTCAAATTGAATTTAATTTATCTATAATTGCTGCATTGCTCACCATTATTGGTTATTCAATGAATGATACCGTTGTTGTTTATGATAGAATAAGAGAAAATCTTAGGAAATATAAACAAATGAATATATTTGATTTAATTAATCAATCCTTAAATGAAACCATGTCAAGAACCCTTCTTACATCTGTTACGACATTGCTAGCGCTTTTCTCATTATATTTTCTTGGAGGAGAGGTTCTTAAAGGTTTTACATTAGCAATGATAATAGGTGTTTTTATTGGGACATATTCCTCTGTTTTTATTGCCTCTCAGATAATCTTGTACTTAAATGTAAAAAGAGATTGGTCAAAAAATTAATTTATTAATCTTTTATTATATGCTGAATAATATTATTATTGATTCATAATATTGATTGGGAGAGATATTTATGGGCGCTATATTAACTTCACTAAGAAACACTATAACAGTCGGATTTGCCTTGGCTTTGTTGCTTATGATCGTTTCTTTTATTATTACAACAGGATCTATAGATATAGGCGAAGGATTCAAATACAATCCTTTTTGGATGTTTGTTTTTAGATGGCTTCATGTTTTATCTGGAGTAATGTGGATAGGTTTATTGTGGTATTTTAATTTTGTTCAGATACCTAATATGCCAAATATTCCTGACGATCAAAAACCTGCAGTTTCAAAAGTAATTGCTCCTGCTGCCTTATGGTGGTTCCGCTGGGGAGCTATGGCAACTATTATTACTGGTTTAATCTTAGGATATATAAATGGTTATCTTCATACTGCGATGACTTTAACGCTTATGGGCGGTGGATCACCTAATGAACTATTTATTGGTATTGGAATGTGGTTGGGTATAATAATGTGGTTTAATGTTTGGTTTGTTATTTGGCCAAATCAAAAGAAAGCGCTAGGTATTGTTGAGGCTGATGCAGAAGTTAAAGCAGCTTCAGCTAGAACAGCTATGTTATTTTCAAGAACAAATACTATGTTAAGCATTCCTATGCTTTTCAGCATGGTTATTGCACAAAATATTTATTAATTTTACTTGTATATTTCTTTAAGGAATTTACCAGTATAGCTTTTTTTAGTTTTGATTATTTCCTCGGGTGTCCCTTGCGCAACAATTAGTCCGCCGTTATCACCACCTTCTGGGCCGACATCAATAATCCAATCAGATGTCTTAATTACATCAAGATTATGTTCTATTATAGCTACTGTATTACCTTGATCTACAAGCTCATGTAAAACACTAAGTAATTTTTTTACATCATGAAAATGCAATCCAGTTGTAGGTTCATCAAGAACATAAAAAGTTCTTCCTGTTGCTTTTTTTGCAAGTTCTTTAGCTAATTTTATTCTTTGAGCTTCACCCCCAGATAGTGTAGTGGCTTGTTGACCAACTTTTATATAACCTAGACCAACTCTTTTTAATGTTTCCATTTTTTCTCTTATGCTTGGAACAGCTTTAAATAGTTCATGAGCTTCATCTACAGTCATTTCTAAAACATCAGAGATAGAGTTTTCTCTGTATTTTATTTCTAAAGTCTCTCTATTGTATCTTTTCCCTTTACATTGATCACACTGAACATATACATCTGGAAGAAAATGCATTTCTATTTTTATTAAACCATCACCCTGACAAGCTTCACATCTTCCGCCTTTGACATTGAATGAAAATCGTCCAGGTTTATAGCCTCTAGCTTTTGATTCAGGTAAACCACAAAACCAGTCTCTTATAGGTGAGAATGCACCAGTATAGGTGGCAGGATTTGATCTTGGGGTTCTACCAATTGGCGATTGATTGATGTTTATAATTTTATCAATTAAATGCATTCCATCTATAGAATCGTATTTCATAGGAGAGTTTTGAGAATTATTTAAAGTCCTGTTCATGGCTCTATACAAGGTTTGAAAGAGTAATGTTGATTTTCCGGATCCTGAAACACCAGTAACACAAATAAATCTTCCAAGAGGAAACTCAGCACTTATTTTTTTTAAATTATTACCTGATGCGCCTTTTATTGTAATTTTTTTATCATTATCAATTTTTCTTTTTTTTCTTATTTCAATAGATTTTTTCCCCGAAAGGTACTGACCAGTAATACTGTTTTTATTTTTTTTGATTTGTTCAATATTACCTTCTGCAACCAAATGACCACCATGGATACCTGCCTTCGGCCCAACATCGATGATATAATCTGCAAAATTCATAGTTTCTTCATCATGTTCAACAATGATTACCGTATTTCCAAGATCTTTTAATCTTTTAAGTGTTGATAGTAATTTCTTATTATCTCTTTGATGTAACCCTATTGATGGTTCATCCAAAACATACAATACACCTGTTAATCCTGACCCTATTTGTGATGCCAATCTTATCCTTTGTGATTCACCCCCAGATAGAGTTCCCGAAGTTCTTGAGAGAGTTAAATACCCTAAGCCCACATTCTCCAAAAAAGATAATCTTTCCATGATTTCTTTAATAATATTTTTAGCAATTTCTTTTTCTTTTTTATTTAGTTTTTTTTCTAACTTATCAAACCAATCTTTAGATTCTTTTATACTTAATGAGGTTAATTGACCTATATGCATGCTATTAATTTTTATGCATAAAGCTTCATCATTTAACCTATAGCCGGAGCAATTTTCACAATCTGAAATGGATTGAAATTTTTCTATTTCATTCCTCATCCAGCTACTATCAGTTTCAAGATACCTTCTTTTTAAATTATTAATTATACCTTCAAAAGGTTTTTTAGTTTTAAAAGTCCTTGAGCCATCATCATATAGAAACTCTATTTCTTCATTTTCAGATCCATTAAGAATTATATTTTTAAAATCTTTTGGTAGATCCTTCCATCTAATATCTAAAGAAATATTGTAGTGATTTGATAAAGCAAATAATGTCTGAAAATAATAGGGCGAAGGGGTAGATTTTTTAGACCAAGGAGCAATAGCGCCATCATTTATACTTAGATTTTTGTCTGGAACAACTAATTCTTCATCAATAAAATATTGTGTCCCGAGTCCATCACATTTATTACATGCTCCCTTAGGGTTATTAAAAGAAAAAAGTCTTGGTTCAATTTCTTCTATAGTAAATCCAGATACTGGGCATGCATAATTAGCAGAAAATAATATTCTTTCGGATTCCTTTTTTTTGTTACCTTGAACTTCTATAACGGCTAATCCATCTGATAACGAGGTAGCTAATTCAAAGCTATCAGCTAATCTTGATTTTATATCATCATTAATAACGAGCCTATCCACTACAACATCAATATTATGTTTAAAATTCTTTTTTAAATTTGGTACATCTGAAATTTCATAGAATTCACCATCAACTTTAACTCTTTGAAAGCCTTTTTTTAATAACTCCGAAAATTCTTTTCTGTATTCGCCTTTTCTTTCTCTAATTATTGGAGCTAGCAAATACACCTTACTATCTTTTTTTAGCTTTAAAGCCTGATCAACCATTTCGGTTATAGTTTGACTTTTTATTGGTAGGCCAGTCTCAGGCGAATGAGGTATACCTATTCTTGCAAACATTAATCTTAAATAATCATGAATTTCAGTTACGGTCCCAACAGTAGATCTAGGATTTCGCGAAGTAGTTTTTTGTTCAATAGATATTGCTGGCGATAACCCTTCAATTTGATCAACATCAGGTTTTTGCATCATTTCCAAAAATTGTCTTGCATACGCAGACAAGCTTTCAACATATCTTCTTTGACCTTCAGCATATATTGTATCGAAGGCTAAGGATGATTTACCAGACCCTGATAAACCAGTAATTACTGTAATCTCTTCTTTAGGTATATTAACACTAAGGTCTTTTAGATTATGTTCCCTAGATCCAAAGACTTTAATGAATTTCTTTGAGTTTTTTTTAGATGCTTCTCTCACAGTTTTTCCTGTATTTAAATCAAAATAACTTATATCATAAGATTTTATGCTATCTATATCTTTTTAAAAAAAGTCATTAAATTGGAGTTATTATGTCAGGAAGTTTAAATAAAGTGATGTTAATTGGTAGGTTGGGGCAAGACCCTGAAGTCAGAAACACTCAAGACGGAAGATCTTTATGTACCTTTTCTATTGCCACAAGTGAGTCTTGGAACGATAAAAATACTGGTGAAAAAAGAGAAAAAACTGAATGGCATCGAGTAGTCGTATTTAATGAAGGTTTAGTTAATATTATTCAGCAATATGTAAAAAAAGGTTCAAATGTCTTTATTGAGGGTCAACTTCAAACTCGTAAATGGGAAGACAAAGATGGTATTGAAAAATATACTACAGAAGTAGTTCTTCAGGGCTTTAATTCAACTTTTAAAATGCTAGATAATAGGAATTCTGGTTCAGTCGATAATAATTTTTCACAAGATAGTGCAATTTCAGACTCTAGTAATTTTGACTCTGAAATCGATGATGATATTCCCTTTTAACTTATTGATTATTAATGATTATTAGTTATAAAATAACATATTAATATTTTGTAGATATAATCATAAAATGTTAAAATAATCCTTTAAGAATCAATATTTGATTCGTGTTTAAAGGCGAGGTAAATGTCAGATACAACTGACGAAGATCCAATTGATAGCAAGGATATCTCTAATACTAATTTAGATCAAGAAATGCGTCAGTCTTATCTAGATTACGCTATGAGCGTTATAGTATCTAGAGCCTTACCAGATGCCCGCGATGGTTTAAAACCTGTTCACAGAAGAATTCTTTATTCAATGCATGAAGATGGATATGACTATAATAAACAATATAGAAAATCCGCAAGAGTTGTTGGTTCAGTTATTGGTAAATATCACCCCCATGGCGATCAAAGCATCTATGATGCCCTTGTAAGAATGGCTCAACCTTTTTCACTCCATCTACCGTTAGTTGATGGGCAGGGAAACTTCGGTTCTGTCGATGGCGATCCACCTGCTGCAATGAGATATACAGAAGTGAGAATGGAAAAAATTGCCCATCATCTTCTGAATGACATCAATCTAGATACAGTAGATTTTCAAGAAAACTACGACAATTCTGAAAGCGAACCTATTGTTCTACCAGCCGAATTTCCAAATCTACTTGTAAATGGTGCTGGTGGAATTGCTGTGGGTATGGCTACAAATATCCCTCCTCATAATTTAAACGAAATTACAGAAGCATGTATGTTTATGATTAATCATCCTGAAACTGATGATCAAGAAATGGATCAAAGGTTGTGTGAAATTGTGCCGGGTCCTGATTTTCCAACCGGAGGAATAATTTTAGGAAAAAGTGGCGCTAGGAGTGCTTATACAACTGGCAGAGGGTCGGTGGTAATTAGAGCTAAAGTAGAAATTGAAGAAATACGTAAGGATAGAGAAGCATTAATTGTCACAGAAATACCGTATCAATTAAATAAAGTATTACTTATACAGAAGATTGCTGATTTAGTTAGAAACAAAACAATAGAAGGAATATCTGATTTAAGAGACGAAAGCGATCGTCATGGAATGCGAATAGTTATAGAATTAAAACGTGATTCAGTCGCAGAGGTAATTTTAAATCAACTTTATAAGTTTACCCAACTTCAAACTTCTTTTGGCGCAAATATGGTTGCTTTAGATAAAGGAAGCCCTAAGCAAATGAAGTTAAGGGAGATGCTTACTTGTTTTATTGATTTTAGAGAAGAGGTTGTAACACGAAGATTAAAATTTAAATTAAACAAGGCTAGAGATAGAGCTCACCTCTTGGTTGGTCTCGCTATTGCAGTTTCAAATATAGATGAAATTATTAAACTTATCAGATCTTCAAAATCACCTGCTGAGGCAAGAGAAGATTTAATGGATCGTGAATGGCCTGCTAAAGATGTTAAATCTCTTATTGAATTAATTGATGATCCTAGGCATGGAATTACAGCTAAGGGTAACTGTTCATTTACTGAAGAACAAGCTAGAGCAATTTTAGAATTAAGGCTTCAAAGATTAACTGCAATGGGCATTGACGAAATTAAATCAGAATTAGATGACTTAAAAGGCACAATAGAAGATTTACTATTAACGCTTGGCGATAAAGGTAAAATTTATGACATCATTAAAGATGAGTTAACATATGTTAAAGATAACTTCGCGGTAGAAAGAAGGACAGAAATTCTTGGAGAGTTAGATGATGTTGAAGATGAAGACTTAATAAAGAAAGAAGATATGGCTGTCACCGTAACTAGATCAGGCTATATCAAACGCGTACCTTTATCGACTTATAGAGCTCAAAACAGAGGCGGAAAAGGTAGAGCGGGTATGCAAACAAAAGATGATGATTTTGTGAGGCATATTTTTATTTCTAACACTCATCAACCAATTTTATTTTTCTCATCTAAAGGAATGGTTTACAGATTAAAAACTTGGAAATTACCACTTTCTAGCCCTCAAGCAAAAGGAAAGGCCATGGTTAATCTTCTGCCGTTGGATGAAGATGAAAGAATAACAACAGTAATGTCTTTGCCGGAAAATCAAGATGAATGGGAAAATTTATATGTAATATTCGCAACTTCCTCTGGTGGTGTAAGAAGAAATTCATTAGCAGATTTTTGGCGTATTAATAAAAACGGTAAAATTGCTATGAAGTTAGATTCTAAGGAAAGAATTATTTCTGTTCAAACATGCACAGAAGATAACGACATACTTTTAGCAAGCAAGAAAGGTCAAAGCATTAGGTTTAATGTTGATAAAGTTAGAGTATTTGCTTCTAGATCCTCTACAGGTGTTAGAGGCATTAGATTGTCAAAAAATGATAGTGTTGTTGGTATGGCGGTATTAAATAGAGTAAAGGCATCGAATGATGAGCTTAGAGCTTATCTAAAAATGTCATCTATGATGCGTAAAGCTACAGCAGATGAGAGTAACGATGATGACGATCTAGACTTTGAAGGAAATGATATAGAGCTTTCAACTGAAAGATATTCAGAATTAGCTGCAAGCGAAGAAATAATCCTAACTGTTGCCTCTAATGGACAAGGAAAAAGATCTTCCTCATATGAATATCGAACAACAAACAGAGGCGGGAAGGGTGTTATAGGAATTAAAATGACTAAATCACATGGTGATCTAGTTGCTTCATTTGTAGTTGATGAAAATGATCAAATTATGCTTATAGATAATAGTGGAAAATTAATTAGATGCCCTATTACAGATATAAGAATCATGGGAAGAACAACTCAAGGTGTAAAAATATTTAATATAGACAAAAATGCACATGTTGTTAGTGTAGAAAGAATTTTCGAAAGCGAAGGGGAAGAAGAATGAAGATAGCTGTTTATCCAGGTTCTTTCGATCCATTTACCTTAGGTCATAAAGATATATTATTAAGAAGTTCAAGAATTTTTGATAAAGTTATAGTTGCTATTGGAGAAAACCAAGGTAAAAAAAGCCTCTTTTCTATTGAAGAAAGGATTAAAGATATATCAAATGAAATCAATGATATAGATAGCAAAGATAATGTTTTAGTTGAATCTTTTAATGGTTTAATAGTTGATTTTGCAAGATCTAAAAACGCTAATATTTTAATTAAAGGTGTAAGGGGTCCTGTAGATTATGATTACGAGTTACAGATGGCAGGAATGAATTCAACAATGAATCCTGATATTGAGACTATTTTTCTTATATCGAGACCAGAATTTAGCTACATTTCTTCATCTTTAGTTAAGCAAATTGCCTTAATGAAAGGCGACTACTCAAGTTTTGTTAGTCCAATCGTTGAAAAATCTATCAAAAGTAAAATATAAAATGCCTATAATTAATAGTTTTTCAATACTCAGTTTTTTTTTATTTTTTATGGGGATATCAATGTCAGATATAAATGCAGAGAATGTTAAATCACAAAATCTAGTGATGGAAGTAACACAAAATTCAGAAATAACAGATCCTTCTGAGAATCCACCAATTGGTAAGGTTATTATAAAGCTCTATCCAGATGTAGCCCCTAAACACGTTTCGCAAATTACAATGTTAGCTAAAGAAGGTTTTTATGATGGGATAATTTTTCATAGAGTTATTGAGGGCTTTATGGCGCAAACTGGAGATCCTACTGGAACGGGGATGGGTGGTTCGGATCTACCAGACATAAGAGCAGAATTTAGTGACGAACCATTTGTAAGGGGAACTTTAGGTATGGCTCGATCACAACATCCAGATAGCGCAAACTCGCAATTTTTTATTTGTTTTGAAGAGGCTTCTTTCTTAAATGGTCAATACACCGTTTTTGGAAAAGTAGTTGAAGGAATGGAATATATAGATAAAGTTATGCGAGGTGAACCACCTGATTACCCTGATAAAATAGTATCAATGACATTGTCTGATTAGGGTTTATGTTTCTTAAAGATTTTTCTTTTGAGCTACCTGATGATCTAATAGCAGTTAAACCGGTCTATCCAAGAGATTCATCAAAATTACTTGTTTTAAAATCTCTTAATTCTTATCAAAATTCTCTGTTTTCTGATATATGCGATTATTTGCTACCAGGAGATTTACTGGTAGTTAATAATACTAAAGTTAATGCCTCTAAAATCATAGGTTTAAAAAGAAGAACAAAATCAAAAATAGAATTTACTTTTATTTCGAATGAAAAAGATGGCATTTGGCTATGCTTTGCTTTACCGGGTAAAAAAGTTTCTATAGGTAATTTATTTATTTTTAAAGATGTTGAAGGAAAAGTTATTAGTAAAGATAAAGAAAAGATATATATAGATTTTGGAGTAAAAAATAATGAATTTATAGACATTCTTTCGACTTTTGGAGAAATTACACTTCCTCCGTATATATCAAAATTAAGAAAGTTCGAAGATCAAGACAATAAAGATTATCAAACTATATATGCACAAAAAAGCGGCTCTATAGCTGCACCAACAGCAGGACTTCATTTTACAGATAATCTTCTAAAAAAAATTAAAAGAAAAAAAATTGATATTGAGAGTATTAACTTAAATATTGGTCCAGGCACATTTTTGCCTTTGAGGAATGATAAGGTTGAGGATAATAACTTACATTCAGAAAAATTTTATATTTCTGATGAATCATCAGACATTCTTAATAACGCATACCATAGTAAAGAAAGGAGGATTATATCTGTTGGGACAACCTCTCTAAGAGCACTAGAGTCTTCTTTTGATAGTAAAAATTTTTTTAAACCTTTAGATGAAACTACTAATATATTTATTTATCCAGGTAAAAAAATCGAATCAATTGATGGTCTAATAACAAACTTTCATTTACCTCAATCATCACTTTTTTTGTTAATATGCGCCTTAATAGGAACGAAAACAGCGTTAGATATGTATAATTATGCTATAGAAAACAAATATAGATTCTATTCTTATGGAGACGCATGTTTTTTATTAAATAAAAATTATGGCTAAATTTAATTTTAAAGTTTTAAAAAAAGATGGCTATGCCCGTAAAGGTCTTATTGAAACCAAAAGAGGTAATATTAAAACACCTGCGTTTATGCCCATAGCCACTCAAGGCGCAGTTAAGTTTACTCCCATAGAGTTTATAGAGCAGATTGGATATGAATTAACTCTTTCAAACACTTATCACTTATTGTTAAGACCAGGGTTAGAAAGGCTTTCTAAGTTTGACGGTGTTTCAGAGTTCATGGGGTGGAATAAGCCTGTATTAACTGATTCTGGTGGTTTTCAGGTGATGTCTCTATCAAAATTAAGAAAAATATCGGAAGAGGGAGTAAAATTCCAATCTCATATTGATGGTTCATCGCATTTTTTAACTCCTGAAAATGTAATTGATCATCAGAATGTAATTAAATCAGATATTCAAATGGTTTTAGATGAATGTATTCAGTATCCCGAGTCTTACGAGAATGTTAAAAAATCAATGGAATTATCACTCAGATGGGCTGAGAGATCCAGAAAACATTATACGAAAAATAAAAGTAAAATTTATGGAGCCCAGTTTGGAATAATCCAAGGTGGTGTATTTGAAGATTTAAGGGAGATATCAGTTTCTGAAACAGTTAATTTCGATTTTGAGGGATACGCTATTGGCGGACTAGCAGTTGGTGAAGGTCATGAAAAAATGATTGAGGTTGTTAATTATACTGCTCCACAACTTCCTGAAGATAAAGTTAGATATCTGATGGGCGTTGGGAAACCTAATGATATTATTGAGGCAGTTTATAGAGGGGTTGATATTTTTGATTGTGTTATCCCAACCAGGGAAGGAAGACATGGTATAGCTTATATTGGTTCTAGCTCTATTAATTTAAGAAATTCTAAATTTGAGAGTGATTTAACCCCGTTAGATGAAAGTAGTGATTATTTTGTTTCAAAAAAATACTCAAAAAGTTATTTAAATCATTTATTAAAAATTAAAGACCCTTTAGGGGCAATGTTAATTTCTCTTCATAATCTTAATTATTACTTTAATTTGATGGCCGATTTAGGGACGTCCATTGATGAAGGTAGATTAGATAATTTTAGAGAAGATTTTTATAAGGATAATTAATTTTGTGATGTTTGACTGCTATCTTCTTTATCAATTTTAGCGGCTTTTATACATTCTTCTCTTTCAACTCCCGCAGCTGTGCAGATTAATTCACCTGCAACAGGAATGTCCTCTTTTACTGACGAACAAGAAGTTACTAGTAAAAAAATAAATAAAGAAAATAAATAACTTTTCATAAAGTCCCTCTTAATTGAAATTAGCATATTTATGTAAAATTCAAAATATCTTAATTTTAATCGATTTTATTTGATTTGACCTAAGCAAACATTTAAAAGGTATCTTGTGTGGGCCCGTAGCTCAGTAGGTAGAGCACCTCCCTTTTAAGGAGATTGTCACAGGTTCGATCCCTGTCGGGCTCACCATC
>Ga0208410_1000095_pt1 | contig 51468 bp, 48 predicted proteins | sample ETN02SmetaG_3_FD_185787 | JGI IMG/M metagenome (GOLD analysis project Ga0208410, IMG submission 185787) | Marine microbial and viral communities from oxygen minimum zone, Eastern Pacific Ocean - ETNP2014F10-02SV257 (SPAdes) (version 2) | ecosystem: Environmental > Aquatic > Marine > Oceanic ... | reverse complement strand
CCTGCGCCAATTAATGATTTTGAAGCTTCTTTAGTTGCAACATTACCAGCAACAACCTGAACAGAATTTGACAGTTTCTTTATCCTTTCAATAATCTGTGGAACTTTAATAGAGTGACCATGTGCAGTATCCACAACAATTATATCTGTTTCATTATCAATTAATGCTTCAGCTCTCTCAAAACCTTTATCGCCAACTGTTGTTGCTGCCGCAACCCTTAACCTACCCTTTTCATCTTTTGTAGCATCGGGATGTAAATTAGATTTCTCGATATCTTTTACAGTAATTAAACCAACACAACGATATTTGTCATCAACAACAAGCAATTTCTCTATTCGGTGTTTATGGAGTATTTCTTTTGCATCATTTTCAGAAACATTATCTTTAACAGTAATCAAATCATTCTTAGTCATAAGCTCAAAAACTTTTTGATTCTTATTTGAGGCAAATCTAACATCTCTATTTGTCAAAATTCCTTCAAGTTTATTAGTTTTTGTGTCTGTTACAGGAACCCCTGAAATATTATTTTCTTTCATTAAAGCTAAAGCATCCTCAAGTGTAGAATCTGGAGAAATAGTAAGTGGATTAACCACCATTCCGGATTCATATTTTTTTACTTTATTTACTTCTTTAATTTGTTGTTCAATTTCTAAATTTCTATGTATTACACCAATGCCACCAGCTTGAGCTATAGCAATTGCCATATTTGATTCCGTTACTGTATCCATTGCGGCTGAAGCAAGCGGAATATTAAGATCAATATTTTTTGTAATTTTTGTTTTTAAAATCGTTTCAGAAGGCAGGACAGCAGATTCTGCAGGCTCAAGCAATACATCATCAAAGGTAATAGCTTTTCGGATTTTCATGTCAACCTCCTGTTTTCAGGTTATGTTGACAACTGCTTATAACCTATACAGAAATAAGTTCAAACACTTTTGTATTTTTTTATCCCCTAAAACCTTTAGCTATTACATAATTTTCAGGAGATCCTTTTCTACTGGCATCTGGTTTGTAATGTTTTATCGTAGTAAAATTCTTTTTTAAAATATCTAGAAGCGTTTGATGAGTTCCGCCTTGAAAAACTTTTGAACAGAAGGATCCTCCAGTCTTCAAAAGATTCAAAGCGTAATCTGCTGCTAATTCTGCCAATTCTTGCGTTCTAATATGATCGGTTGATTTATGTCCTGTTGTATCTGAAGCCATATCAGAAAGAACCAAATCAACCTCTGTAACTACTTTACATATCTGATCAAATGATTCTTGTGAAGCTAAGTCACAATTCAAAATTTCAACGCCAGATATTGGGTCCATCTCTAACTTATCAACTGCAATCACTTTATTGCCTTGAATCTGGTTTACAACTTCTGACCAACTGCCTGGAGCTGCTCCAAGATCTAACACAACTTGATTCGGTCTTAACAAATCAAACTTTTCATTTATCTGAATCAGTTTGTAAGCTGCTCTTGACCTCCGTCCTTCAGCTTTTGATTTTTTAACATAGGGATCATTCAATTGCCGTTGTAGCCATCTAGTAGAAGATATTTTTCGCTTTTTAGCTGTTTTGACCTTTTCTTTTAATCTTTTATAAGGTTTTTGCTTTTTAATCATAATTGAATCTTATAAGTTAAATATTACTAACTAGTTAGCACATATCATAACTTTCTAGCAGAGGAAAATATGTACATTGATAATATTTCTGAATTTGGTGCTCATAAACCCTCATTGTTAGTCGATCTAATTATTAAAATAACTAGATCATTAGGGAAAAACTGGTTTTCTAAAAGGCTTATATTTTTTTTAAGGAGAGTGGCGTTGAATTTCTCTGGAGAATGCATTGATACAAAGCTATTTTATAGTCAAACAAGACTATATACTAAAGGAAATATCTGTGAAAAAAGGGCTCTTTTTTCGCCACAAATATTTGAAAGCTTTGAAAGAGATTTCATTTCCAGTTCTGCAGAAGATGGTTCAATTTTTATAGATATTGGATCTAATGTCGGCTTATATTCACTTTCTGTTGGATCAAGATATAAAGATTTTATTAATACAGAAATTCATAGTATTGAACCGCACCCAAATTTATTTAAAAGATTGCAATTCAACACATCTTTAAACAAAGGTTTTCCAATAAAAATTCATAATTTGGCAATTATGGATAAAAATGAAGAATTTAATTTAAAAACAAACGATAACAATCTTGGTCAGACAGTCATTTCTAATGATGGACAAATAAAAGTCATAGGTAAAAACCTTACCACCTTTCTAAAAGATGAAGGTATTAATAAAATATCAGCTCTTAAAATCGATGTGGAAGGTAACGAAGAAAAAGTTCTTATTCCTTTTCTAAAGGAGGAGAATAAAAAACTCTTTCCTAAAATAATTATTATAGAGCGTAATGATAATTTATGGGATAGCGATTTAATAAAAACCCTTAATGATTTTAACTTCAGAATCCATAAAAAAACTAAAATGAACTACATATTAATTAATGATTAATTTTATTTATTTAATAGAAACAAATTTTATAAATGTGATAAGATTTTGATCTGAGCTAGGAATAAAGGAGAAGAATTTGTCTAAATATAATTCAATTATTGTTGATTTACCTCAAGATGGAATATCAAGAATTACTCTTAATAGACCTAAGCAAAGAAATTCTCTTTCAGCAGAATTAAGGACAGAGTTATTTCAAGTTTTAGAAGGCAATGACTTAAATGAAGAGGTTAGTGTAACCATAATCAGAGGTTCTGGTGAGAGTTTTTCAGCAGGTTATGATTTAAAAAGATCGGATGATGATGATGATCCATATTATTCCGCTGGTGGTCTTGGGCACTGGCCAAGACATGTAGTTGATGGATGTTTTAAGATTTGGGATTTAGCAAAGCCAGTTATTGCACAAGTTCATGGGTATTGTCTTGCTGGCGGTACAGAATTAGCTCAATCATGTGATTTAGTGTATGTGGCTGATAATGCAAAAATAGGGTATCCAGTTGTTAGAAATATATCACCTCCAGATAACCAATTCTTTCCTTGGATTGTTGGAATGAGAAAAGCTATGGAACTTATGTTAACAGGAAATTCAATGTCAGGTCATGACGCAGTTGAATGTGGTTTTGCAAACCTTTCCTTTCCTGAAGAAAAACTTGAAGAAGAAGTTTTAAAAATTGCAGAAAATGTTGCCAAGATACCCCAAGATGTTCAGCAAATTAATAAAAGAGCTGTTCATAGACAAATGGAGATGATGGGCATTAGGTCAGCTTTAAGAGCTGGTACAGAATTACAGCAACTATCGATGCATACAAAGTCTGCAAGAAATTTCTTTAAAATGGTTGCTGAGGAAGGCTTAACAAAAGCTCTGTCAGATAGAGATACTAAATATGGTGATTATAGAGAAACCAATGATAAAAAAAAGGACTAGAAAATAATACATGGATAATAAAGAAAAAGTCTTAACATTGGCATCTGCTGCTAGAAAAGTTGGCATAGATCCTGAAGAGCTTCGTGATCTTATTCATGAAGGAAGGCTTGACGCTGTTGAAACCGAAGGTGGGAATTTGCTTATTGGTGAGGAGTCATTAAAAGGCATAATCAAAGAAATCAAAACAACTGAATTAGCGCAACAAGAGCATGAACATGAAATTGTACTTCATGATGATATAAAGATGCTCTTAAGTCAGGCAGCAAATTTTATAGAAAGACAAGAAGAAGAGCTTAAGATTTATAGAGAAAGAGAAGAAAAACATATTTCTTTGCTTAAAGGAGCAGAAAAACAAATAAATAAAACATTGGATCAAATTAACATTCTTTATTCTCACAATATAAAATTAGGTAATGAAAACAGAAAAATCTTAAAAAAACTTATCGAAATACAATCTAGAAATACAGCTTAAGGAGAAATAAATGGTATGTGTATTAGCAACTTTAAAAGTTAAAACAGATAAAGCTCAAGATTTTGAAACTATATTCAAAAAACTTAGTAAAGATGTTCGTTCTAATGAAGAGGGAAATATTTTTTATCAGGTAGCAAAAGATAGAGAAAATGAAAATACTTATCTAGTATTGGAACATTATAAAGATCAAGAAAGTGTCGACGCACATGGAAAAAGTGATCACTTTAGGTCAGCAGGAAAAGAAATAGGCGAATGCTTAGACGGCCCGCCTATTATAAAATACCTTGATGCTATATTATAAATTAATTGAAATAAATACTATCGTCAGCTAGTTCGGCTTCTGCTGCTTCTGCCGCAAGTCTATCGGCCTCTCTTCTAGCCTGCTTTGATTCTATAACCTTAACCCATCTTCTAGCATCGGCTTCCATATCCTCATAACCAGTAGACCTTTTGAAGGCAAATAATGCAGAATTCTCATATTTAATGCCTTTTTTATTTCTTGTAATACCAAGAAGAAGCCATGCCCTTCCAGGATTGTCTAGGTCACCTTTTTTAATAGCATATTTAATATACTCTTCAGCCTCTTTCCAATCTTCCTCTTGCATAAAAGTTTGACCTAACCTTAAGAATAACTCTCCATCTTCAGACATTTCAGCAGCTTTTTTTAAAGGTGGAATGGCTCTTTTCCATTCTCTTGCTGATAACCAAGCATTAGCTAATTGTTCCCAATTTTTTTCTTCATCTTTAATTCTTCCGCTTTCTAATTCTTTTTCGAGAATAAGAGCGGCTTTATAAGGTACTTCATAAAATAAGTATAATTGTGAAATCCTTAATAACTCATCATGTTTTTCAAGCATATCTTTTGAAAACATGATCTGTTGAATATGAAAAGAATCGTCTTCTCTTTTTAATTCGGCATAGAGCGCTGCTAGTTGTCTATAGTAATTCTTTTTATCTGGAAACCTATAAACCATAGCTTCAAGAATCGGAACAGACTCTTCATACCTGTCATCAAATAATAAGATTGATAGATATATTTGATACCAATTCTCTCTTGGCTCCGCTGCTGATAATACAGCTTTTTCTGCATGCGGTTCGGCTTTTCTATAATATTGTTTTTCTTCAGGTGAATCTCTTTCAGTTTCCGAAGCAAAATAAAGGTAAATTTGCGCTAATAAAGCGTGTGCAGATGGTCCAGGAGGAAAACCCATTTCCTCAGCGTTTTTGAACCATTTTAGTAATTGATCATGTCCTTCGTTCCATTTATCTGTTGCGAGATAAAGTTGAGCAATCTGAAATTGTAAATCAAGTTGATCCTGCGGTTGAAGTGCATTTAATGAAAAAACACGCTCAAGGTAATCTAGCGCTTTATCGTAATCTTCTTTTTCCGCAAACACATAAGCTTGAAGTCTAATAATTTGAGCTTGTTCAAAAGGTCTTAAATCATCTCTTCTCAGAAGATTACTTAAAATATCAAAAGCTCTATCAGGTAGATCTTCGCCTAATGCTTCCTGTGCCTTAATAAATTCTGCACCAACCTTCTTACTCATTGTTTGTGTTCTTTTGGCTTTAGGAGGCTTTCTTCTTTCTTTCTTTTTCTGAGCATAAACTGTATCAGAAAACAATCCAGAAATTGTAATTGTCGCTGGCAAGGCCAATGAGAATATTACAAAAACAAATATAAAATGTTTAATATATATTTTTAAATTATCTAGCATCTTCCAACTCATAAGTAATTAAGTGTTGTACTCCAGGTCTGGGTACAGCCTTTCCATCTAAAATTCTTGGTTTATATTTCCATTTAACGATAGTTCTTAAAGCAGAACGATTAAAAATACCTGGGGGCTCTGCATCAACAACAACAGGGTTTGTTACAGCGCCACTAGGAGTAATAGTAAATTCTACTAGGACCCAACCTTCAATTCCTCTTTGTGTAGCTCTTCTAGGGTATTGAGGTGGAACTTTAACAATAGGCAGCACATCTGCATCTGTTGAGGCTGCAAAAGAACCAAAAGCAGGACCACCAAATTCTGGTGTTGTGACGCTTTCAGCTGACATTTCAGGTCTTGGTGTTTCTGGAATGTCCATATCTGGAGGATCAGGTTCTTGTTCTTGCTCAGGTCTATTTGGTTTTTTCTTAGCTGTTTGAGTTTCAGTATCCTGAAGTTGTCTTAAAAAACTTATATTAATATTTACACCTTCATCACCAATGTCATACTCATTACTTGTAACTAAGGCCTGCATAACCAAAAATAAAAAGACAGTCACTATTGCTGCCAATGGAATAGCGGTAACTCTGCTATCTAACTCTTTCAATGAATAGCCTGCAATCTCAATATCTTGAGCTTTATTAATATAAAATTTTATTTTATTTATAAGTTCTAACAAGTTAACACCAATTAATTTTTCTCAGATGCGGCAATTGAATATTGCTCTACTCCAGCTAATCTTACTGCATCAATAACTTCAACCATCAAACCAACTTCTGATCTTTCATCAGCTTGAATTACGGCTCCGCCTTGTGGATTCTCTGCATGAAGTTTTTCAACATTAGCTTGAACAGCATCCATATCAACTAACCTTCTATTAATCCAAACTTCATTTTTGTCACTAATTGCTATTAATATACCCACTCTATTTTGCTGTTGAGCGGTTTCAGAGTCAGGACGGGTAACATCAATTCCAGACTCCTTAACAAATGTTGCAGTAACAATGAAGAAAATAAGCATTATGAAAACAATATCTAGTAAAGGTGTTATATTGATTTCACTTTCTTCATCTAATCTCTGTCTTCTTCTCATTTTTTTCTCCTAATATTCAAATGTTAAGATAAAGATAAATTATCTTCAACATATGAAATCTCTCTTTTTGATCTAGACTCTAATTGCGCAATAAAAAATAAACCAGATAAAGACGCAACCATGCCTGACATAGTAGGAAGAGTCGCTTTTGATATTCCAGCCGCCATTGCGCGGGCATTTGAGGAGCCTGTGATAGCCATAACATCAAAAACTTCCACCATCCCAGTTACCGTTCCAAGTAAACCAAATAAAGGTGCGGCAGCAACAAGTGTTTTAATGTAAAGTAAGCCCCTTTCCGAAGATTGCTTTACTTCACTAATAAGTTTTTCTCTAATTCTTCTGGCATACCAAGAACTATGGTCTGATCTTTCATTCCAATGATTTATTGCATTCTTTGATAGACCTTTTTGTGAGGTTGCAAAATGCCAATATCTTTCAATTATCAAAGCCCACATAATAAAAGTCGCAAGCATTATAGCTAAAAGAACATCACCACCAAGCTCAATAAAATCACGTAACGAGCTGAAAGCTAAATCAGGTCTAACAAGTTTAATTAAAAAGTCACCCATTCATATAACCTTTAAGTATCCTTAATATTATCTAGATTCTGCTTTCGCAGCAATTAAACCTGCGCTTTGCTCTTCTAACACTTGCTGGATAGACCTGCTTCTTTGTTGAGCAACAGAGTGTAATAAAACAAGAGGAATAGCAGCAGTTAACCCTAATACGGTTGTAACCAATGCCTGAGAAATACCACCAGCCATTAATTTCGGATCACCTGTACCGAATAATGTAATCGCCTGGAATGTAACAATCATACCGGTAACAGTTCCGAGCAAACCTAATAATGGAGCTACAGATGATAATAATTTAATGAAATTAATACCTCTTTCTAAAGCAGGTAACTCCTTTAAAATTGCATCATCAAGTTTTAACTCCAATGTTTCAACATCAGCACTTTGATTCGAATGATATGCAGAGAGAACTCTCCCAAGTGGGTTATCATCATTTGGATTGTCTACATCTTTTGATTGAGCGTTAACAGATCTAGAAACAATAGTTAATCTAAATATCCTCTCACCTGAGAGAAGAAGCCCTATAATCAAAAGCGCAATAATAATATAACCTACTACTCCACCCTGACTAACTCTTTCCGATAAACCTGGAGTTTGAATTAATAATCCAAGAATTGCACCTCTAGATGGATCAATAGCGCCTTTAACAATATCACCTGTATCGCCATCAACAACATTATCTCCTAAGTCAAGAAATCTTGCCTGAGGTTGTCTACCAAGAACTCTAAATCTTTCATCATCAGGAAGATAACCTAAAAAATTACCTCTTCTATCAAATGCCGTCCAAGGACCAACCCTAATAACATCTTCTTCTGAAAAACTACCGTCCGTATCAACAATAGTGCCTGTAAAACGCTTTACTTCACCTTGTGCTTTCATTTCCTCAAGAAGATGGAACCATAATAATTCAAGCTCCTCGTTAGATGGAAGTTTCTTTGATTTAGCAAGATTTGTTAATGTTTCGCTTCTCCCTGATAATTCACCACTAATAATGGATTCTTTAATTTGAGCGCCCATTTCACTAGCAGTACCGCGAACGACACCAAACAATTCTCCAAAAGCTCCTAGTCTTTCAGCTTTAAGATCTTCTAATTCACTTAACTTAACATCATTTTCATCAAATTCTTTTTCAAGAACAACAGCTCTATCCTCCTGAACTTTTAGATCAGCAAGAGTTTTATTAAGAATTGTTTGTTGTGAGTCTTTTTCAGCAACAAATTTAGCAATTCTTTGACGGTTTTCTTCAGTATCATAAAGAGCTTCCTCTTGAACTTGAAGAATTAATTGCTCTAAAGACGTAACTTCAGCTGGAGTTTCATTTTCCTCTTTTTGAGCAAAAGAACTTAAGGGAAAAGCAACTATTGATAAAAAAGAAATTAATATAATTATTTTATTTTCTGTAAATTTTTTCATTTTATTCCCCTTATTTATTCTGAAGTGATCTCAAGCGGAACTACCATTAGATCTGGTGCAGCTTGTTCATTAGCAATTCTTATTCCAACCTGAATAGGTAGACGGTAAGATCCACCTAATCTAGTCCATTCTCCATCTGCTTTATTCCAAACAGCAGCATCATCTCCATCTAGAGTTTGATATATATATGAGTTTCTTCCAATTCTAAGGAAGTTAACTGTTCTATCATCATCTGGACTAACTTTACCTGTGTAAGCTTCAATTGTACGACCATACTCATTCTCAATTTCATAAGCTTCAGAAATTTTTCTATATTTTTCAGCTGGTGAAGCATCCGGGTTATTCATAAGAGTTCTTAAGCCTTGAACTCTTTGTCTTCTTTCATCTATTAAAAATGGGACATCAAGTTCAACAAAAGTATCTAATGCATCTATCATTTTAAACATTAAAGGCATAACTGATCTTGTTAAACTACTAATACGAGCAACATCTTGTTCAATTCTAACCATTTTTCTCTCTTGTCTATCGATAAGAATTTCCAGTTGGTCGTTGTATGCTGTTAGATCAATAAATTGCTGGTAGTTTTGTCTAAACTCTTGAACAATAACATTTGTAGTATCATCTAAAGCATCTATTTGTCCTTGAGCTTCTTTACCAGAATTATTTGATTGAGCAAAAAGTGATCTTACTGGATCTAATTGTCTAGCCGGATCATCATTCTTCTGAGCACTTGCTCCATTTGATAATAAAAATATCAATGAAACTAATGTGATTATTTTAATATTTACATTTAAAGACATAGCGTCCCCTTCATCATTAAGATTATAGAATTAAAAAATGCATATTCTATTATAATTAATTAATACAATTTTAAAATTTTACTGAATTGTCAACCTGATTTTTTTCCCCTCTTATCATTAGACCAAAAATTATTAGCAGTCTGAAACAATATAATCAATTTAGAAATTAAAAAAATTAATATTTTTATCTTGCAAAGATAACAATAGATTATTATATCCATAATAAATATGACGCTCGCGTCATTTTTAATATGCTATTTATCATGAGTAAAACAGTAAAAACATCGCTAATAACTCTTTCTGTCCTCATTTTTTGGATGTTCACAGGTATTTTTTCAGGTGATGAAGGATCGAACTCAATAATTGAAATTGAAGGCAATAATACTTTAAATAACTCTACCCTAGTAAGTGCTAGAATTTTTACTGCAAAACCTAAAGTATCATTTGTTGTTTTAAGAGGTAGAACTGAGTCAGATAGAAATGTTTACATTGCAGCTGAGACAACCGGTATTGTAGAAAATATTTATTTCGAGAAAGGAGATAAGGTAAAAAAAGGTCAAATAATCTGCAAACAATCAGTAGATGCCCGAAAAGCCAAACTCGATGAAGCCAATGCATTAATGAAACAAAAAGAATTAGAGTGGCAAGCTTCTAAAACATTAGTAGAAAAAGGATATAGATCAAAAACACAATTAGCAGCCTCCTCAGCATCATATGATGCTTCAAAAGCATTAGTTAAACAAATGGAGCAAGAGCTCGATAATATAAATATTAGAGCGCCATTTGATGGTATATTTAATGAAAAACTTGCTGAAATAGGTGATTTTTTATCTATAGGAAAACCTTGCGGTAAAGTGGTTGACTACAATCCAATTAAAATAACCGCTCAAGTTTCAGAAAAAGAAATTCTTAATGTAAAAAATGGTCTTCAAGGTAGAGCTAATTTATCAACAGGAGAAAAAGTTGAAGGCTTAGTAACATATGTTTCAAATACCGCTGATCCAGCTACCAGAACTTTTCGGATTGAAATGGAAGTTGAAAATAATAACCTTAGTTACAAAGATGGTTTAACAGCAGAGATTTTTATACCTACAAAAGAGATTAACGGTCATTTAATTCCCCCTTCCTCTTTAACATTAAATGAAGTGGGTGAAGTGGGTGTTCGCCATATTGTTGATGATAATAAAGCTAAATTTTCAAAAGTAGAAATCTTAGGCGATGAAAATGAGCTTATTTGGATTTCAGGATTACCAGAAAAAGTTACTATCATAACGGTAGGTCATGAATTTGTGTCAAATGGAGATTCCGTGAATTATAGATTACAGGATGAAAACAGTTGATTAACATGATTGATTATATAATGGCAGCTAGAAAAACTACTGTTTTTCTTATGCTTATACTTATAACAATTGGAACTTTTACTTTTATATCAATACCAAAGGATGCAGAACCAGATATAGATGTTCCTTTTGTTTATGTTTCAGTAGTTTTACCTGGAATATCACCTGAAGATTCAGAAAGATTATTAGTTAGACCATTAGAAACAGAATTAAAAAACATTGAAGGATTAAAAGAAATATCTGGAATGGCATCCCAAAATTATGGATCTGTTTTATTAGAATTTGATATTAGTTTTGATAAGGATAAAGTTTTAAGTGATGTTAGGGAAAAAGTTGATCTAGCTAAATCGGAATTTCCTCAAGATGCTGAGGAACCACAAGTCTTAGAATTTAATATGGCTACGATGCCTGTAATGACTGTTTCATTATCAGGTAAAGTACCAAATAGAACTTTAATTTATCATGCGAAAGAACTTCAGAATCAAATTGAAAGAATACCCGGCATATTAGAAGCACCAATAGTAGGCGATAAAGAGGAATTATTAGAGATACTTGTTAGTCCATCTAAACTTGAGAATTATGATGTTTCACTTGCTGACTTAATAAGATCAATAACTGGAAACAATAGAATAGTTGCAGCTGGTACAATTAATAAAGGGCAAGGAAAATTTTCAGTAAAAGTACCAGCAGTTTATGAAAGCGCGCAAGATGTATATAATATAGGGATTATTACACGAGGTGAAGGCACTGTTAAACTTGGAGATATAGCTCAAATAAGAAGTACATTTAAGGAAAATGAGACTTATGCAAGAATTGATGGCAAGCCAGCTATTCACTTAGATGTAAAAAAAAGAATTGGCGAAAATGTAATCTTAATAAATAAAAAAATTAGAAAAGTTGGAAATAAATATAAGGAAGATAATCTTTCAAACAACATATATATAGATTTTTCTGCAGATACATCTGATTACATAAATGAAATGCTTGGATCTTTATCTAATGCAATTTCAAATGCGATTATAAGCGTTATGCTTTTAGTTATAGCTTCATTAGGAATAAGATCAGCTTTAATGGTTGGGATATCTATTCCTACTTCTTTTCTTATGGCGATTACGCTTCTTGCTATTTCTGGTGGATATATAAACATGATGGTTATGTTTGGGTTATTGGTTTCTGTAGGCCTACTAGTTGATGGCTCAATAGTAATGGTTGAATATGCAGATAGAAAAATGGCTGAAGGCCTAGACAGGAAAGCAGCCTATACTCAGGCTTACAAAAGAATGATATGGCCAATTATATCTTCTACTGCCACAACACTCGCAGCATTTCTACCATTGGTTTTATGGCCTGGTATACCAGGGCAATTTATGAAATGGATGCCATTCATGGTAAGTTTGGTTTTAATATCTTCTTTAGTTTCTGCACTTATTTTCATACCGGTAATGGGTTCTCTATTTGGTAGAACAGAAAATAAAAATAAAATTAAATTAGATGAAGAGTTTAGTTTTAGTAACCTCAAGGGAATAACTCTTACATACGCAAAATTACTAGAGAAATGCCTAAAAAGACCAATGGCAGTTTTAATGTCTGCAGTTCTTGTAGTCTTTACATTGATAATACTCTACTCAAATTTTAATGCTGGTTCACAGTATTCAGTTGACACTGACTCTAATCAAATGCTGGTTCATGTTAACGCAAGGGGAAATTTATCACCTGAAGAAAAATTAGATCTTTCTGTAGATGTTGAAAAAATAGTGATGGGTACTGATGGCGTTGATCGAGTTCTTACATCAATAGGCTCTGGAGATGGCTTTAATGTTTATTCTGCAATGGGTGGTTCAGGAAATAGGACAGATCAAATTGCTTCATTGATGGTTGAATTGAAGCCAGTTCATGAAAGAAGATCGGCTGATAAAATAAAAGATGATATTTTAAGTAAATCTAAACTTTTACCTGGGATCATTGTTGAGGCTTATAAAATTGAAAATAAACCTGATACCGGAAAAGATATTCAAATGGAAATAACTTCGAATAATAAGGATAGTCTTGAAAAAGTGACAAAGCTTATCACAGAAAGATTAGAAAATATGGACGGTGTTCAGGAAGTTGATAACACTATGCCTTTGCCTGGTATTGAATGGATAATTAATGTTGATAGAGAGCTTGCTGGTCGTTTTGGAGCAGATATATCAACTATTGGAGCGATCGTTCAGTTGGTAACGAATGGAATTTTAGTTGACAAATATAGACCTGATAATTCTGACGATGAGGTTGATATTCGAGTTCGATTTCCAGAAGAATACAGGATGATAGAAGAATTTGATCAACTAAGAATTCCAACAAGCGAAGGTGCTGTTCCATTATCAAATTTTGTAACAAGAACACCGAGCTCTAAAGTTTCAACAATCGAAAGACTTGATGGTTTAAGAATTTTTAAAATAAGAGCAAATACATCTATCGACCCTTCAACAGGGAAGAAGTTTCTTGCTGTTGATAAAAGCAATGAATTAAAAAAGTGGATTTCTCAAGAAAGCCTTCCTAAAAATGTATTTATCAAATTTGCTGGTTCAGATGAAGAAAGAGAGGAATCTTCTGCTTTCCTTGGTAACGCTATGATAGGAGCACTTTTTCTAATGTTCATAATTTTGTTAACTCAGTTTAATAGTTTTTATCAAGCAGCTATAACCTTATCGACTGTAATCTTATCTACAATAGGCGCCTTAACCGGCCTTATGATTGTTGGTCAATATTTCTCAGTTATTATGACTGGTCTAGGAATTGTTTCATTAGCAGGAATAATTGTTAACAACTCAATAGTTTTAATAGATACATATAATAGACTCAGAGATCAACATGAAGACCCAATCGAAACAATATTGCACTCTTCCGTTCAAAGATTTAGACCTATTATTTTAACAACTGCTACCACAATGATTGCTCTCATACCGGTTGCTCTGCAGGTTACAATTGGTTGGTTTGATAGGAGTATTGAATTCGGTGGATTAATGGCCGCATGGTGGGTTCCATTTTCGACTGCAGTGATTTGGGGATTAGGGTTTTCAAGTGTATTAACTCTTTTTCTTGTACCTACACTCTTAAGTATGCCAATATACCTTGAAAGAAATAAGCATAAGATTTTAAAATTTTTTACTAATAAAATTCAACCGGCAGAGTAAAAATGGCTAACATAGGTGTATTTTGTTCATCACTTGATAGTAAGAAAATCTTTTCTGAAAAAGCTATAGAGTTAGGCGCAATATTAGCAAAAGAAAAGCATTCTCTTGTATATGGAGGTGGCAAACTTGGTCTGATGGGTGATTTAGCTAAGAGCGCTAAGAGAAACGATTCTAAAGTTATTTCAGTTATTCCAGGATATTTAAATAAACCTCATATTACCTTTAGTGAATCAGATGAAATTTATGAAACAAAGGATTTATTTGAAAGGAAAAAAAAATTAATAGAATTATCAGATGTTTTAATTGCTCTCCCAGGAGGAGTGGGCACATTAGATGAAATATTTGATGTCATTGCATTGTTTGCTCTAGGAGAAATTAATAAATCTATTTTTTTATTAAATATTGATAATTTCTGGATGCCTTTTGATAATATGATAAAACATCTTAGAGAGAATAAGATGATTAGACCAAGTGATGACAAATTTATTGAAGCAAGAAGTTTAAAAAATTTATTTATTATAAACAGTATTGAAGAGATATTTTCTCATCCAAAATTTATTTAATATCAGATTTTATTAATTTATAATTTATTGAGTCCATTAAAGCTTCAAATGATGCTTCAACAATATTTGGACTAATGCCAACTGTAAACCAGCTTTGATTTTTACTGTCCGAACTCTCAATTACAACCCTTGTAATAGCTTCAGTCCCGCCATCTAAAATACGAACTTTATAATCAACTAGAGTAAGGTCTTGAATATATTTATTGTATATTCCTAAATCTTTTCTTAATGCATTATCTAATGCGTTGACTGGTCCATTACCCTCACCTGTTGAATTGATAATTCTTTCATCTACATTTAGCGCAATATTTGCTTTTGATAGAGAGCTCTTATCCTTAGAGCCAGCAATGATTACTTCATAATTCTCAACTGAAAAAAAGCTTGGAACTTGATCCAAGACATTTTTAGCAAGAATTTCAAAAGAAGCACCGGCGCCATCATAAGAATAACCCATATATTCTCTTTCTTTTACAATCTCTAAAAGAGTATTTATTCTTTCATCATCACTGTCAATTTTCATACCTATAGACTTCAATCTTGATAATAAATTTGATTTTCCTGCCTGATTTGAGACTAAAATTTTTCTATTATTACCAACTAACTCTGGATTGACATGCTCATAAGTTGTTGGATCCTTCATAACGGCTGATACATGAAGCCCGCCTTTATGAGCAAATGCATTTTCACCGACATAAGGTTGGTGATTATTCGGATGTTTATTCAAGATATCATCAACAAGTCGAGATAAATTTTTTAATTCAGATAACTTATTTGCATTAATTGAAATCTCATATTTTTCAGAATATTCTTTTTTAAGTAATAATGTTGGAATTATAGATATTAAATTAGCATTTCCACATCTTTCACCTAATCCATTTATAGTTCCTTGGAGGTGTCTTGCGCCAGCATCAATTGCTGCCAAACTATTGGCGACAGCATTTTCTGTATCATTATGACAATGAATCCCGATCTTATCGCCTGGAAATTTTTTAGTAATTTTGTCTACGATATTAAAAATCTCATTAGGAAGCGTTCCTCCATTTGTATCGCATAATACTACCCATTCAGCTCCAGATTCTAATGCGGCTTCTATACATTTGAATGAAAATTCAGAATTTGATTTGTACCCGTCAAAAAAATGCTCGCAATCAATAAGCGGTTCTTTACCGCTTGCCTTTACAGATAAAACAGATTCTTTTATTGCCTCAATATTCTCTTCTAATGAAATGCCTAATGCCAAATCAACATGAAAATCCCAGGTCTTAGCAACTAAACAAACAGAATCAGAATGTGCATCAATTAATGATCTAAGTTGAGGGTCATTATCAGCAGATCTTCCAGATCTTTTAGTCATTCCAAAGGCTGTAAATTTAGCATTTGAAAAATTATTTTTATTTTCAAAAAACTTTGTATCAGTAGGATTTGCTCCCGGCCACCCACCTTCAATATAGTCTATCCCAATATTATCAAGGGCATTAGCAATATTAATCTTATCCTGAACTGAAAAATCTACTCCTTGGGTTTGTTGACCATCCCTAAGTGTAGTATCAAATAAAATAACCTTTTCTCTGGACATACTATTTTCTCTTTAATCTTTCCATTACTTTATTATAGCCCATTAATAAAATAAGTTTATTTAATTCTGGTCCATTTGTTTTTCCTGTTAAGGCAAGTCTTATTGGCATAAATAATTCTTTACCTTTTTTTTGTGTTTTTTCTTTTAATTTTGATATCCATTCATCCCATGTTTTTGAATCCCACGGCTCATTTGGCAAAAGATCCTGAGCAACAATTAAATAATTATCTTCGATATTAAAATCACCTTGAATTGGTTCATTTAAAATTCTAATCCAGTCACTAACTTCTGATAAAGTTGTGATATTTTGTTTAATACAATCCCAAAGTTCTTCATCAAAACCATCATTATGGTCTTTAATAAGATGAGATATTTGTTGAAAATTATAATTAGAAATTAATTGTGAATTAAGTTTATCTAACTGATTATTGCTATAGCGAGCAGGCGATTTACTAAGTGAACTAATTTCAAACTTATCAGCTAAAAGATCTAATGATTCATAAGCTTCAATATCAACTGAACTACCTATAGACGCATTAAGAGAGTTGACTGCATTAGGATCAATGCCTTTTTCTCTAATCTGCTCAATTGAGGATGCTGCATTTCTTTTTGAAAAAGGTTCACCACTCTCTGAAACTAATAAAGAATTATGTCCAAAAATAGGTATATTTGAATCAAGAGCATTAAAAATTTCAATTTGTATTCCAGAATTTGTAATGTGATCCTCTCCTCTAATTATATGGGTTATACTCATATCAATATCATCCACAACGCTAGGAAGATTATATAGGTAATCACCATCTTCTCTTTTTATAACAGGATCAGACTGGGCTGCTAGATCAACATTTACATCCCCTCTAATTAAATCTTTAAATTTAACTTTTTTACTCGAAAGCTTAAATCGCCAATATGGTTTTTTTCCGGAATCCAATAATGATTTTATTTCATCTTGTTTAAGTTTTAAGGCGCCTCGGTCGTAAACAGGTGGCATTCTTCTTGTAATTAATCTTTTTCTTTTTTTATCTAATTCATCGGGCGTTTCAAAACAAGGATAAATTAATTCTTTAGCTTTCAGAATATCAAATGCCTCATCATAAAGTTTAATTCTATTTGATTGTTGGAAACATTCATCATACTTCAATCCAAGCCAACCAAGATCCTCTTTAATGCTATCTATATATTTATCTTTACTTCTCTCTTGATCAGTATCATCAATTCTTAAAATAAATTTTCCATTATTTTTTTTCGAAACCAAAAAATTAAGCAATGCAGTTCTTACATTCCCTACATGCAACAAACCCGAAGGACTAGGAGCAAATCTTGTTATTGGATTATTCAATTTTATCTCTAAATTTATTAGTTATTGGATATCTTCTATCTCTTCCAAAGTTTCTTAAACTAATCTTAACCCCTGGGGCAGATTGTCTTCTTTTATACTCTGATACATATAATAAATTCTCAACCTTTTTAATTTTCTCTCTAGAATAACCATTTTTCTCAAGTTCACTTGTACTTAATTCATACTCTACTAAGCCCTCTAAAATTTGATCTAATTCATCATAAGGAGGAAGCGAATCAGAGTCTTTTTGATTATCCCTAAGCTCAGCAGTTGGTTCTTTACTTATTACCGAAGAAGGTATGACATCTTTCTTATCTAATAATATATTGCTTGGGAGATTGCTATTTCGCCAATTAGCTAGAGCATATAGCTCTGTCTTATAAATATCTTTTATAGGATTAAATCCTCCATTCATATCTCCATATAAGGTTGAGTAACCAACTGAAACTTCTGATTTATTTCCTGTCGTAATTAACATCTTTCCTTTCTTATTGGATATAGCCATCAATATTGTACCTCTTATCCTTGATTGCATATTTTCCTCTGTAATATCTTTTGGTAAGCCCTTAAATGAATCCTTCAAAGACTCTTCAAGTGATAAAAAAGCATCATTTATTGATATAGTTTCTAAGTTAATTTCTAGTCTATTTGCGCAATCCTTAGCGTCAATCGTGCTATTTTCAGATGTATAAGGTGAAGGCAACATATAAGCTTCGACTTTATCTTTACCAAGGGCATCTACCGCTACAGCAGCACAAAATGCAGAATCTATACCACCAGATAAACCTAAAATAACACCTGGGAAATTATTTTTACCTACATAATCTCTTAAACCAATAACTGTTGCCATATATATATTTTCTAAATCAGAAAATTTGAATTCATCAAAGGATAAATTATTAAATTTTTTTTCTTTTTCATTAAACTCAATAACAGCAGTATTCTCTTGCCATGGAGGAGCCTCATATATTATTTCTTTATCTCCATTCATTATAAGACTGCTTCCATCAAAAACCAATTCGTCCTGACCTCCAACTTGGTTAATATATGCAAATGGAAGTCCAATCTCAGATACTCTATCTTCTATAATAGTTTTTCTCTGATTAATTTTATATTTGTCAAACGGAGAGCCATTTGGAGAAATTATTAATTCACATCCTTTATTCTTAAGCTCTAAACAAACATTGTCCTGCCAAATATCTTCACAAATTGGAACTCCTAACTTAATTCCTCTAAATTCAAATACTTTTGGAATATCATTTTTTTTAAAAACACGCTTTTCATCAAAAACGCTATAATTAGGTAAATTAACTTTTTTAGAAAACCCAATCAACTTACCTTTATCTACAATTGCTGCAGCATTAAATAGATTATTTTTCTCATAAATTGGCAGGCCGATAATTAAACCTAATTTTTTTATTTTTGAATAATTTATCAATTTATCCAAAGCATTTCTGCATTCTTCGACAAATGACTTTTTTAAAACCAAATCCTCAGGAGGGTAGCCAGATAAAAAAAGTTCTGAAAAAACAACTAGATCAGAATTTAATTCTTCCGCTTGATCAAGCATATCGATCGCTCTTTTAAGATTGCCATCGATGTCTCCAACAATGTTATTTATTTGTGCTAAAAATAATTTCATTTTTCTAAAATCTAATATTTATCATTAGTTTAAACAAGTTTGCTTATTTATTATAACATTATATATACTTATCAATATTTATATCCAAGAGGAGTTAATTATGAGCAGTAATAGAAGTAAAGAAATTCATTTGGCTAGTAGGCCAACTGGATTCCCTGATGATAAAAATTTTATAGTTAAAGAAGTTGATTTAACTGATCCAAATAATAACGAAGTGTTGGTAAAAAATTTATGGATGTCTGTTGATCCCTATATGAGAGGTCGAATGATTGACAGGAAGAGTTATGTACCGCCTTTTCAAATAGATCAAGTCCTCGAAGGTGGAGCAATTGGTATCGTTGAAAAATCTAATTCTAGCGAATTAAATGAAGGTGACTATGTAATGTCAAATTATGGTTGGAGAGAATATTTTGTTGCTAATGAAAATAACTTAAAAGTAATAAATCCTGAATTTGGTCCTATTCAAGCTTATTTAGGAGCCCTTGGTATGCCAGGTCTAACTGCATATTCGGGTTTACTTGAAGTTGGTAAGTTACAGGATGGAGAAAATGTTTTGGTTTCCGCAGCTGCAGGTGCTGTTGGATCTGTAGTATGTCAAATAGCTAAAGCAAAAGGTTGTAAGGTCTATGGAACATCAGGTTCAGATGAAAAATGCAGATGGCTTGAAGAGGAGTTAGGTATAGATAAAGCAATAAATTATAAAAAAGTAGATAGCCTAATATCAGAATATAGATCTCAAATAGCTGATGGAATAGATGTTTATTTTGAGAATGTTGGCGGTGATCATCTTGAAGCAGCAATCAATATTTTAAATGTAGGCGGAAGAATTGCTCTTTGCGGAATGATTGATCAATATAATGACGAGGCTTTAAGAAGTGGTCCATCTAATTTGATGATGTTAATTATGAAAAATGCAAGCATGGAAGGTTTCATTGTTTCAAAATATAATCATCTTCAGGAACAATTCTTAAATGATATGAAGGGTTGGATCGATTCTGGAAAGTTATCTTGGAAAGAGACAGTTGTTGAAGGCATTGATAATGCGCCTAAAGCTTTTATAAATTTATTTTCAGGAAAAAATACTGGTAAAATGCTTGTAAAAATATCATAAGATAAAAATGAGTGATTTAAAAATTGAAGATTTAATTATCGATTTTGAATTTTTTGATAATTGGGAAGACAAATATAAATACATTATCGAATTAGGTAAAAACTGTCCTTCATTAAATGAGGATGAAAAAAATAATGATAATAAGGTTGATGGTTGCGCAAGCCAAGTCTGGTTAATTATAAAAAAAGAAAAGCTAGGTGATAAGGTTATTCTTAAATTTAGAGGCGATTCTGATGCTTTATTAGTTAAAGGCTTAGTAGTTATTCTTTTCAGTATTTTTTCAGAAAAATCACCAGATGAAATTATTAAGATTGATGCTTTTGAAAAATTGAGAAATCTTGATCTTGAAAGAAACCTTACTATGCAAAGATCAAACGGATTATCATCAATGGTTAAAAGAATTAAAGAGGAAGCCCAAAAATATATCTAAATATGACTAGAAATTTTTTATATTACATGATTGGGCAAGGGTCATGGTTTCTTTCTCAAGGCCTTCAAATGGTTCTTTTTCCAACAATTCTAGTTTTAATGCTTAATGTTTCACCATCTTTCTATGGTTTGGCACAAGTATCTATTCTTGCCCCTTCAATTTTCTTAATTGTCTTAGGGGGAGCAATTGCAGATAGGGTTGATACAAGAAGATTGCTAGGAATTATTCATCTTTTAGCTACTTTACCATTATTCCTTATATTATTTGGACTTAATTATAGTTTTCTTTCTTTTCAAATTATGATTTTGTATGGTCTAACGACTGGAACAGCTCAGGCCTTTGCTCTTCCGGCAAGAGATAGTTTGCTTAACAAGGTTGCTGATGGAAATATTCAAAAAACCGTAATAACAGCCATGCTTATTCAATTTATTTGTCAATTAAGCGGAATGAGTATGGGTGGTTTAGCAGATGAGTGGGGAATTTTTCCTCTTGTTATTATGCAAATTGTAGCTCTTTTATTTGGTGGTTATTTTGCTTTCCATCTTCCAAAAAAAGAGGAGACTTCCCCATTACCTAAACTTAATGAAATGTTTAAAGAAATAGCCGAAGGTTTTACTGAGGTAAAAAAGTCAAAGGAAATATTTCCAGTTGTAATGGCAATGGGTATAGTTGGTATTTGCTACATGGGAAATAACCTAGTGGCCCTTCCTTATATAACCACTGAAAGATACGGCCTAGGTTCTGCTGGCTTTGCAATAGTTACTTCTTCTTTTTGGGCAGGAACTGTCTTTTCAAATATAGTATTAATTCTTAATCAACAATTAAAAAACTGGGGCAAAATAATGGTATTTAATTTATTTTTTGGAACCATACTTATTTTCTTAGTATTCAATATTCCTTTTTGGCTATTTTGTTTTCTAGTTTTTGCTTGGGGGAGTGGAGCAGGTGTAGTTATATCAATAAGCAGAACAATAACACAAACTTTTGCAAAAGAGACACATAGGGGAAGGATCTTATCTATTTATTCTTTAGCAATATTTTCCTTTGGTCCATTAGGAGCTCTTATCTGTGGCTTTATAATCGAAAACTTTGGTATTGCAAATAATGTTATTATATCGTCACTGACGGCAATGATAGCTCTTTCAATATTAGTTATAAAGACAGATTTGTATAAAATTAAATCTCCTAAATAAACTATGAATATTCTTTCTCATCCCACCAAGGATAGTAATCTGGCATATCTTCAATTCCATCTGAAAAGTTAGCTTCTCTTTTTTCTAAAAATGAAGTAACACCCTCTTTTGCATCTTGCATTCTTCCTCTTGCAAAAATACCTCTGCTATCAATTTTATGCGCTTCCATTGGATGATCAGCACCAGCCATTTTCCATAACATTTGTCTTGAAAGAGCAACTGATACTGGTGCGCAATTTTGAGTTATTTCAAGTGCAATTTCTTTTGCATCATTAAGTAGATTATCAGCTTTATGAATTGATCTTACTAAACCACCTCTTAAAGCTTCTTCAGCAGGAAAAACTTTTCCAGAATAAACCCATTCAAGCGCTTGTGAAATTCCAACTATTTTTGGTAAAAACCAAGAAGAACAAGCCTCAGGAACTAACCCCCTTCTTGCAAAAACAAAGCCATATCTTGCTTCTTCAGAGGCCAATCGAATATCCATAGCAAGTTGCATTGTAATCCCAACTCCTACAGCAGGTCCATTACATGCTGAAATGACAGGCTTAAGACAATCAAAAATCCTTAATGTCACAAGACCACCCCCATCCCTTATGCTTGGATTAGACCAATCTATTCCGCCATTTTCTAAAACAGCACCTTGTTTATCTTTTCGATCGTCACGACTCTCAAAATCAAATGTTCTTGCTCCTGCTGAAAGATCTGCTCCAGCGCAAAAACCCCTACCTGCACCGGTGACTATGATCGCTTTTACATTATCGTCTTTATCTGCTTCATCAAATGCCTTGATGAGATCATTTTGCATTTGGAAATTAAAAGCATTTAATTTATCTGGTCGATTCAGTGTGATCGTTAAAATATTATCTTCAATATCATATAACAAAGTGTCAAAATTCATTTTTTTCTCCAATCTATCTATATTATAGACTTTCTTTTTTAATAATTTTTATAATATGATACAGATAAAATTAATAAAATAGAAATAGGTTTTTTTAATGCACCCACATATACATGCAAAAAATAATCCTGATAAACCTGCATTTATTATGGCAAACTCGGGAGAAGTCGTAACTTATAAAGAGCTTGATGAAAGATCAAATAAGATTGCCAACTTATTTAGGTCAAAGAACCTAATTCCAGGTGACCACATAGCAATATTTATGGAAAATAATGTAAGATTTACTGAAATCCTATGGGCAGCACAAAGGTCAGGATTATATTATACTCCTATTTCATCAAGATTAACTGCTACTGAAGTAGAATATATTATTCGTGATTGCGAGGCTAAGCTAATAATTACTTCAAATACCTTAAAGCATGTAGTAGTTGAACTAACAAATCTTATAAATGATATTTCCGATAGATATATAATTGATGGAGAAATAGATGGCTGGAATAGTTTAGAGGAAAGTCTAATTTCCATGCCCAGCTCTCCAATAAATGATGAGATTATGGGTCAGGATATGCTTTATTCTTCTGGAACAACTGGAAAACCAAAAGGAATTAAACTTCCTCTTAAAAATATTCCTATAGAGCAATCAGAAGATTTAATGCAAGTTGTAACAGGTCTTTATGGAATGAATCAAGACACAGTATACTTATCACCTGCTCCCTTATACCACGCTGCTCCCTTAAGATTTACAATGGGTGTGAATTATCTTGGCGGAACAAATATAATTATGGAAAACTTTGATGCTGAAAGCTCTTTAAAATTTATCGAAAAATATTCTGTTTCTACGAGCCAATGGGTTCCAACAATGTTTGTAAAAATGTTTAAGCTACCTGAGGATATTAGAAATAAATATGACTTATCATCTCATAAATGCGCTATCCATGCTGCAGCTCCTTGTCCAATTAAAATAAAAAAAATGATGATAGAATGGTGGGGCAAAATAATTCATGAATTTTACGCAGGTTCAGAAGGTAATGGATTTATCGCATGTAATTCGGAGGAATGGTTAGCTCATGAAGGAACCGTTGGTAAACCAATTGTAGGCGTTCCTCATATCTGTAATGATGAGGGTGCAGAATTACCTATTGGAGAGGAAGGAACAATTTGGTTTGAGGGTGATAGTGATTTTAAATATCATAAAGATGAAAAAAAAACAAAAGAGTCTAGACATCCTATTCATAGTAATTGGTCAACATTGGGTGATGTAGGAAAACTTGATGAAGATGGATATCTCTATTTAACCGATAGAAAAGCATTTATGATAATTACAGGTGGAGTAAATGTTTATCCTCAAGAAACCGAAAATTTATTAATCACACATCCAAAAGTTTCTGATTGTGCTGTCATTGGTGTTCCAAATGAAGAATTTGGAGAAGAAGTAAAAGCAGTTATAGAGCCAATTAAATGGTCAGAGCGCGGGGAAAATTTAGAGGAAGAATTAATTAATTTTTGTAAAGAAAACTTATCTTCTATCAAATGTCCAAAATCGATAGATTTTGAGAAGGAACTTCCTAGACATCCGACAGGAAAGCTCTATAAAAGATTATTGAAAGATCGATACTGGGGTAATAAAAACTCTAAAATTGTATAATAAAGGAGATTATAATGAGAGAATTTAAAAATGTTGCCGAATTGGCCGATTGCGTTGGTGAAGAAATTGGAGTTAGTGAGTGGTTCTCAATTGATCAAAATAGGATAAATGATTTTGCTGATGCAACTGGAGATCATCAATGGATACATATAGATCCTGAAAGAACTGAAACAGAACTAGGAATGCCTACAATTGCTCATGGATTTTTAACTTTGTCTCTAGTTCCTATGCTTACATCTCAAATAAGCACTATAAAAAGTGTAACTAGAGGTATAAATTATGGAACCAATAAAGTTAGATTTACCAATATGGTCCCAGTAAATTCAAAAGTTAGAGCTAAATCTGTACTTGTAGAGGCACAATCAAAGGCTGGAGGCACACAATTAACCTCAGAAATAAGTATTGAAATCCAAGGACAAGATAGGCCTGCAATGGTTGCTGAAACAGTATCTATTGTATTTGAATAAAAGTTCTTAATCATGGTTTCTAAAAAGAGGTTAGAACCTCCAAAAGCCAGAAAAAAAAATAAAAAAATAAAAGTCCATGGCTTGATTGTTAAAGACGATTACTCTTGGTTAAGGGATGATAATTGGCAGGAGGTACTAAGAAATCCTTCTGTTTTAAAACCAAATATTAAAAAATTTCTTGATAATGAAAATAAATGGACAAATGAAAATTTAAAACATTTAAAAAAATCAAAAAATATTATTTTTGAAGAAATTAAATCAAGAATTAATGAAAATGATAGATCTCTTCCTGTTAAGGATGGGAAATACTTATACTTAACAGAAACAAAAAAAGGATTACAATATTCAATACTTAAAAGAAAACTATCAAATAATTCTAACTCTCGTTATCGAACAATAATTGATTGGAATATCTTAAGTAAGAAATACAAATATTTTAAACCTGGGGGAGTTTCATATTCGCATAATCAAGAAATATTTAATTATAGCTATGATGATAAAGGATCGGAATTTTATTCAATTAAAACCTTTGATATAAAAAACAAAAAAAGGAAATTCTCGACTCTTAAGAATACGAGCGGATCTACGATCTGGTCAAATGATTCATCTGGTTTCTATTATATTAGGATGGATAAGAATCATAGACCTTCAAGCTTATGGTTTCATGATTTAAATTCTAAACAAAATGATGATCGATTAATTTATGAGGAAAGCAACCCTGGATATTTCTTAAATGTAAGTGAAACTCTTAGCAAAAAATATCTAGTTTTAAACATTAGTGATCATGAGACTAATGAAATATACCTTCTAAATAAAGATGATAATGATAGAAAGCTATCTCTATTCTGCAAAAGAAAAAAAGGAATTGAATATAGTATTGATCATGACCTAGAGAAGTCGCGTTTTATTATTTTAAATAATAACGACAATGCCATCGATTTTAAAATTTCTTATATAGAGGAAAACAAAAAACAAGACGGAGATGAGAAATATCCTAATAAAAATTGGAAAAAATTAATTCCCCATAAAAAGGGTGTCCTTATAACCGATTTTGCTGATTTAAAAGAATTTCTAATATTACAAGAACTAAAAGATGGTTTACCAAGAATAAAATTTATAGATAAAAGAACTAATAAAATTGAAGAAATAAAATTTGATGAAGAAGCATATCAATTGAATTTTAATGAAGGAATAGAATACAAAAGCAAAAAAATAAAAGTCAACTACTCTGCTATGAATGTGCCTACAACTATTTATGAATACAATTTAAACACAAAGAAAAGAAAAATTCTTAAACAACAAAAAGTGCCTTCTGGATATAATAAAAATAAATATGAAACTAAAAGAATTTTCGCAAAAAGCCATGATGGAAAAAGGATTCCAATTTCTTTACTTAAATTAAAAAATACAAAAGATAATGCCCCTACGCTTCTTTATGGTTATGGGGCATATGGGATGTCAATGACACCAGGCTTTTCAGTTGCAAGGCTATCCCTAGTTGATAGAGGCATGGTTTTTGCAATTGCTCATATTAGAGGAGGTATGGAAAAAGGACGCCAATGGTATTTAGACGGAAAATTAAAAAAGAAGAAAAATACTTTTAAAGATTTCATAAGCTGTGCAAAATTTTTAAAAAAATCTAAATTATCTGGTGATTTAACCATACATGGGGGTAGTGCTGGTGGACTTTTAATTGGTGCAACGCTTAACATTGCACCTCAACTCTTCAAGTCAGCGGTCGCTGATGTGCCTTTTGTAGATGTCTTAAATACAATCCTAGATTCATCTTTACCATTAACTCCACCTGAATGGGAGGAATGGGGCAATCCAATTCTAAATAAAAATGATTTTTTAAATATTCAATCATACTCACCATACGATAATGTAAAAAAACAAGATTACCCTTCTCTTTTAGTAACAGCAGGTCTAACTGATCCAAGGGTTACATATTGGGAAGCTGCAAAATGGGTTGCTAAACTAAGAGAATTAAAAACAGATAAAAATAATCTATATTTAAAAACAAATATGGAAGCTGGTCATGCAGGAAAAGCTGGTAGATATCATCAAATAGACGAAGTCGCATTCATGTATGCATTTATTTTAGATAGTCATGACCTTTTATGAAGGTTGTTCTCCAGCAATAGTTATTCTATGTAACAATCTATCATATCCATCATAGCCACCTGTAGCTTGGTGCATTACTGCCCTATTATCCCACATAATTAACATATCCTCTTCCCAAACATGTCTATAAATATATTGCTCCTGTGTCATATGAGAGAATAGATCACCAAGTAACGCGTCTGACTCATTTTTTTCTAGACCATCTATAAGTAAAGAATAAACTGGATTAATAAATAAACCTTTCCTTTTTGAATCTGGATGAGTTCTTACTAGAGGATGTGTAAAAGTTTTCTTTGCATCTTTCGAAGGTCTAATTTTCATTGACCTATCTTTTTCTTTTTCTAAAGCATAAAATCCGTCATCAGCATAAGGCAGAGCTGCAGAATGAATTACATTAAGATTATCAATATTTTTTTTTGTTGAATTAGGCAAACCTTCATAAGCTAGAATTGTATTTGCAAAAAGAGTGTCTCCACCAATTGGAGGAATTGTCTTTGAATGAAGCAAAGTAGCAGATGGAGGTTTTTGCTGGAAAGACCAATCAGAGTGCCAAGAGCCACCAAAGTGTGAGGCCTTTTCATTTGCCTCTTTCTTTACTTCGATAATATTTGGATGATCATCAATGGACTCTATGAAAGGATCTTCTCCAAATTCTCCGAATATTAAACTAAATCTTTCAAAATCTTTATGTTGTAATTTTTGATTAGGAAAAATTAATACTGAACACTCACACCATAGTGATTTTAAAAATTCTTTGTCTTTAGATTTTATATCCTGAGATATATCAATACCTGAAACTCTTGCGCCAAGATTTGAAATAGATTGTGATCGGTCAATTTTTAGCATTATTGTTCTTTCAAAAGATAAAATAATTATGTAAAAACATTATTTAAATCTATAGAAACATATTTAAAACTCAATTTAATTATTGAATAGGAGATTATTATGGCATTAGTTCCTCATCTTAAAGGCAAGTTAAAAATACCAGTTGTTGGAGCACCGCTCTTCATAGTTTCAGGACCAGAGCTTGTTATTAGTCAATGTAAAGCAGGTGTTGTTGGTTCTTTTCCAGCTCTAAATGCAAGACCTCAAGAGGTCTTGGATGAATGGTTAATTCAAATAAAAGAGGAATTAGACAAACATAACCAAGAAAACCCTGATAGCCCTGCGGCTCCATTTGCAGTTAATCAAATATGTCATGCCTCTAATGACCGTTTAATGCAAGATATGGAATCATGCGTAAGACATGAAGTTCCAATAATAATTACAAGTTTAAGACCTCCTCTTGAAATAGTTGAGGCAGCACACAGTTACGGTGGGGTTGTTTTTCATGATGTCATTAATGTAAGACATGCAAAAAAAGCTGCTGAACAAGGAGTCGATGGATTGATACTTGTTTGTGCTGGCGCTGGTGGTCATGCAGGAACTCATTCACCTTTTGCTTTGGTTCGCGAAGTAAAGGAATGGTTTGATGGAACAATATTGCTATCTGGATCAATATCAGATGGGCATTCAATTGCTTCATCTTTAGCTCTTGGGGCTGACCTAGCTTATATTGGAACAAGATTTATTGCTACAAAAGAAGCAAATGCTGATCAAGGGTATAAAGATATGCTTATTGAATCATCAGCTTCAGATATAGTTTATTCATCATTATTTACAGGTGTTAATGGAAATTACCTTAAACCTTCTATTGAAAAAGCCGGTTTAGATCCTGATAATTTACCTGGAGCAGATAAATCAAAAATGAATTTTGGTTCAGGTGGAAACACCAAATCAAAAGCCTGGAAAGATATTTGGGGCTCAGGACAAGGTATTGGTAGCATAAAAAGTGAACCAACTGTTCAAGAGTTAGTAAATGAATTAACCGAGCAGTACGAGCAAGCTTATGGAGAAATGCAGGAAAAGAAAACTGGCTAACTAAAAACCATAGACATCATTTTCAACTCTATCCAAATCTTTCTTAACCATCATTTCAACAAGAGTATTAAAATTTACTTGTGGTTTCCAATTAAGTTCTTCTTTTGCTTTCGTTGCATCTCCTAGGAGATAATCTGTTTCTGCGGGTCTATTGAAATCTTTATTTATATCTACAAGAATACTTCCAGTCTTTTTGCAACGACCATACTCTTCTCCATCATCAACAACCCAATCTATTTCTGTATCAACAGCATTAAACGCCTTTTCAACAAATTCTCTAACACTATACATTTCTCCTGTTGCGATTACATAATCACTTGGTATTTTCTTTTGAAGCATAAGCCACATCGCATGAACATAATCTCCTGCATAACCCCAATCTCTCTTGGCATTTAGATTACCAAGGCTAATACTTTTCTTTCTTTTCTTTGTAATCTCTGCAACACCCAAAGTAATTTTTCTTGTTACAAACTCTATTCCTCTTAAAGGTGATTCATGATTAAAAAGTATTCCTGAGCAAGCATGTAAATCCCAAGCCTCCCTATAATTTATTGTCATCCAATGACCGTATAATTTTGAAACACCATATGGACTTCTTGGATAAAAGGGAGTTTCTTCATTTTGAGGCGAGGATTGAACTTTGCCAAACATTTCTGATGTGGAGGCTTGATAAAATTTAATATTACCTCCCAACATTCTTATTGTTTCCAGAATTCTTGTTACACCTATTGCATCAATTTCAGATGTATAGATTGGTTGATCAAAAGATGTCTGTACAAAACTTTGGGCGGCCAAGTTATAAACTTCGTCAGGCTTAATTTCTTCGATAATTCTTTGGATATTTGTGATCTCTGCAAGGTCCATAGCAACTAGATTTATTTTATTTAAAATATCTAACTCAGATAGTCTTCCAGTATTTATAGATGAAGTCCTTCGAACTGCTCCATAAACCTCATAACCCTTATTTATTAAAAATTCAGATAGATAGGATCCATCCTGTCCTGTTATGCCAGTAATTAAAGCTCTTTTAATCATTATTTATCAAATTTAAGTTAATAATACTTTTAATAGTCTAATATAGTCTTTACTAATAGTTTAATTTAAAAAAAATTTGAGGATAATATGAAACAAATTATTGCTAGGATTTTAAGTTTTCTTCCTGGGTTACTGTTCTTATCTAATGCATACACTTGGATAACAAATCCATTAGCGGCATCGAATGGTCTTGGAATGCAGTATCTTGAAGGTATTGGCAGAAGCACCCAAATTGGAGATTTCTCTGCATTTTTTATAGGTGTGGGTATTTTTTGTTTGCTTGGTAGTATTTTTAAAAATATTACCTTTCTAATTTCTGCAGTCATTATTTTATTTTCAGCAGCGGCAATGAGAATAGTTGCTTGGCAAATATATAATGCTGACTTTGCAACTATATTTATTAGTGTTGAAATAGTTTCGTCTATTATGATTCTTGCTAGTGTCTTTTTATTCAGAAAAAAAGAAAATACAATTGAATCTTCTGAAACAGAAGATTCTTAATATTTACTATGGGTTTTAAAAATAGTATCCCAAAAAGAAAATAGAGAAGCAAAATGATTGCTGTGATATTTATGATGTAAAGCATGATATTCATTAACCCCTGCAAATGGGAAATATTTATATAGCGATGATTTAATTCCAGAATGAATATCAAGCTCGTGCAGAATTCTAATAATTAAGTAAAGCACAATAGTCTCAAAATAAACCTCTCCAAGAATCAAAAAGGCAATAAAAGGACCTAATAAACCCATCATCCATTCAAGTGGGTGCTCATATAGATAATCAGCTGGAAAAGGATTGCTGGCCTTGTGATGAATTATATGAATTCTCTCATAAAGAAATTTACTTTTATGCAAAAGCCTATGAAACCAATAGAAATAGAAATCATCAATGATCAATATTACTGTAATTTGAAATAGAAATATTAAAAGATTATTATAAGGAACAATCATCAAGTCGCTTATAGCCAAAATTCCTAATGGAAATAACAAACACATAATTGATAAATTAATTAAAATTAAGGGAAGATGTTTTTTAAATTTAGAAAAATTATAATTATGATTTTTTATAAATTTAAAAGGAAAGTAATCAATAATAATTATTCTCGAAAATAATATCCCGAACAAATTTAACGATAAACACAGACCTCCAATTAAAGAAGCCATAAAAATATAAGAATAATTATCTCCCACAAATATAATATAACACAAAATTTTGAAGGAAAATTTATTTTATAGAATAAAAATAAAATTCATCTAATATTAAATTACTAAATATCGATGAGGACATAAAATGGAAAAATTCTTTGGGCCTATGGAGCAAATAGGTATTGTAGTTGATGATTTTAATGATCCAATTAATCATTGGACAAAAAATTTAAATGTAGGACCCTTTATCATATTGGAGCATCTTGATTTAAATGATGTCTATTATAATGGAAATAATACAAACATCGATTTTTCAGTAGCTCTCGCATACTCAGGCGATATACAAATTGAGCTAATTAAACAGCATTGCGAAACACCATCGATTTATAATGATTATGTGAACAATAAAAAAAATACTGTTCATCATTTTTGCACTTTCTCAAAAGATATAAATAAGGATATTAGGGATTTTGAAGATTCTGGGTATAAAAATATTCAAGGAGGAAGGACTCAAGATGGAGGAAGTTTTGCATATTTAGATAAAGAAAATAATTTTGGAGCAATACTAGAGATTGCTCAACTATCTGAGGGTGGATACGCCATGTTTGAGATGATAAAAAATGCATCAAAAAACTGGGATGGTAAAAATGCTATTATGGATATAGGTGAAATTTCAATATGAATATTTGGCTGGGGCGGTAGGGATCGAACCTACGAATCACGGGATCAAAACCCGTTGCCTTACCGCTTGGCTACGCCCCAACAGTTATAAAACTTTTAACCCTGTAGTGGTCCTGTTTGCAAGCCCTTTATATATTTTTGTGGCAAAAAATTTTTAAAAACTAACAATTATTATCTTTACATCAAACAGGTTATATGACGAGATAAATTATTAATCTTTTTGGAGGAAAAATAATGAGTGAAGTAGAAATATATGCACAATTAAGTAATTCAACAATTTCAACAGCATTATGGGCAATGGTTTTTGCCTTTTTATTATGGGTTGCAGGAAGAGCAGCAACAGTTGCTTTGGAGAGCAATGCTGGAATTATAATGAAAATTGCTGTCACAGTTTTTGGTTTAGTAAATTTATGGCAATTTAATCTGTCGGGCAGCTTCTTCAGATTTAACTTTGATAGCGCTGGCCATTCTTTAGCTGTTTTAAAAGATACAGGGGAAACAATTTCTGCTAGAGCCGAACAATTAATATCTAACACTGGCGCAACTACAGATGTTCCAACTATTTCTTTAATGCCTGATCTAATTGGTGGCTTATTTGTTTTGTCTGCAGCGTATTTAATAATTGGAAGATTATGGGTAGGTAATAAATAATTTGATAATTTTGTTGTAATAATACAACATTTTTACATAAACGGCTCTATATAAGGGCCGTTTTTCTTTTTTTAGTAGTAAATTTAAATTAATTATTGATTGTATTTATGACTAAAATTTGCACAATAACCTCATAATATTATTAATATAATAATAAAAATTTTTATGAGGGGGTTTTATGAAAAACTTACATAAACTAGTATTTTTGTTTGCGTCTTTTTTAGTTGCAAGCACATTTACTTCAACAGGTTATTCTCAAGATGAGAGTGGATCAAGTCTTCAAATTGAAGAAATTATTGTTACAGCTCAAAAAAGAGAACAATCTGCACAAGATGTTCCAATATCAATTACAGCTATGGACGAAGAACTTCTAAGTTCAACAATTAGAAATATTTCAGATGTTACTGGATATGCTCCTAATGTTGTTCTTGGCGGTGAAGGTCGTAGAGGTGGTGCTACAGCTATACAGATTAGAGGTATTGCTGCTGCTACTAATACTGATAATACTTTTGACTCGCCAATCGCTGTTAATGTTGATGGCATTTATCTCGGTCAGAACGCTGGATCATTATTAGATAATTTTGATATGGAAAGAATTGAAATTCTAAGAGGTCCGCAAGGTACTCTATTTGGTAAAAATACAACTGGTGGTGTGATAAATGTTATCAGAACTCGTCCAACTGGAGAGTTTGGTGGTAAAGTAAAAGCAACTATCGGTGAAGATGGGCGTCAAGAATTAAGAGCTGTAATAAATACTAAATTATCAGATAATTTAGCAGCTAAATTCTTTGCAACTTCTAGACAAAGTGATGGCTGGATTCCAAATATTACTATTGGTGGCCATAATGGTGAAGAAGATTACCAAGCATATGGTGTAACACTATTATTTACACCAAATGATAGATTTGAAGCTCTTTTAACTTTAGAATCAATGCATGATAAAAGTGCATTAAAAGCTTATAACCAAAACTTTAATGTTGCGCCAGGAGTAATACCTCCTCCACCTCCAGGTCCAAATGTAACGGATTTCAGTGGTGGGTTATTAGCTTGTGCGATTTACGCTGAAGCTTGTAGAACTTCTCCTGATCAACTTCCTTATGCTGAAAATGATACACAGCATGATGCCGATGTTGAGACAGATGCAATTACACTTCAAATGACTTATGAGTTAAATGAGAATGTAACACTTAAATACATTGGTGGTTATAGAGATGTAAGTGAGGATCGTATTTATGACTATGATGGATCTGCAGCTCCTTTCATTACACTTGAAAGATGGAATGTTTATGATCAAACAAGTCATGAGTTTCAACTTAATGGCTCATTTGCTAATGTTGAATTAACTGCTGGTCTTTATATGTTTGAAAAAGAACATACTCAGGATTGGGCAACAGGCGGAACATTCTGGGGAGTTCTTTTTGGAGGAGCTTTATCTGCTCCAGGTCAATGGGAACTATGTCAGGACTTTTTTGAGCCTACTTATTCCGTAGCTTGTGATCCTACAGAACCAGCCTATCCTACAGGTACTCTTTATCAAATCCTTTATTCTACACAAAAAACAGAATCTAAGGCTGCATATGCTCAAGCTGATTGGGCTGTGAATGACCGATGGACACTTACAGGTGGTGTTAGATATACTGAAGAAGAAAAGGATTTCTATGCCGGTCAGGCTTATCTTGCTGGTCATGATATAGGTGAAGGACGTAACTTCCCTGATTATGCTGATCTTCAAAAGAAATGGGATGATACATCTATTAAAGTAGGCGCATCATATCAAATCAATGATGATGCTCTTGCATACCTAACATATACAGAAGGCTTTCACTCAGGTGGTTTCTATGCTGTTGTTCAGCAAACAAAACATATGAGAAGAAACCAATATGATCCTGAATATTCAGAAAGCACTGAGTTAGGTATCAAAACTTTCTTATTTGATAGAAGAGTTCAACTTAATGCAGCCTACTTCATGAATGATTATGCTGGTAAGCAAGAAGAATCAACGCAAGTTGATCCTCAAACAAAAACTGTTGCTTCCTTCTGGTCTAATGTTGCTGCTGCAGAATATGAAGGCTTTGAGATCGATATTCAATGGCTTGTAAATGAGTATCTTCGTGTTTTTGCTAATTACGGAACTCTAGATGCTTCATATCAAGGTTTCTTTACAGATATCAATGAAAGTGATGGAATTACAAAAATTGAATCTGCTGATTTCTTAACACCAAGATTTGCTCCTGAAGAATCATGGGGTATTGGCGGAACATTATCTATTCCTGCTGGAAATGGCACTGTAGATGTTTTTGCAAAATACAATAGAATTGGTGAGCAAGAAACAGATCTTCTTAATGCTGCTCTCGCTAGAGCGCCAGAAACAGAAAATCTGACAGCATCTATTGGGTACTTCCAAGATGGTTGGTCAATTGTTGCATATGGTAGAAATCTTACTGATGAACAATATGAAGTTGTTGATCCGATTATGCCTCTATTCGCAATTGGTACAATTAATGAAGGACGTAAGTTTGGAGTTGAATTAACTTACGAATTTTAATTAATAATTTTAAAATCTTAATTAAAAGGGCCATTTATTTGGCCCTTTTTTTTTGTGGTTTAATTTATTTATAAAATAATTGCTATTAATTAAATAAATAGTAATATTTTTGTTATATTTAAAAATAAAAATAAGAATTTTTTTTCGGGGAGATAAATAATGTCTAATTTATTCAGTCAAATTAAGTATATCTTTTTTGGTTTATGCTTTTCTTTAATTTTACCAATGTCCTTAAGCACTTCATTTGCTCAAGAATCATCAAGTTTAGAAATTGAAGAAATAATTGTTACAGCCCAAAAAAGAGAGGAATCTCTTCAGGATGTTCCTATAGCTATAACCGCCATAACTGAACAGCTTGAAGATGCTACAATACGTAACATTGCTGATTTAAGTGCATTTGCACCAAATGTTATCATTGGTGAAACATCAGTTCGGGCAAGAGGTTCGGCTATTACCATCAGAGGTATTAACTCAAGTGAATCTGATAAATCATTTGATCCCAAAATTCTTGTTGAATTAGATGGCGTTGCTATTGGTACGAACTCTGGCCAAGTTATTGAAAACTTTGACTTAGAAAGAATTGAGATTCTTAGGGGTCCTCAAGGTACTCTTTTCGGTAAAAATACTAATGGTGGTGTTATTAGAGTTATGAGAAGCAAGCCCACTGGTGAATTTGGCGGTAAAGTTCAAGCTACTCTTGGTGATAATGGACAAGAAGAATTAAGAGCTATTATTAATACCTCGATTATTGATGATACTCTTGCTCTTAAACTTTTTGGAACATCTATCAAAAATGATGGTCACCTTTACAATACCTATGTGCAAACAGATGGACCAAAGAAAGATTATACTAATTATGGCGCATCATTATTATTTACAACAGATAGATTTGAAGCCCATTTAACTCTTGAGACATATGATGATGGCAGTGATGTTGGCGCATGGACTAATAAAAATGATGCAACAACTGTGATCTGTAATGTATATGATCCTCTTTATCCTGATGGCACACCAAAAACAGGTGCTGCATTAGGACCTGTAATGGCTTTCAACCCTGGAATGCACAATACATGCGAATCTAATGATAAAACTGCTAGCCCAACAACATATAACACTAATAGCACTAATCCGGGTCAATTTGATACCGATGCAATTACACTAAATATGTCGTATGAATTAAATGATAACAGTAGGCTAGTTTATACTGGTGGTTATCGTGACGAAGAAGAAGATACTTACTGGGAATATGACGGAACTCCAATGCCATGGATTTGGATTGAGGCAACAAATTATTATGAGCAAGAAAGTCATGAAATAAGATATGAAACTGTCCAAGATAATTATAATCTAACAGTTGGGGCTTATTTTTGGGACAGCACATATCATCAGGACTGGATTACTAGAGGTTCATTTTGGTCAACTCTAGTTCCGCCATTTTTATATGAAGCAATGCTTGTAGGTGCTGTTGGGGCTTTAAGAGCTGAACCGGGTCTTGAAAATGGACTTGGACCAAATTATGTTCAAAAGCTTCTTCAAGAACAACAAACTGAATCACAAGCAGTATTTGCAAATCTTGATTATCAAGTAAACGATAAAGTAATGCTTACTTTTGGCATTAGATATACTGAGGAAGAAAAAGCATTTATTGGTGGGCAGTCTTATTTCACAACAAATGAAAGAGCGTACATAAATAACTTTGCAAATATTGGACTTCCTGGCGAAGCCAGCATAGCTAATCTTGTAAAGAAATATGATGAAATTTCAGGAAAAATTGGCTTAACTTATCAAGTTAGTGAAGATGTAATGACATATGTAACTTACTCAGAAGGCTTCCAAAGCGGTGGTTTCTTCGGAAGAAATCAGAATGTTCAAGATTTCAAGAATACATATGATCCTGAATTTGCAAGAACACTTTCAGTTGGTGTAAAAAGTTTACTTCTTGATAAAAGAGTCCAGCTAAATGCTGAGTATTTTAGAAATGACTTTGAAGATAAGCAGGAAGACACTATTAAACTTGATCCAACTACAAGAACAGTTGTTACAGTAATTGATAATGTGGCCGGTGTTCTTTATGAAGGATTAGAAGTCGAAATGAGAGCTTTAGTTTCCGAAAATTTAGAAGCATTTGTGAATGTAGGTTTTCTTGATGCCGAATATGATGGCTTTATAGCTGATCTAGATGGAGCTAATGCTGAAGGTTTAATCGAGCCTACAAATAATGATGCATTAACACCTAAATATTCACCAGAAGTAACTTTCTCTGTTGGAGGAACATATACTGCGACGGTTGGTCCGGGTGAATTAAGTATATTTGCAAAATATAGCTTTATTGATGAGCAGGAATCTACCACTACAAATATTGCAGTGGGTAAAGTTCCTTCTCAAGATCGAGTAGATGCATCAGTAACATATAGTTGGTCAAATTATAGAATTTCTGCTTTTGGTAGAAACTTAACAGATGAAATTGTTGCTCCTGTTAGAGATATATCAAGCTTGATGATTTTTGGTTCACCAACTGTTGGAAAAGTATTTGGTGTAAACCTTACAGCAGAATTTTAATCAAATAACTAATTATAATTAAAAAGGCCATTTTTAAATGGCCTTTTTTTATACCTTTGTTAATAATATATCATATAAATTAAAAATTAATTGGAGCCTTACTATGCAAGAAATGTCTCAAAACCCTGATCAAGAAACACTAGAATATGTATTTAACCAAACTATGCTTCGGATAAAAGACCCTATAAAATCAATTGATTTCTATACTAAAGTCCTTGGTATGACTATTTTAAAAAAATTAGACTTCCCAGATTTTAAATTCTCTTTATATTTTCTTGCCTACCTTAGAGATGGAGATGATCCAGTTCCTGAAAATAACCAGGATAGATTTGCTTATACTCTAAGCCAAAAGGCTGTTTTAGAATTAACTCATAACTGGGGAACAGAAAATGATGAAAACTTCTCTCATCATGACGGCAATTCTGATCCTAGAGGATTTGGCCATATTGGCATAACTGTCCCAGATGTTTATGAAGCATGCGAAAGATTTGAATCGCTTGGCGTAGAGTTCCAAAAAAAACCAGATGATGGAAATATGAAAGGACTTGCTTTTATAAAAGATCCTGATGGATATTGGATAGAAGTTCTCTCGGCTAAAGGCCTCGCTAGCACAATCTAGTCATTTAAATCACTAGATTTAAAATCATTAATAAGAGAAACAATCTCTTCAGTTCTAGAATTTATAATATTATGACCGCCTTCAAACGAAAATGTTCTAGCATCAGGAACCAATTCAATTGCTTTTAGTATTGAATCTATCGGGACATCTTCGTCATCTGGAGCATAAGTAATATGAACTGGGATTTCATAATCACTGATTAATTGATAATCATTATAAAAATCATGCTTTGAGAAGTTCTTCATAAGAGAACTAAATGAATATTGAGTCCCTATTACATTAAATTGCTCAATAAAATGATCTGGATCTTGGTTATCATCAGTTAAACCATATCCCCTTTCTACTAACCTATTAATAATAAAAAATCTCAAATAGAAATCCCAAAAAATTGGGAAAGATGCAAAATTTTCTAACCCAATTGTCTGTGATCCTACAAAAGGTACATTTAAAATTAAGGCTTTAACTTTGGCAGGGTTTTTAGCTGCATAATTAGATGCTAAAGCGCCTCCCATAGACACTCCCATTAAGGTAACATTATCTAGCGATAAATAATTAATAAAATCATTTAGTTGGTTTTGATAAGTATGCATATTATATTTTATTTTTGGTCTATCAGAATAACCTCTTCCGAAATGATCATAAACATAAACCTTATAGCCAATTTCAGATAAGCTAGTAGCAATCTTTTTATAATAATACGAAGGAACAGTAACACCATGAATAAGAATTAAAGGCTCACTGCTATCCTTACCAATTGAATAATAAGCAGTTTTACCTTGGCTATTATCAAAAAAAGAATATTCACTATCTATTTCCAGATCATTTATATCAATTGTTTCTCTATTTCCAAAAACATAAACAAAGGACAATATTAGAAAAAAAACGAAAAAAATATATATAAACCAATTGACCATAACTTTTCTCTAAACAATTATAACATAAGGAGGACAATAATATGCCAATTTTAGAATTATTTAATTTAAAAGATGATGTAGCTGTTGTAACGGGTGCAGGCAAAGGTATAGGAAAAGGAATTGCAATTGCTTTAGCTGAAGCTGGGTCAAATGTTGTCCTTGCCTCCAGAACAGAAAATGATCTTAACGAAGTACAAAAGGAAATTAAGAAATTAGGAAGAGAGGCAATAGTAGTGCCGATAGATGTTACAAACCCAAATTCTTTTGAAAACTTAAGTGAAAAAGCCCTTAAAGAGTTTGGTAAAATAAGTACATGGGTAAATAACGCTGGAGGTTTACCTGATGGAACTCCGCGCTATCTTACTAAGACTTCAATTGAGGAGTTTGAGGCACAAATAAACCTTAACTTCACTGCTGTTTTTAATGGCTGTGTTACTGCAGCCAAGAAAATGCAGGAGGGAGGTGCAATAATTAATATCTCTTCTAGTTCATCAAAAAATATGCAAGGAAATTTAAAAAATGGCCCGTATGGCGCCTCGAAAGCTGCTGTCAACAGTTTGACATCAACTCTTGCATTGGAGTTAGCTCCTAAAATTAGGGTTAATGCTATTGCACCAGGTCCGATACCAACACAAAACTTTAAGGATTCAATGAACATGCATACAGAAGAAAGAGAGAAAGAATTAAAAAAATATATTCCTATTCCGCTCAATAGATGGGGATCTCCTGAAGATATAGGTGCAGCAGTAGTCTTTATGGCATCAAATGCGTCAAGCTGGGTGACTGGACAGTGTCTTTTTGTTGATGGCGGTACTTAGGAGTCTATAGGAATTTCAATCAATATAATCAACCCTGAAGGCTTAGCATTTATTAATTTTAAAGTACCTTCATGGAATTTAACAGCTGAACTAACAAGATTTAAACCCAATCCAGAACCTTTTAAACTTCTACTAGAATCAAGTCTCACAAATCTCTCTAATACTTTATCTTTGTCCGCATCTCTAATTCCAATACCATTATCGCTTACCCATAAAGATAAAAGGTTTTCATTTTGTTTTGCTCCAACATTTATAGATGGATTATCATTTGAGCAACCATAATTAATAGCATTTTCAATTAAATTGGCTAAAGCCTGAGAGAGTAAATTATAATTGCCATTAATAATAATATCTTCATTAACTTCGTAATTTAATTTAATTCCATCTGAATCAGCAATAGGTTCATATAACTCATGCATATTTAAAATTAATTCTTTTAGACTTACTTGGTTTCTGTCTAAATCTGATGTACCTGATTCAACTTTTGATATAGATAAAATCGAATTAAAAGTTTTAATCAAATTATCAGTTTCTACAAGCGCATCTTCAAATGATTTCTTATATTGATCTATATCTGGGTTTGACATTAATGTGACTTCTAAATTTGTTCTAATTCTGTTTAGAGGAGTTCTTAAATCATGAGCAACATTATCAGAGACCTCTTTCATATTGCTCATTAGAGAGTCTAACCTATCTAACATTTCATTTAAATTAGATGATAATTGATTTAATTCATCTTTACCTTTTGTAGTTGGTAAGCGCTCTTTTAGATTGCCATCCATGATTTTTTTGCTAGTTTTATTTATATCTGAAATTCTTTTTAAAAAATTTCTACTTAGGATGTAACCTCCAAATATTCCAAGAAAAATAATTATTAGAATTGACCATAAAGAGCTATAAAGAAACCTCTCTTTCAGAATCTTTTCATCATTTACTACTCTCCCAACAATTAATCTTAAATTCCTGCGTGGAGTTATAAAATTTCTTCCTCTACCGTAATGAACCTTTTCAACTCCATTTTCATTTACTTGATATGCAAACTCTATCCATCCATCATCATTGATTTTAATATCTTTAGGCTCAGTCTTAATATTGCCTGCTATATAATTATTTTGTGAGTCATAAAGTCTATAAATATCAAGTGTTGCCCTAGATGTTTCACTTCTTATGTAATTTAAGAGACCTTGTTCCCTATATCTTAAATAAATATTATTTAAATCCTCAACCTTCTCAATTATTTTTTGATCAGCCTCCAACTCAATATCTCTTGCTGTTGTAAAGAACAAAAACATCAGAACAAGTCCAACTGACAACCCTAAAAGCATTGTATAGATAAAAATTAGTCTAAAACTAGCTAAATTAAATGGATTATTCATCGTATCTTAAAGCATACCCAGCACCACGCTCAGTGAAGAGCATTTGCTTCCCTTTAAAAGGTTTATCTATTTTTGAGCGTAATCTGGATATATGAACATCAATAACGTTTGTTTGAGGATCAAAATGATATTCCCAAACGCCCTCTAAAAGCATAGTCCTTGTAACAACTTGATTGGGCCTTCTAAGTAAAAATTCCAAGAGTTTATATTCCCTAGGCTGTAAATCAATAATTTGCCCCTCCCTTTCAACTCTTCTACTTAACAAATCAAGTTTTAAATCACCTAACTCAAGCAAACTATTGTTATTCTCATGTTGATTTCTTCTTATTACAGCATCTAAACGGGCTAATAATTCTGAAAAGGAAAACGGTTTCGCTAGATAGTCATCTGCGCCATATTTAAGACCCTTTACACGCTCATCTACTTCGCCTAAGGCAGAAAGAATAATTATTGGTATATCTGAATTTTTTTCCCTAATTTTAGTAATTAAAGTTAAACCATCTAATTCTGGAAGCATCCTATCGACAATTAATGCATCAAAATTTGAGTCAAAAGCCATAAACAGGCCTTCTTTTCCGTCACTAGCCCTATCTACTACATGACCACTTTCTTTGAGACCCTTTATTAAATAAGATGCAGTCTCATTATCGTCTTCTACAAGCAATATATGCATAAATTACTCCTCTTGTAAGAATAATTCAATTTAACCAATTATGTCATTATTTTAATTTGGCCTCATCTATATGATGGGGGAGGCTTCTAATATAGATGTGGCCAAATATTTTTCAATCAAACCATTATCTAATAGTTTCTTTTACCAGAACATTTCTTTAATATTAATTTTTTTTAATGTTCATAAAGGAGTTTAAGTTGAATATTTTAAATGGAATTAGAGTTTTAGATTTTGGAAGGTATATTGCTGGTCCTTATTGTGCTGCGCTTCTAGGAGATCTAGGTGCGGAAGTTATAAGGGTTGAAAGAATTGATGGATCCGAAGATAGATATATACATCCTATAGGAAACCCCAATGGCGAAGGTGCCATGTTCATGCAAATGAATAGAAATAAAAAAGGATTAACCTTAAATCCTACAAAGGATGGATCTCAAGAAATAGTTAAAAAGCTCATTGAATCAGCAGATGTCGTAGTAGCTAATCTTCCTCCTCAAACCCTAAAAAGAATGGGTATAGATTATGAAACTATCAAAAAATATAATGATAAAATAATACTAACCACTGTTTCTGCTTTTGGTCATGGTGGACCATATTCTGAAAGGGTTGGATTTGATGGTGTTGGTCAGGCTATGTCTGGAGCAACGCATTTAACCGGCTATGAAGATGAACCAATAAAAGCCTATTCTCCTTATGTTGATTATGGGACTGCATCACTTACAGCTATGGGTACCCTGGCTGCAATTATTGACAGAGAAAAAACCGGTAGAGGGCAAGTTGTTGAAGGAGCTCTTTTTGCTACATCTCTAGCATTCATGAATACTCATCTCATCGAAGAGGCTATAACAAATAAAAATAGAAAAGCAATTGGAAATAAAAGTCCTTATGCAGGACCTGTAGATATAGTTAAAACAAAAGATGGATGGATTGTTGTCCAAGTTCTTGGGGAGCCATTGTTTAAAAGATGGGCAAAACTAGTAGAAGCAGAAGATTTTCTTGATGATGATAGATTTTCTACTGATATCAAAAGAGGAGAAAACTCTCAAATTCTAAGTGATAAAACTCAAGATTGGTGCAAAGATTTATCATCAAAAGATGCTCTAAATTTACTTTCTGAAGCCCAGGTGCCTGCTGGGCCAGTTAATAATTTAGCTGATGTTTTAAAAGATGAGCATGTTGATCAGATGAATTTTTTTCAAGAAGTAGAATATCCAGGATTAAATAAACCTGCGCCAGTTATGGGATTACCGATAAACCTCTCAAATTCAGAAAATAAAATTAAAAAGAGACCTCCAACTCTAGGTGAAGATACAAATCAAATTCTAACTGAACTAGGTTTCTCTGAAGAGGAAATTAATATATTTAGAGATAAACGAATTATTTAAAACCCTATAAAGTCTGTAAAATCTTCAATATCTACTCTTTTACTCCTAAATGTATTTATTGGGTCATCTTCATCAGCGTAACCAATGCCCATTCCACAAAATAGCATTAATTCTTCAGGTATATTTAAGAATTTATTTACGGTTTTATACCAAATTGCCCACGCCTCTTGTGGTGCTGTATGCAAGCCCTCTTCTCTTGCTAAAAGCATAATTGATTGCATAAACATTCCTAAATCTGACCATTGACCTTCTTGCATCTGCCTGTCGATTGCAAAAAATATTGCTACAGGAGCGCCAAAAAATTCAAAATTTCTTTTAAATTGATTAAGCCTTCCAGCTTTATCTTCTTTAGGTATATTCAAAACATCATACATAGACCTTCCGACTTCCCTTCGTCTTGACTCATATGGCTCTTTCAGATTTGGTGGATAAATATTATATTCTGTTCCTTCTCCCATAGGATTTTCTTTAATTTTATTGGCAACATCTTCAATGAAATCTTTTAGAGGATTTCCTGAGACTACCCATATTTTCCATGGTTGAAGATTCCCGCCTGAGGGGGCTCTTTTAGCTTTTTCTAAAAGATCAATAATTACTCTCTTTTCTGGAACTTTGTTGGTGAAAGCTCTACATGTCAAACGAGTATCTAAAGCTTCACTAACTGTAGACGCTTTTTTAGATAATTTTTTCATCTTTTAACTTTCATTTTCTTTTACGCTTTGATGCCAACGCCTCAAAATACTATATTCTATGGTAGACATTAATAAAAATAGAAATATTCCAGATAATACAAGCAATATTAAGGCGGAAAATAGCTTAGCTATATCTAATCTGTTACCAGATTCAATAATAATCCAAGATAAACCAGCAGATGAGCCAGTGCCAGCTACAAATTCTGCTACAACAGTTCCAATTAATGCCAAACCTATTGAAGTCTTCATCCCAGTTAAAATATAAGGTGTTGCATAAGGTAAATTCAATTTCATTAAAGTTTGCCACTTTGAGGCTCTATTAATAAGAAACAGTTCTTTTAAATTTTTATCAACTGAACGAAAACCTAAATTAGTATTTGCTAGCACAGGAAAAAAGGCAACAATTACTGATAAAATTAGTATTGCCATTTCAGCATTATCAAGACCTACCCATATTATAATTAATGGTGCAATTGCAACAACAGGGGTCACTTGAAAGATTACTGTAATTGGATAAAGAGAGATTTCTAAAATCTTTGATAAGGAAAAAATTATAGCTAAACCTATAGCTATAAGTGTAGCAATTAAAAATGCAAATAATGTAATTTTAAGTGTATTTAATGTTGCTAGTAGTAATTCCCTTAAATTATCATTTAAAGAGAGAAAAATATCTGTTGGAGCTGGTAAAATATAGAGTTGTATAGAAAATAAATTAACTAGAAGCTCCCATATTATAAAAATAATACTTAGAGCTATTATTGGAGAAAAATAAGTAGATAATTTATTCATTATTTACTCCACTTTTTAATTTTTCAAAAATTTCACTATTTATAGTTTGGAATTCTTTACTTCCTATAAATTCTTCTTTTGAATTGTATTGACTAATATTTTTTTCGTACACTAACTTGCCCGGCCCAGATGAAAGAACGAGCACTCTTTGAGATAAATAAATTGCCTCAGATACAGAATGAGTCACAAACAATACAGTAAACTTTTCTTTTTCCCATATTTCTAGAAGATCATCCTCAAGTTTCCTTCTTGTGATCTCATCTAAGGCTGCAAAAGGTTCATCAAGCAATAAAAGATTACATCCATTGATGAGTGATCGAGCGATAGAAACTCTCATCATTTGGCCACCGGATAATTCATTAGGGTAACTCTTTTCTTTGTCTTTTAAACCTACTCTCGCTAGCCACATTAAAGCTTCTTCCCTTGAAGATTTCTTCTTATTTAATTCTAGAGGCAAAGTGACGTTCTCCAGAACAGTACGCCATGGCATTAATGTTGGGTTTTGAAAGACAAACCCAATTGATAAATCTTTATGAGAGGTATAATCCACAAGACCTTTAGTAGGCTTCGCTAAATTTGATGCTAATCTTAATAATGTAGACTTTCCGCATCCCGATGGACCTAAAATTGATACAAATTCTCCAGAATCTATTTTTAGATTTATATCGGAAAGAACATCCTTATCAAATTTCATATGAACATTAGAAAAATTTAACATGTTTATCTTCTATTAATAAATTCAAGGGAGTATGAGTCTTTCCAGTTAAGCTCTTTATTATAAACATTATAATCTGACATTGTTTTAAAGAATTCTTCCCATCTTTTATTTTCCATCAAACCTATATCTATATACCCATCCATACTTGAAATTAAATTATATTCTCTGATTTTATCAATCGCTTGAGAAATAATTTCATTTGTCATTTCTTTATTTTCTTTAAGAATAAGTTCATTGCCAGCATCCGGGTTTTCATAAATATATTTCCTCCAGCCTAAAATACTTGCCTCGACAAAAGCCCTTACAACTTCTGGTTTTCTCTCAATTATATCATTCCTAGCTAGAATCATTGCTCCATATCCTGGAAAACCATAATCAGATAAGAGAAATATATTTGGCGCCATACCTAATTCCTTTTCTACAAGATAGGGTTCTGATGTTAAATAGCCTTGCAATATTGCTTCTTGATTAACTAAAAAAGGAGCCAAACTAAAAGTTTTTCTTCTTATTTGTTTATCGTTAAATAAATATTTTGATTTTAACCAAACCCAAAAAGCACCAATACTATTCTCAGAAATCATGATTGGTTTATCTACCATTTCATTTAAACTCTCAATAGAAGAAGAGTTATGCGTTATAATGACTTGTGGATCTTTTTGAAATGAAGCCATAACTGCTTTTGCTGGTATTCCATTACTAAGTATATTAAGAGGTACAAAGCTATTTGATCCAATGCCAAAATCTATTTCTTTAGCCGCAAGGAGTCTTGGAATATTAATACCAGCATTGCCTTGAATAATTTCAACATCTAAACCCCTCTCTTCATATAACCCAAGCGCCAAAGCATGGTAGAAACCACCCTGTTCTGCTTGAGCTCGCCAATCCGTTGCAAATTTAATCTTTATTAATTCTCTATTTTCTTCAGCAATAATTGAAACATGTATTGAATTCAAAAGTATTATTAATGAAAAAGTAATTATTTTAAGAAATTTAATCATCTAAACCTATAATTATAGTTGGCATCTTTAAAGGTGCATTTCTTATTGTTGCAACGACTGTACCAGGCTTTCTTCCCTTTCTTATCTCAGAAAGCTCAAAATTAGAATCAATTAATCTTTTGTGACATTTAGAGATATTTTCACTATGCCACCCTATTCCTCCATAAGATAAAGATTCAGAATCAGGATTTTCAATTACTTCTAGCGTAACACCGCCAATGCGAAAAAACATCATTCTTATATCCTTTTCGCCAAAATTAAAAACCTTATCTAACGCCAGTCTAATTCCAAGTTTTTCAGTGAATAAATCTCTTAGATGTTCGATATCAGGAGTATAGATGATTATTTGATTAAACTTTGAAATAGTATCATCTTCATAATTCCCTTTATCATTTAAAGCTGTGTCTTGATCAAAAACTAATAAATTTAAATCAGAAGGATTAGTCTTTTTCAGTGAGAAAAATCTAGATTTTATATTTTTTTTATTTCTGAAATTGAAGTCAATTTCTTCAATATCACTTATATTTAAATTCATTTCTTTAAATTTTCTATGATCTTCAAAAATATCGTCAGATACAATTGATAAAGCTTGAATTCCATTATCCAGATTATGTTTTTTTAACTGCGAATAATAAAAAATATCTTCTTGGTTTTTGTTTTCGCATAGCTCAATAGATCCATTTTTTAAATTATGGCTATATATTTTTAAATCGCTATCGTTACCTATATCACTTGTGTCATGACCAAATAATTTATGAAACTGCTCATGGCTTTCTTCAATATTTTCAGATGTAATTAGTATACTTTTAAAATGTGTAAGCATGTTTTTTTAAATCTATAATTTAAATAAGTTTAAATTAATTTTTATAATGGTTAAAATTATAACATGAAGAACAATATCATCAAAAAAATTGAAGAGATAATAGGAAAAAAGAATGTATTGCTATCAAGTGAAGATAAAAGCAAATACCTTGTTGAGTGGAGAAATAGGTACCCCGGAAAAGCGCAGGCGATATTAAGACCAAAATCTACTAAAGAAATATCTTTGTTGCTTAAATTATTTAATAAAAATAATATTTCAGTTACCCCTCAAGGTGGGAATACTGGGCTTGTAGGTGGCCAAATAACATACAGCAGTAAAGATTTTATAGTTTCTTTAGAAAGAATGAAAAAACTATTATCTTTCAATAAGATAGATGAAACAATGGCTGTACAATCTGGTATGTTACTGTCTGAAATTCATACAATATGCGAGGAAAATGATATGTTATTTCCTCTTTCTTTAGCCTCGGAAGGAAGCTGCACAATAGGAGGTAACTTAGCTACAAATGCTGGAGGTGTAGGTGTTTTATATTATGGTAATACAAGGGAGTTAACTTTAGGGCTTGAGGTCGTTTTATCAGATGGAAGTATTATTAATCTTCTAAAAACATTAAAAAAAGACAATACCGGCTATTCTTTAAAGGATCTATTTGTTGGATCAGAAGGAACATTAGGTATAATTACCGCTGCAAGCCTAAAGATATTTCCAAAGCCTAGGGAAAAATTTACTTTTTTGGCATCTTCAAAAAGTCCAAAAAAATCATTAGAATTTCTTAGAATGCTCCAAAAAAATACATCAACCCCATTAACCTCTTTTGAGATTATGAATAATAATTCTATCAATACAGTTTTGAAAAATATCAACGGGGCTATATTGCCAATTTCTGAAGAGGCAGAATGGTATATATTGTTTGAATTTTCTTCTTATGAAAAAAATTTAGATGTTATTGATAAAATTAATAAGATTGTAAATCTAGGTTTAGAGAAGAAAATAATATCAAATGCAGTTTTTGCTAACTCAAAAAAACAATCAAAGCAAATTTGGAATTTAAGAGAGAACATATCTGAGGCTCAGAAAAAAGATGGAGCAAGCATAAAAAATGACATATCTGTTCCTATTTTTGCAGTGGATGAATTTATCAGAAAAGCAGATTTAATAGTTTCAAAAGAAATTCCAAATGCTAAAAAGATTACTTTTGGTCATTTAGGGGATGGAAATATTCATTATAATATTGGTCAACCAGAAAATATAAGCCATGATAGTTTTTTTAAGTTAGAAAAACCGCTTAGAAAAAAACTTCTATCTCTAATAGTTAAAATGGAAGGCTCTTTTAGCGCCGAGCATGGTATTGGTATCGTTAGAAAAAAAGATGCTCTAAAAATTAAAGGTGATGAAATAAAAGTTATGAAAAGCATTAAAAGATCACTTGATCCAAAAAATATTCTTAATCCTGGTAAGATTTTTGATTAGATTTTTACTTTAAAGGAACACCGGGCAAATATTTTGATTGTCTTATAGTTAAAGAAGTTTTCACACTTGCTACATTTGGAGCTGAAGTTAATTCGTTAGTAAGAAAATTTTGAAAACTAGATAAATCTGGGGCCACACACTTTAAAATAAAATCAATTTCTCCATTAAGCATATGACATTCTCTAACATAATCTAAATTGCTAACATGCTCCTCAAAACTTAATAAATCTGCTTCAGCCTGGTTGTGTAAACCAACCATCGCAAAGACAGTAACCTCAAATCCTAATTTTTCTGGATCTAATTCTGCATGATATCCTCTGATATAACCTTCATTTTCAAGTGCTTTTACTCTTCTTAGGCAAGGGGGTGCTGAAAGCTCAACAAACTCTGATAGCTCAACATTAGTAGTTCGGCCATTTTCTTGCAGTTTATTAAGTATTTTAATATCTATGAAATCTAAATTATCTCGTTTCATGAAATTTATGTTATAGATTATATTGTTAATACGCAAGATTATTACAATAATCGATAATAACTATGGTTTTAAAAGAAATAAAAAATAGCTGGATACTTTCTTCAGGTTTAATTGGGTGTGAAAACCAGTGCCTTGGTGTGATTGAACGATTAGGAATAGAGACAGAAATTAAAAAAATAAAGCCATCAATGGCTGTTTCTGTTTTTGCTCCTTATGGGACTGCATTTCTTAATCCTCAAGTTCGTGAACCATGGCCTGATCTTGTGATAGCAGCTGGAAGAAAAACAATTCCCTATCTTAGATACATAAGAAGAGCTTCTAAAAAAGAATGCAAAACAATATATCTTCAAGATCCAAGAATAGATTCAAAAGAATTTGATATAGTTTGGGCGCCAGAACATGACTCAATAAAAGGAAACAATGTTATAAAAACTATAACATCACCAAACAGAGTAACAAACGAACTACTTAATTATCACCACGATAAATGGTTAGATAAATTATCAAAATTTAAAGGACCTTTTATAGGTTTTTTGATTGGAGGAAAAAGTAAGGCTTATAATTTTAATGATGACGAGTGTGAAAAAATCATTCAAGCCTTAAATTTTGTCATTATTAATGGATATACTCCGTTAATTACATTATCTAGACGATCGCCCAAAGTTTTATCCGACAGAATTAAAAATTTATTAATCGATGAAGAAAGTTTATTTTACGATGGACAAGGTGATAATCCATATTTTGCTATTTTGAAAGCTTCAGAAATAATAATCACAACACCAGACTCGGCAAATATGATAAGTGAGGCAATAAATGTTCCAAAACCGGTTTATTATATTGATATAAAAAGTAACTCAAAAAGATTTAATAAATTTATTAATACATTAGTAAATTCTGGACATATAAGACCTTTTGAAAACAATATTGATTATTTTCAAAATAAAAAATTAGATCCTACAAAAGAAATAGTTGACTATATCTATAAGAATCTTTTTTAAATGAAATAAAGCTAATTAAAATGACAGATAACAATCATTCAAAATTATTAATTCTTGGTTCTGGACCTGCTGGCTATACTGCTGCCATCTATTCTTCAAGAGCAATGTTAGAGCCTACTCTTCTAACGGGGATTGAACCAGGCGGTCAAATGACAATAACTACAGATGTAGAAAATTATCCAGGTTTTGCAGATATTATTCAAGGTCCATGGTTAATGGATCAGATGAAAGAGCAAGCTATAAGCGTTGGAACAAATATAGTCTTTGATACCATTGTAGATGTCGATTTATCAAATAAACCTTTTAAATTAAGATCTGACTCAGGAAAAGAATATACATGCGATGCTTTAATCATTGCAACTGGCGCTCAAGCAAAATGGTTAGGGCTAGAATCAGAAAATAAATTTAAGGGATATGGTGTATCAGCATGTGCAACTTGTGATGGTTTTTTTTATAAAGATAAAACAGTTGTTGTGGTTGGAGGAGGAAATACTGCTGCTGAAGAAGCAATTTTTTTAACTAACTTTGCAAGTGAGGTTAAATTAATTCATAGAAGAGACTCATTGCGTGCTGAAAAAATTCTTCAAAAAAGATTGGTAGAAAATAAAAAAATTGAAATCATTTGGGATACAGAAATTACAGAAATAATTGGCGATGAAGATCCCTTAAGTGTAAACCAAGTTGTTTTAAAAAATAAGAAAACAAATAGTATAGAGAATCTTAAAGCTGATGGTGTTTTTGTTGCAATTGGACACAGCCCTTCCTCACTAATATTTCAAAATCAATTAGATATGAATGAAGCGGGTTATATTTTTACTGCGGCAGATTCAACTAAAACAAACATTAATGGTGTTTTTGCAGCCGGTGATGTTACAGATGATAAATATAGACAAGCCGTTACAGCTGCAGGTATGGGCTGCATGGCAGCACTTGAAGTTGAAGAATATTTATCTGAATAAAAAGGAAAAGATTATTGAGCAATACTCCTTTAGCCGAATATTCAAAACCAAAAAATACAGAATATGAGGAATATGGCGCTTCAAATATATTAAAGAACCTGATTGAATTCTCAATTAATGATAGCGCTAATAAAATTAACATTAAGATTGAAAGAAATGGCTTAAGCCTAATTGAAATTAAAAATAATGGAAATGGACTAAGCTCAAAAGATCTTGCTGATTCAGTTGAGAATAATTCT